>Ga0315899_10000111_pt1 | contig 99348 bp, 75 predicted proteins | sample LakEriMetagenome_2_FD_203518 | JGI IMG/M metagenome (GOLD analysis project Ga0315899, IMG submission 203518) | Freshwater fungal communities from buoy surface, Lake Erie, Ohio, United States - Buoy 4 MA112 | ecosystem: Environmental > Aquatic > Freshwater > Lake | place: USA: Lake Erie, Ohio... | reverse complement strand
ACATTGCAACGGCGACTTCCGGCGAATAGTTTCGATCGGGGTACTTGGTCTTTGCGATCAAGGCTCCGTCGGGGATGCTTTCGACGTCGAACAACAAGTACTTGAGTTTTGGTGCTGGTGTGGACATTGCTTGGGTGACTCAAATGGCAGGAATTCGCCAATAGATGTTCTACCAGGGAGGAATTGGGTTTGCACCGGTAGGTAGGGTGGTTTGCGGGGAGAGATGTTGGAAAATGGTGGTTGAGCACCTAGAATCTGTGGCTTGAATGGGAATCTGGGCCTTGAATGAACTGAATGAACAAGGTCGTTGAACGAGTCACGAATTCATTAATCCGTATGGGGTGTCATTCAACCGTATGGGGTTTGAGGGAGATCCGATGGGATTAGAACCGTTGAGGGCGCCTGAGCATGGACTTGGGATGTCGGAGGAATTGCGGATCGCCTTGAGTGCAGCGGTGGCTGGAGCGAATGTGATTCGCGACTGGGTGGGGCGTCCGACGGGGATCATTGAGAAGGGGGTGGGGGACTTGGTCTCGGAGGTTGACAAGCGGGCCGAGGGTGCGGTGCTTGAGGTGCTTGCCAGCAGTTCGCTTCGGGCGAGCATAGTCTCGGAGGAATCCGAAGCGACGATGGTGGCGGATTCGGGTGATTGTTGGTATGTCGATCCGCTTGATGGAACGAGTGCCTTCTTATTCCGGGTGGGAGATCCTTTTCCATCGGTTTTGGTCGCGTTGCATCGCGAGCAATTACCGTTGGTGGGAGTGGTGTTATTTCCGTTGACCGGTGAGTGTTTTTATTCTCATGCCCGAATGGGTGCATACAAGGATGGTAGACGAATGGAGTTGCCGGCACCGAGGCGATTGCAAGATGTTTGGATCGACATGAACCAATATGGGAATGCTCGCTATGAGACTGGGATGTTTGCTTATTTAAGGAACAAGTTGCGAACGCGAGAGGGAGCAAAGTTAGTCACATCGTTTCCGCCTCACTCTGGGGTTGCGATGCGGCTGCTTGATGGTTCGACCGCTTTATCGGCGGTGGTGCACGACAACAACTCAGAGAGTGTCAAGCAAGCGCCTTGGGATATCGCGGCACCACATGCGATTCTCAATGAGGCTGGGGGATGTTTTTTAAGTTTGCGAACAGGTGAACCGATTGGTCCGATGGATTGCGAGCCGATGGTGGTCAGTGCCGACCGTGCGTTGGCGATGGAGATCATCGCATTGGTTCGCTAGCTTCGGGAACGCAAACAAATTCTTGCATTCATCGACCAACAGCCCTAGGCTATGCAGGGGATCGCGGAATGCTCAACGTAGATGTGAAAAATAAGACAGGAGAAATTTCGATGTTAACTCACACGAGTTCGGTTTGGTTTGGCAGAGCCTTTAGGGTTTCCTTCTTTACAGCGATGATGGTTGGAGCGGGCTCGCTTCGTGGTGAGGAGAGCAACGATTGGAGGTCTTGGCGCGGACCGAAGGATTCGGGGAGTGTAGAAGGAGCTGGGTTTCCCGATGCGGTGAGCAAAGAGTATTTGCGGTGGTCTGCACCATTGCCGGGTAAAGGTTGCTCGACGCCGATTCACGTCGGTGGCAAGATCGTGCTGACTGCGCCGCTGGACGGTAAGGACTCCGTGGTTTGCATTGACTCCACCGGCAAGCAGCTTTGGTCTACAGCCTTTGAGCAAGAGGATGCGGGCAAGCATCGCAATGGATCGGGGTGCAATGCATCACCTATCACAGATGGCAAGACGCTTTATGTCTATTTCAAGAGTGGGACTTTTGCTGCCTTGGATCTCGACGGGAAAGTGTTATGGAGGAAGAACTTGGTCGAAGCCTACGGCAAGGATACTTTGTACTGGGATCACGGTACTTCACCTGTGCTTACCGAGCAGCATGTCATCATGGCGAGAATGCATCAGGGAGAGTCTTGGTTAGCAGCTTTTGACAAGCGGACTGGTGAAGTTGCTTGGAAGGTTTCCCGCAACTACAAGACTCCGACGGAGTGTGATCATGGGTATAGCACACCGTTAGTGATGCAATACGAAGGCAAGGAGTCCATATTAGTATGGGGGGCGGAGCACGTCACCATTCATAACAGTTCAGACGGTGAAGTCGTTTACTCTTGCGGAGACTTCAATCCAGAGGCATCGCAGCTATGGCCAGCGATCGCTACACCAGTGGTTATCGACGGCATGGCGGTCATCGCTTATGGTCGCAACGATCGGGGGATTCCTCGATTGTATGGTATTCGATTGAGTGGTCGGGGAGATACGACCAAGACCAACCATGTATGGAAGCGAGATGACGTGGGAACTTTTGTGCCGACGCCGTGCGTGCGCAAGGGGCAAGTCATATTGGTGCGAGATCATGGTGAGGTGGAAGCGGTTGAACCATCGACGGGGAAAACCGTTTGGAAGGGAGAGTTTCCGAAGAGTCGAGCGAACTTTTACTCATCCCCGTTGATCGCGGGAGATCGACTGATTGCACCACGGGAAGATGGCATTGTCTTTGTTGGCAAGATCAAAGACGAAGGGGGGCTTGAAGTACTCTCGGAGACCAATCTTGAGGAGTCGGTCATTGGTTCACCCGTGCCGTTTGGAGACAGCGTGTTGATTCGCGGTGAGAATCATTTGTTTTGCTTTGGACGTAAGTAGTCGTCCGCTGTGCAGTTGCAACTTAGGTTTACCACAGCAAAACATGTGAAATTTGTTCTGCTGATTCTCAGAGCTTCTATTACTGGTTCTTAACCGGTGATAGAGCTTTAAACTGGTCTGAACAGAGTATTTTCATGACGTTGTGTGCGGATCGAGGTTTCGTTTTCCGTTAAAGAGCATTTAATATGTAAGTGTTGGTGTTTTCGAGCCCCGGATCCCACACGAACGGAAAACGAAGTGATTAAGCCATCTGGTCTTCAACCTGCGAGGGTGGAAGATACTGATACGTATCTTGTTGCGCGCGAGCAGGTAGAGCATGCGATCGAGCATGCGATCCATTTCCTACCTAGTCAGGGTCCCATTGCGGTCTTTGTTCACCACAACACCTTGCATGCTTTTGAGCATTTGCCGTTTGAGCAAGGGGTGATCGAGGGTTGGAAGCAGTATGGAGCGGAGCCATATCTTAGCGAGGATCGATATCGCGAGGAGTTTGCGAGGGGGCGCATCACGCTAGAGGATCTTGAAGCGGAGCTTGTGCGGGACCTTGGAGAGAAGGGGGAGCAGTGTGTCCTTTTCTCGACCACGCGAATTGCTTTGCGTCGCATGATGTTGCGATATCAGGTGCGGAACGGGCCGGACGAAGAGTTGCGTTGGTTTATAGCTGAAACCGATGCATTGAAGCGATTTCGTTCTGAGGTGCCTAGCGAGACCGCCGATCGCATGCTCAAGGAGGTTTCCGATGAAGTGAGTACTGGAGGGGTAGCACGGGCGGAGATAGAGCAACGGACGCTTCAATGGTTGCACCGGATATGTATTGAAGGTGCGCAGTCGGTTGGAGAGGTTTTCAATGATATTCAGCCGGTGCGTCGACATCGAGACATTTTGTTGCAAGTGCACGGTGTTGATTGTGACGCGCGGGTGCACGAGCAGTTGGTGCGGTTTTTGGGATGTGTAACCGATCAGGGTTTTGCGCAATGGGTGATGCCTAATCGCGAGCGTTCCTTGTTCGATTTATTCCAAGACTACTATGGCGTAACGCGGGCGTTTCATCCGAAGTGGTTGCAAGTCGTGGCATCGGAAATTGCGGATGATCGCCAGCAGGGTCGAACGAGCATGGAGTCGATCGTTCATTCGCTGCATCTTCTTGGGGTTCGGGAATATGGTGTGGAAGACTTCATCGAGAGCACGCTACTGAGTTTGCCTGGTTGGGCGGGAATGTTATGGCAACTGGAGAGCAATGCGGCTTGGACACCGCGACCTGCTAGTCGAGGAACCTTGATCGATTATCTTGCGATTCGATTGATATTGGATATCGCGAGTTTGCGAGGTGCGTTGGCTGAGTTACCTCAACTTGAGGATCGACCGGCGGTACGCGATGGAAGTTTATCGATGGAGAGGTTATCGCAGGAGTTGCGTTTTCACCAGCGTCGGGGAGTGAGGCAAACGGTCGAGCAGCGAGCGTTTCTGTTGTTTCAGCTCGCGCAACTGCTTGGTTGGACACCGATGGATCTAGAGTCGCTCAAGGGGCATCAGTGGCAGGCATTGATGTCCGAGATAAGTAGTTTCTCGACGCTGGAGCGTCGGAGGATATTTCATTTGGCTTTCGAGCGGCATTATCGCGTTGGGGTGCTTGATGCGATTTCCAAGCAACCTCTTCCGAGGAAGAGTCCAGGGGTACCTTTATTTCAATTAGTCACGTGCATCGACGATCGCGAGGAGTCGTTTAGAAGGAATTTAGAGGAGATTGAACCGAGGGTAGAGACTTTTGGTGCGGCAGGATTTTTCTCAGTCCCGATGTTTTTCCGGTCAGCATCCGACGCACACTACATCCCGTTGTGTCCGGTTGTATTGAAGCCCCAGCATTTCGTCGATGAGATTGGGCAGTTATCTCAGCAAGAGTTGCAGCGTCGCCAAGCCGAAGCGCGGCGAGTGTTGGGACAAGCTTCGCATCGATTGCATTTGGGAAGCCGAACGCTTGTTGCTGGTGTAGTGACAAGTTTGTTGGGTTCGGTGGCAAGCTTGCCAATGGTGGCGAGGGTATTGGCTCCTCGGTTAACGTCTCGAATGCGAGATGCTATAGCGAGGGTAGTCAGGCCCAATCAAGCGACGACGTTGCTTATAGAGCGGATGGATGGAGATGTTGCGGGAGGTGGATCGGGGCGTGCACCCGAGGGGAACCTCAATCGAGGATTTACACATGAAGAGATGGCGAACATTGTCGAGCGACTTTTGGGAGATTTGGGGCTGTATCAGTTTTCCAAGATCGTGTTTATCGTTGGGCATGGATCATCGAGTTTGAACAATCCGCACGAGTCCGCTTACAACTGCGGGGCTTGTGGAGGAGGTCGCGGTGGCCCGAATGCGAGAGCGTTTGCATTGATGGCGAACGATTATCGTGTACGTCGTATTCTCGATGCTCGCGGAGTGGAAATTCCAGAGAGCACTGTATTTGTAGGGGCTTATCACAATACGTGTAGTGACAGCATGGAGTACTTTGACATCGATCGTCTGCCGCCGAGCCATCACCTGGAGTTTCTCGACGCGAAAGAATTGATTGATCGCGCAAGGAGTGCTAACGCGTTGGAGCGTGCGCGGCGGTTCTCTTCGGCTCCGTTGGCTATGGAACCACAGGAAGCGTTAAGGCATGTCGAAGCGAGAGCGGAAGACTTGGCCCAAGCAAGACCGGAGTACAACCATGCGACGAATGCGGTCTGTTTCGTTGGGCGTCGCATCCGCACTCGTGGCTTGTTTATGGATCGACGATCCTTTTTAACATCCTATGATCCGACGAGAGACAATTCGGATGTGTCGGTTTTGACTCGGATACTACAAGCTGTGATTCCCGTTTGTTCGGGTATCTCGCTCGAGTACTACTTCTCAACGGTTGACAACCAGCGGTACGGGTGTGGTTCAAAGCTTCCGCACAACATCATTTCTTTGTTGGGAGTCATGGAGGGTGCGGCAAGCGATTTGCGGACCGGTTTAAGTCAGCAGATGGTTGAGATTCATGAGCCGATGCGAATTCTGTTCGTCATTGAGCAGTTACCGGAGAAGGTATTGGGGATATTGGAGAAGAATCCCGGTTTAGATCGCCTGGTGCGCAATGGCTGGGTGCAGCTTGCGACGCTATCGCCTTTGACGCAAGAAATCTCGCTTTATGAATCGGGTCGATTTGTGCCTTATCACAGCGGAGCAGATCCTACTGCTCGGTACCCGACTTCGCATGATTACTTTGGGATGCATCGAGAGCATTTACCTTTGGTGCAGATTGGGGGTGCGATATGAATGCCGTCCAGATTCTAGCGGCCGGGGTGGTGGGTTTCCCGGTGATCGCGTTGGTTGTACTTGGGCTCAGTGGTTTGCTGCAGCGTCCGTTATCGGAATCGAGCGTTGATCGCATCGCGAAAGCATCTGTTGCTTTGGGCTTCAGTGCAGCGTTGGGGATTCTGGGGATTATGTTGTGGACTGGAGAGCGAGCAGCGGTTTTGGACTTAGGGAATTTTGTCGAGATTGGGACCGAGCATTTTCACTTTCACATGGAGTTCTTGTTCGATCGGCTGAGTATTCCGATGGTCTTAATGTCTTTTGTGTTGGTGGGTGTGATTGGATCCTTTGCGAACATTTACTTGCAGGGAGACGCGGGCTACCATCGTTTCTTTTTGTCGTTTTCGATGTTCTTAGTGGGATTGTTGTTTGCCTTTTTGGCTGGGACGATTGAGACGTTGTTTTTTGGTTGGGAGTTAGTTGGTTTATCGTCGGCTTTATTGATTGCTTATTTTCACGAGCGTAAAGCTCCTGTTGAGAATGGGCTTTGGGTCTGGGGTGTGTATCGCATTGCGGATGGTGCATTTTTGCTGGCTGCATTGCTGTTGCATCACTTGACGGGTGAAGGAGAGTTTATGCGGATGGTCAGCGCTTCGCCTTGGCCTGAGGGTGGGTTGCGTATCGATCCATGGTCGACATGGATTGTGGGAATTTTGTTGTTGATTGCAGCGGCTGGGAAATCGGGCTTGGTTCCGTTTTCAGGTTGGCTGCCTCGAGCGATGGAAGGGCCCACCCCATCGAGTGCGGTTTTCTACGGGGCCTTGTCCATTCACTTGGGCGCTTACTTACTGCTGCGCATGGGGCCGCTTTATGCCGGATCTGTTGGGCTTCGAGTCGTAGTGTTTACGTTGGGGTTAGTGACAGCGGTTTTTGCGGCGATGGCATCGCGTGTTCAATCGGACGTGAAGAGCGCTTTAGCTTTTTCATCGGTGTGCCAAGTCGGGATAATTGTGATGGAGATTGGACTGGGGCTATGGTACCTAGCATTGATCCACATCATCGGGCATGCGTTCCTGCGTTCCTTGCAACTGCTTCGCGCGCCGACGTTGCTTAGAGATTATCGGGCGATGGAGAATGCGATTGGGGGTAGGTTAGCGAATGGTCAGCCGATCTGGGTGAACCAGTTAAGCGCGCAGCGTCAGATGCAATGGTATCGTTTTGCACTGGAGCGAGGTTATTTGGATACCTTGATCGAAAGTTGGGTTCTTAGTCCATTCGTGCGATTTTTTCGAACATGCGAACGCATCGAGAATCGGTGGATGAGCTTCCTGCAAGGGGATTCCAAGAAGAATAGCGACGAAGGAAAGAGGGTGGTCGAGTGAATAGCTTACCGTGGTTTGAGTTACTGCCGTGGTTACCTTTAGTTGGTTTTTTTCTGACTCGATTGCTTCCAAGGGTTGAAGCTAGGAAAATTTGTCTTTGGTCATCTGGATTAACGTTGGGGTTAGCGACGTTGTTGGTCTTTTCGGGGAGCAGTGCGAGTCCGGGATGGATGGGGAGTTGGTGGGGATGGAACTTAGTCCATGTCGACGAATTCAGCGGGCCGCTGCTTCCGCTGACAGCCTTGATCTACTTTGTAACACTTTTGGCAACGGTGGGTCACAAGACACAGCATTTCTCCTATTCCGGAGCGATGCTGAGCGAAGCTTTAACGATGGGGACACTGATCACGGACAACGCTTGGTGGATGATCCTCTTGCTGAGTCTTGGGGTCTTACCGATGTGGTTTGAGCTTCGAGCCAGAGGTGAGTCGACGCGGGTGTATGAACTACATCAAGGCCTCTTCGTTTGTTGTCTGGTGTTTGGGGGGTGGTTATCCGAGCGAACTAGTGCGCCGAGTTTGAATGCGAGTGTTGTGTTATTGACGATTGCAGTGTTGGTTCGCAGCGGCGCGTTTCCGTTTCATCTTTGGCGGATCGATATGTTTCAGAAGGCATCTTTTGGTTCATCGATTCTGATGGTCTCCCCGATGATGGGTGCTTATTTGTGCATGCGGTTGGTATTGCCGACGGAACCGGACTGGGCATTACATGCGATTAGTGGCTTGTCGCTGGCGACTGCGGTATATGCCTCGGGGATGGCATTGGTTCAGCTCGATGGTAGGAGGTTTTTCTGCTATTTGTTTTTAAGCCATTCCTCATTGGTTCTTGTTGGAATTGAGATGGCGACGCCGATTGGGTTAGCGGCGGGATTGAGTATGTGGTTGAGTGTGGGATTGGCATTGACGAGTTACGGTATAACGTTGCGTTGCATCGAAGCGAGAGTGGGTAGAATCACGTTGGATCGCTATTACGGTTTGTATAGCCATATGCCAACGATGGCTGCGTTCTTTCTGCTAACCGGGTTGGCGAGCGTTGGGTTTCCGTGCACGATTGGGTTTATAGCTGGAGAGTTGCTAACGGAGAGTGTAGTAGCTTACTCACCCCTGATCGGCAGTTTGGTCGTTGTTGCAACTATGCTCAATGGCATCGCTGTGATGCGAGCCTATTTCAGGATCTTCACCGGGACCCGGCATACGACAACTATTCCGATGCGGAGTTTGTTCGAGGAGCAAGTTGCGATTATTGGGCTTAGTTTGCTCATTGTCGCGGGGGGGATTTATCCGCAACCGGGTGTCTCGTCTCGGTATCGAGCGGCGGTGCATTTGCTCGAGGATTTGCATCGCCTCCCGGCGGAGGGTGCGGTTCATGCCCATTGATTTCCTTGGGAAGATCACATTTCTTGGGTACATAGCAGATTGAAGCTTCTTCGGTGGGGGGGTGTCCGATGCTATATACTGGTGGGCCGTACCGTGGTTTGACACGGTGAACAAGATGCATCCCTGTTAGTTGGAGTCGGCGGCTTGCCCGAACGAATTTCGCGAGATGATTGTTGCTACCAAATTGCGAAAAGAGTTTCAGGTTCGCGGGAAAGCGTTAGTAGCTGTCGACGGGGTATCTTTTCAGGTGGGCAACGGCGAAGTCTACGGATTGCTTGGGCCCAACGGGGCTGGCAAGACCACTACGTTGCGGATGGTGATGGGATTGGTTGAGCCCGATGAGGGGTATGTTGAGATTGGTGGGATTCGGACGGATGTCGACCGGGCGCAGATACGGCATCAACTTGGGCTGATTTCCACGAACGACGGCGTGTATCCGTGGTTGAGTGTTCGGGAGATGCTTCTTTACTTTGCGGACCTTTACGCAGTGGATCTTGATGTTGCCAAGACTCGACTTGTTGAACTTGCGCAGTTGCTTGATATTGAAAGCATCTTGGATCAGCGTTGCAGCACGTTGAGTACGGGTCAAAAGCAGCGAGTGACGTTGGCGCGTGGGCTGATGCATGACCCGCCGGTGATGTTGCTCGACGAACCGACGCGCGGTTTGGATGTTGTCGGTAGCCAGACGGTCTTTAGGTTCATCGAGATATTGCGTTCGCGTGGTAAGTCTGTGTTATTGTCGACGCATCGTTTGGATGAAGCCGAGCGGGTATGCGATCGATTTGGATTACTTCATCACGGAACGATGCGATACGAAGGTACGTTGGATGATTTGCGTGCTCAGACCGGTAGAGATCATTTGGTCGACATGTTTATCGCCTTGATACGCGAAGGCGAGGGGAACTGAGCGATGCACGAGTATTTCAGTGGCGGTAGGTTGTTTCGATTGTGTTTGAAGGAGCTCCGAGAGAGTCTTCGAGATCGCCGCACTTTGGTTACTTTGATCCTCATGCCGATTTTGGTTTATCCATTATTGAGCATGGCCATGCAGCGATTGGTTATTGGGGTAGCTCCCAAGGGTTCGGGTGGACCGGTTGAGTACATTGTCGGTGCTGCGGACGAAGATGGTGCGAGGGTGCTTGCATCGGCATTGCAAGATACTGCGCGAGCGACGAACGATGGGGTTCGTCCGTCGATCCAAATCCGAAGGCAGAAGGCATCGGGTGGTGGAGGGGAGTCGGTTGTTTTGACCGATGGTGCAACGCAAGGTGTGACATCGGGATCCTTGCAAACAAATGCAGATGCGGCGTTTAGCATTGTGATTCCCGAGCGAGGAACCATACAAGATGCTTTAAGGGATGGGAACGTTGATCTTGCAGTGACTAGGGCCAGCAGAGAGCAAGCAGCCCCGGACGGGTCGCTTGGGCTGGTTTATCAATTCGATATGGAGTTCCGAGAAGGGGATGGTCGCAGCGAGGGGGCGATGTTGGAGTTTCGCAAGGCGATGGAGTTGGTAAACGACATGCAGTCTGCGCGAATCCGAAGCATATTGCCGAGAGTGCGTGGCGAGGTGTTAGCCCCGGCGGTGCGGTTGGTATCCAGTGGGACGGGGCAGCAGCGAGATGTGTTTGCATCGCTAGCTGGAATCCTTCCGTTGATCTTGATTTTGATGACGATTACCGGTGCGGTATATCCCGCGATCGATTTGACGGCAGGTGAGCGAGAGCGTGGGACGATGGAAGCGATGATCGCGACACCTGCGCCACGCTTTGTATTATTGTTGAGCAAGTATGTGGCTGTGGTAACGGTAGCAGTGTTAACGGCGTTAGCGAACTTGACTGCAAGTTGGTTAACGTTGTCGATTGGTGGGTTGGGTCGTGCACTTTTGGGTGAGCGGGGATTGAGTCTTTCGGTGCTGGTGCAGATATTCCCGTTGCTGGTGATCTTTGCGGCGTTCTTTAGTGCGATCTTGCTTGCGATGTGTTCGTATGCGAGGAGTTTCAAGGAGGCTCAAGCGTATTTGATACCGGTGATGTTGATATCGATGGCACCTGGGTTGTTAACATTGATGCCCAATGTCGAGTTCTCGACGTTACTAGGAATTGTTCCGTTGGTCAACATTTTGCTTTTGTCGCGGGACATCATGACGGGTTCACCTGCGGTGTTGCCGGCGTTTGCAGCGGTATTTTCGACGTTGCTTTACGCGGGGGCTGCATTGGTGGTTGCCGCACGCTTGTTTGGAGCCGAGTCAGCGACGGCTGGTTCTCAAGAGACATGGGGGGATTTGTTGCGGCGGCCCAAGCTCAGCAGGGGAGCCCCTGACTTAGGAGAGCTTGCGATTTACTTTGCGCTTTTGTTCCCTGTGTTTTTTATCGTGACGAACTTGCTCGGGGGTTGGGTCAAGGGGATAGAGAATCGGTTGTGGATGAATGCAGGAGTGCTGGCACTTTTGTTTTTTGTGGTGCCGACGGTGGTTGCATGGTACAGGCGATTGCGACTGCGAGAGACATTTTTGTTGCGGGGATGGTCGGGAGCGAGTGGATCGGCGACGGTTCAGGTCACGCGAGGGGCGGGGGTGTTAGTAGGGGTAGTGATGTTGGGGTTGGGATTGTGGGTTATCGCTTACGAAGTGTTAAAGTTATTTTCGGCGATTGGAATTGGCCCGATTGACCTGGAGCGGACGGCGGAATTGGAGAGAGCGAAGCTTGAGTTTTCGGCGATCTCGCTGTGGGTCGTTTGGTTTACTTCTGCCTTAGTTCCGGCTTTTGCGGAGGAATATTTCTTTAGGGGGTATGTGTTATCCGCGTTTCGCGGGAGGGTGAATCGTGGGCGAGCCATTCTCTTTTCCTCGTTGATTTTTGGATTGTTTCATGTGGTCAGCGGCAGTCAGTTAACACTTGAGCGGTTCATGCCAACGGTGCTCCTGGGAGTATTCCTTGGGTTTCTTGCGGTGCGTACAGGGTCTCTTTGGCCTGGAGTGTTCTTGCATGCGATTCACAATGGGTTACTCTTTTGGCTAACTCGTTTTTCCGAGGGAGAATTAACCCAATGGTTTGGAAGGAACAACGAACACTTTTCCGTGGCATGGATTGGTGCAAGCCTTCTACTGGTGGGGGCAGGTACCATGCTAGTTTTTTACTTAACAGCGAATCGTTTCGATGAAAACACTCCTTAAAGTCTTGATTGTTTTGGGGATTTTGGGGGGTATTGGCTATGCGTCGTATCGTCCGTTGATGGAGTATATGGCGAAGCGTAACAAGACCGAGTGGCGGATGCAGTCGGTAGAATTAGGGGACATTGTTCAAGCTGTCAATTCGACGGGTAAGGTCGAGCCGGTCAAGCGGGTGAGTGTGGGAGCGACGGTTAGCGGCCCGATTGCTGAATTGTTGGTGGATTTCAACACCAAGGTCACTGCAGGGCAGGTGCTTGCAAAAATTGATCCTCGGCTTTACAAGTCGGGGGTGGAGCGAGACATGGCCAATTTGCGAACGCGCCAAGCGGAGGTAGCGCGAGCGGAGGCGATGTTGCAGCAGGCGTCCAATGATGAGCGGCGCAGTGGACAGTTGAACAAGAATCGCGATGGGTTTATCTCTGAGGCTGAGATCGATCAATTTCGATTTGCTCGGATGATGCGAGAAGCAGAGTTACAGGTAGCACAGACGAACATTGAGCAAGCCCAGGCTCAATTGGACAACTCACAGGCGAATTTGGCTTATACCGAGATACTAGCTCCCTGTGATGGGATAGTGATTGACAAGAAGGTCGATGTCGGTCAGACGTTAGCATCTCAGTTTCAGACCCCCGAGGTATTTGTGGTCGCCCCGGAGATGGATCAGCGGATGCATATTTACGCGTCGGTCGATGAAGCGGACATTGGGTGGATTCGTCGAGCGCAAAAGATGGGTGAGTTGGTTCGCTTTACCGTGGATGCGTATCCGGATGAGTTGTTTGATCAAGGGAAGATCGTTCAAGTTAGGCTTAGTAGCAAAGAAGAGCAGAACGTCATCACGTATCCGGTTATCGTGGAGACTCCGAATACGGATCTGAAGCTTTTGCCAGGGATGACGGCAAACCTATCGTTTCAGATTCATAAGAAAGAGAAAGTGTTGAAGGTTCCCAATCCGGCGCTTCGTTTTTATCCTGCGAGGGAGAAGGTGCATCCGGACGACGTGAAGATTCTCGATGGGTTTGAGGATCAGAAGCAGTTTGCGGATTCACCGAAGACGGTTTCAGCCGATGAGAAAGCGGAGAACAGCAAGGCTTTGAGTATTCGTCACGTTTGGGTCGATGATGGGAAGTATTTGCGAGCCAAGGCGGTCAAGATTGGGATATCAGACAATCGGTATACCGAGTTGATCGAGGGCGAGTTGAAGGCTGGTGACACGTTAGTCATTGGGGAGAAGCCGAAGAAGTGATGAGGCGAATCATCGGGGTGAACGCATGACGCGGATCATAGACTGGAGGAGAGCGGAGGATCCGCGAGATGTGGTGCACCAAGCGGTACAGGAGCTTACCGAGGGGCGATTGTTAGTCGTTCCGACAGATACATGTTATGTAGCTTTGGCTAGTGCATTGATTCCTCGAGCGGTGCGAGCGTTGGATGCATGGACTGAGCGCGAGGGGCATCAGTTAAGTTTGGTGCCAAGGTCTGCCGAGGAGGTTCTAGATTTCCTTCCGCAGATAAGCCGAGGATCGCATCGGTTGGCACGAAAGGTTTGGCCTGGTCCGTTAGTGATCGAGCATGCCAGGGGGAGTGGAGCCGGAAGTTTGCTTGATTGCATTCCGAGCGAATCGTTGAAGGTTTTTTTACCAGAGACGCAGCAAGTTCGTTTGTGGTTGCCTGGGAACGAGATATTGAGCTACATATTGCGGTTGCATTCGGGGCCGTTGGTGGTGGGTTTGCCGAAGTCGGCCGATCGGGCAGGTGGCCGAGCGGGCGTGAAGCGGGTAGACGACGAGCGGATGGAGGTGGTCACGCATGTGGGACAATTGGCGGTAGATCCTGAGGTTTTAGCGATTGATGCGGGGCCGATTGAAGGAATTGGTACGCCAACGGTAGTGCGTATAGATGGTTCGCATGGGGTTGTGATCAGTGAAGGAGTGATTGCGAAAGAGCAGTTACAAGCGTTATCGCAATTGTTGGTCTTGGTGGTTTGTACTGGGAACACGTGTCGATCACCGATGGCAGCGGCATTGATCCAAAAGAAGTTGCTAGAGCGTTTTGGTGGTAAATCCGAATCGGTGCCGGTGGTGGTCGCATCGGCAGGGGTGAGTGCTTTTGGGGGAGATGCGGCTTCGCCTGGTGCTAGGCAGGCGATTCGGGATTATGGGTTACAATTAGAGAGTCATCGCAGCACTCAGTTGCATTCGTATTTGGTTGAGCAAGCGGACTTGATTTTGGTGATGGGGAATCGGCACCGAAGTGTGATTGGATCGCAGTGGCCTGAGCATTTGAAGAAAGTCCATTTAATGGCGACCGATGGGGGAGATATTTCCGACCCGTTTGGTGGATCGTTGGAGTTGTATCAGCAGTGTGCGAGGGACTTGGATCGATACACCTCGCAATGGGTCGACCAATTGGACGCTTCGACCGTGATTCGATGGGAATCTCGGTTATAATTCTTTCGTTCGCGAGTTCGACAAAGTCTTTTTTCCGTTGGGAGTTTATATATGCGAATCGCTGTTGCGAGCGATCACCGTGGTTACCAGATCAAGGGTAAGTTGATCACCTTGTTGCGTGCCGACGGACATGAGGTAACGGATTTTGGGACACAGAGTGATCAAGCGGTCGATTATCCAGACTATGCGGTATCCGTTGCCAAGCATGTTGCGGGTGGGCATGCAGAGCGTGGGATATTGATATGCGGCAATGGGTTTGGGATGGCGATCACGGCCAACAAATTTCGGGGGGTGCGCGCCGCCACTTGTGCCGACGAGGTGATGGCAGAGATGTGCCGTCGGCACAACGACGTCAATGTGCTTTGTCTCGCTGGTGATTTGATCGGAGATCGTCCTGTGAGCGACTTGGTCCGCATTTGGTTAGCCACCGAGTTTGAAGGTGGGCGGCATCAGCGGCGGTTAGAGAAGATCAATGGCATTGAAGAAAAGAATTTGGTTTAGCGATGCGAGTAGATAGTCACCATCATTTTTGGAATTATTCCGTCGAGCAGTATGGCTGGATCAATGAGAGCATGCAGGTATTGCGAAGGGACTTTGTGCCAAAGGACCTTCGAATAGAAATCGACTCCACGCATGTCGACTATGTAGTCAGCGTACAAGCCCGGCAAGAAGTTGTAGAGACCCGTTACTTGTTGGATTTCGCGAATAGCAATCCATTCATACGCGGGGTTGTCGGATGGGTGCCCTTGGCTCATGGATCGGTTGCAAAGGTTTTGGAGTCGTTTCAGTCGGAGGGGAAGTTAAAGGGGGTTCGCCATGTGGTGCAGGACGAGCCTGACGAAACGTTTCTCGATCGGGACGATTTCAATGCAGGTGTGCGAATCTTGCGTTCCTTTGGTTTGGTCTACGATTTGTTGATCTTTGGTAAGCAGTTGCCGATGGCGATTCGATTTGTGGATCGTCATGCCAATCAGCGGATGGTGTTGGACCACATTGCCAAGCCTGTTATTAAGTCGGGTGGGATAGATCGGCAGTGGGAGAAGGACTTCCGGGAATTAGCAAAGCGGCCGAATATCGACTGCAAGTTTTCAGCGTTGGTTACCGAGGTCCGCGACCCGGAGTGGACCGTTGAGTTGTTGCGACCTTACTGGGACGTGGCCTTGGAAGCGTTTGGGCCGGATCGGCTGATGTTTGGTAGTGATTGGCCCGTTTGTTTGTTGCGTTCAACGTACGCGGACTGGGTCGCAGCGGTAAGTTTGTTGGCTGAGGGGTTAAGCGAGACGGAGCGGGGTAAGTTCTGGGGCGGAAATGCGAACCGGGCGTACAACTTGGGGATCGAGTAGTTAGACTGGGACTCCATGAATACAGTATTTCTTGCCCAGGCACTTGATCCGACCGGACCTGCATTGCAATCGTTGAGTTTCAGCACTAGCACTTGGTTGGTGTTGGTCTCGCTGCTTGCTTGCGTTCTTTGCGGAGTTCTCTCTTGGATAGCAATTCAGCGGAGTGGGTTTACCGGTTCGGTAATCGCGCTCGAGAGTCTTCGTTTTTTAGCGGTAGTCGTCGGTGCGATTTTGCTCAATCAACCCGAGTGGGTGCAAGACTATCGTTCGAGTCAAAAGCCTACATTTGCGGTATTGGTGGATCGCTCGCCGAGTATGCAGACGCAAGATGTGGTGGGTGCAGATAAAGTCTCAACGCGACTAGAAGCGACCGAGCGTTTAATTGCTCCGGAGGCTTGGGAGGAATTATCCCGTACAGCGAATGTGGTTGTTACCGAGTTTCCTCCGAAGGGTGTTTCGGATGGTACGGACTTAGCGACTCCATTGGGTAGTGTGCTTGATGATTCCAGCAATGTGTTAGGTGTCTTGGTCGTATCGGATGGAGACTGGAATTCAGGAGCAGCGCCGGTATCTGTCACGTCGCGATATCGTACGCAGGGGGTACCAATCTTTGCATTGCCGGTCGGTTCATCGACTCGACTGCCCGACTTGGAATTGCTCAGTATCGACACTCCAACCTTCGGGATTGTGAAGAAAGGGGTGCGGATTCCATTCACCATCGAATCATCATTGCCACGGGATGTGATGACACAGGTGGTGATCAAAACATCGGATGGAGAGCGACAAACAAAGGAAGTGCGTGTTCGTGCGATGTCGCGAACGAGCGAAGCGGTTGTATGGACACCGAAGGAGGAGGGGGATTACACCATTGAAGTCGAGGTGCCTCAACACTCGGAGGAATCGATTACGACCAACAATGCCGGTTCATCACCGATATCGATACGACAAGAGAAGCTCAAGGTGTTGGTGATTGATTCGTTACCTCGGTGGGAATATCGCTATTTGCGCAATGCATTATCGCGTGATCCGGGTGTCGATGTGTCCTGTTTGCTTTTTCATCCTGAGCTCGACAAAGTCGGCGGCGGGAATAAAGACTACATCAAAGAGTTCCCTGCGAGCCTGGAAGAGTTATCGAAGTACGACGTAGTGTTCCTTGGTGATGTTGGAACCGAGAAGGGGCAGTTAACCGAAGAGCAGTGTCAGATGATCCGGGGGTTGGTGGAATTCCAGGCAAGCGGGTTGGTATTCATCCCAGGTTCACATGGGAATCAGCACAGCTTGGCTTCTACGCCGCTGGAAGCGTTGATGCCCGTTGTGCTAGATCCTGCGGGGCCTGAAGGTATAGGGACACGGAACGCAATGCGGCTTGAGTTGACAGAAGCGGGACGCAGAAGTTTGCTAACGAAGCTTGCTGACACCGCGGAAGACAACGTCGATGTCTGGATGAATCTGCCGGGTTTTCAATGGCATACCGCCGTTTCCAGAGCAAAGGCTGGAGCCGAGGTGTTGGCCGTTCATGAATCGGCGATGTGTGAGCAGGGGCGTATGCCACTTTTGGCGACCAAGACATTTGGTGCTGGGAAAGTCTTGTTTATGGGGACAGACGGAGTTTGGCGTTGGCGGAAGGGAGTCGAGGACAAATACCATTATCGCTTCTGGAGTCAGGTCGTACGTTGGATGGCTTATCAACGCAACATGGCGAAGGGAGAATCGATGCGGTTTTATTTTTCGCCAGACACGCCGAGTATTGGTCAGACGTTGACGCTGCGAGCGAACGTCATGCAGAGCAGCGGTGAACCGTTGGTGCAAGGCGAGGTAACGGCGAAGATTGAGACACCATCGGGCAAGTCGCAATCGATCAAGTTATCCAGTGGTGGAACGGAGAGTTGGGGATCGTTCGAAGGAAGATATGAGACGACGGAACCTGGAACACATCAAGTGACGTTGATGTGCAAGCAGACTGCAGAGACACTTGAAACGAACTTTTTTGTTCAGGGGGTTTCGCGTGAAAGGATTGGCCAAGCCGCCCGTCCGAAGGTGCTTGAGGAACTTGCGAGATTAACCGGTGGCAAGGCTTTGTCGCTGAAAGAACCCGATAGCTGGATGGATGCGATTCGGATGGCTCCACAGCCACCTTCGACCATTCGCCGAGTCCCTTTATGGTCTCATCCGTGGTTGGTAGCTTTGATGGTCGGATTATTAACAGCCTTTTGGATTGGTCGCAAAGCCATCGGGCTTATTTGATTCTGCAATCAACTGGTAATTGCGTTACGTCGAAGGGAATCGATAGATACGGGCTCGATAGATACGGACTCGATAGATACGGGCTCGATCGAATAGTGAAATTAGGTGTGAAGATGAGCAATGGCCAAAGTGGAGAGTTGTTTCAGGCTTGGGATTTGTATGAGAGCATCATTCACTTTAACTGGATGTGCCATGTTGAATTGGGGGCGTTTTTAGCAGAGGTTGCAGGGAAGCTGTCGCAGGTCAAAGCGAACCGAGGCGAAGGTGGTTTGCGTGTTTTAGATTTGGGGTGCGGTGATGGAGCGATGGCCGCCAGGGGGCTTTCTAATTGTTTGGTTGACCGGTACGTAGGGGTGGATCTTTCCCAGGACGCGTTGTCGAAGTTGATGCTTCGAGATGGATTAGGGGAGGATCGCCGAGTTGTATGTGGTGATATACGGGATAGTGTCCGGGACTTAGAAGGTGGTGCGTTCGATTTAGTGATATCAAGTTTTTCGCTGCATCATTTCTCTTCAATGGAAAAGAAAACGATACTTGGATCGATTTCAAGAAGTTTGTCGCCTGTTGGGCGATTTGTTTGGATCGATGTTTATCGAGGTGAGGGAGAGGCGAGGGAAGGTTACATCGACAGGATTGCCGAAGAGATACGCAATCATTGGCATCAGATGCCTGTTGCGAATCGCGAAGCATCGGTGGAGCATATTCGCGAGTGCGATTTTCCTGAGAGTCCGTCATGGATGCTGGCGGCTTGGGCGGCCACCGGCGCACCGAATGCACCGGTCGAGGATGGGTATCGCAATGCTTTTTATGGCAGTTGGGCGTTCTGAGCGGCTGTGGGTTTAGCTGTTAGCGTTGCACAATCTACTTAGCGGCTGGCAGGTTGGCTAGCGAGTTGCACGAGTGCTTCGCGAGCTTTTTCTGCAGTTAAGGGGTTTAGGATCAAGAAACGGTGTTTACCGGTTTCCGATTGAGCGAACGTAGTAAGAGCGTTGTCGGAGACCGAGACGGTGCCGGGTTGCGAGACATCGAAATAGCTGCGATTTGGACGAATGGCCGCAAGGACGCTCGTCAAGTCCCAGGTGGGGCGATCGTGAGGAGGAGGAATGTAAGCGATGTAGGCTTCTGGGAGCGGGTGGTGAGGGGTGTAGCGAAAGTCTTCGAGGATGCTTTGGTGTGGGTAAGTGAGGTTTAGTCCGATTTCGAAACCGCTCCAGAGCATAGGGACATCGCAGAGTTCGACCAGTTTCTTGATAGAAGCGATATCTTCGGCGACGTTGTATTCGCGGTGGTCGGTCAGTTCCCCTTTTTCATTGGGGATTTTTGCAAATGCTCCCGCCATGATCGAAACGAGTTTGACTTTTTGGGCGACGAGTTGTCGACCTGGCAAGGGATGAATCGCGTCTGCGGGTGACTGCAAGAGGTTTGCAAGATTGGTCGAGAACCCGACTTGGACGATCACTACGGAATGGTCTTGGGCGTTGGCCAAGGTATTTCGAAGGACTTCTACGGCCGTAGGGGCGTTGTTTCCAGACAGGAGGTCGTGTGGAAATCGGAATTGTCCGTTATCCATGATTTGGGAGACCTGGTTGTACTTTCCCGGGTCAGGCGTTTTACCACTGTTTCTGCAAACACCGATTGGTATATCACCTCGGCCGTAGAAAGTATTTACGCAGTCGACATAAGGGGCTGCAAGTTCGTGATCTTTGGTGATCGTCACTGCAAGGAGTTTGCATTCACCGCGGGATTCCAGGGCGTGGATGACACCTAGGGCCAGGGCATCGTCGCAATCGTTTCCCATATCGGTATCGAAGATGATAGGGACGGGGTTAGTGGAAGAGGGGTTAGTGGAAGAGGGGGTAGTCGCAGAGGGTGTGGGGGGTTGGCTTAAGGAGGCGTTCGGGAGCAGACAATCAGAGAGCAGCAGTCCCCCGAGTAGGCTTGCAGCGAATCGGAAATTTTGCAGGGAGCGAGGCAATCGGAGGCTGGAGCGATGAGCGGTAGAGAGATTCATGGTAGGCAGGCTAGGAAATAACGAGGAAAATCTTGATGGGTAGAAAAAAGGGACTACCAGACGTTATGATAATGGAACCGTGAAAATGCAGGATTTTCTAAACGTTTATTTTGCAGACTTTTTCTCAATGGGCAGTCGATTGCGACTTCGGCACTGCGGGCACAGAACAGAGGTTAGAGATGAGCCAGTTTCGTAAATGGGATCGAAAGCGAGGAGTGACTCGCAAGCGAGCCGTGGTTGCTTTTGTTTTAGGTTTTAGTTTCAGCACCATGGCTTTGAGTGCTTGTACCGCATTCGGGCAGGAGCGATTCCATCAATGGTCTGACAACACGGGGCGGTTCAAGGTCGACGCGGAGTTCGTTCGTGTTGAGGGAGAGCAGGTCGTACTGAAGCGGCTTGATGGAAGAGAGATCAAGATCCCGTTTGAGCGGCTGAGTCCGGAGAGTTTGGATTTAGCTAAATCGAAGGGTGGGATGGGTAATCGTCCGAAGAGTAGCGGTAGCTCGAAGAAGGAGAAGCCGTCTAATGACAAGCCTGCGGATGATGTGTTTGGAGCTTCGAAGCCATCTGGGGACACGAAGGCATCCAAGCCATCGCGGACGCCGGTTGAGGAGGGTGGAGCTGAGGAGATGGAGGGAGCTTCGACACGTTCGCAAGCATCCCCGGTGGTTCAATTCAGCGATGGTCTTTCGGCTGAAGAATTCGTAACTCTCGTATTTAGAGAACTATCCGTGGAGAACACGATCGTACTCTGGGATGCGTTACCGAGTTCGATGCAGAGTCGCACAGAGAATTTGGTTGTGGCGTTTTCCAAGAGGGTTGACAGCAAGAGTTTCGATACCATTCGCCGGCTGCGCAACACGCTTATCGAGATCTTGCGCAAGCAACAGTCTTTTATTTTAAACAGCAAAGTCTTGCAGATTCCTCCCGACATGGCGTCGAATCTCCGTGAAGGATTTCCGGATGGAGTGGATTTCCTTGACAAGGCTATTGCAAAAGAGTTGTTAGATAGCAAGCGATTGCAACGAGGGGATCTACGTGGCTTGCTAGATAACTACCTTCGAAACGTTAATGCATCTGCTAAGAAGCTTATTGTGCATTTGCCTCCCGATAGTCCAGCTAGGCTACAGTTTGAGAAAATACAAAGGAAGGGAGCAGAGATTCCGAAGTTCTTACTTAAGGAGATCTCGAGCGACGCGGTGGAACTGGTTGTCGGTGGTGATCCTGCAATGCCGACACCGACAGTTATTCTCAGGTACCAAGGTCGCTGGATTCCGAAGGAGCTCATCGAGAGCTTTGATTCAACGATGCAACAGTTGGAGAGTTCGATCAATTTGATCAATCCGCAAGATGTGCAACAAGCTCTTACTACAGTGGCATTTGTTCTAAATGCTCCTTTGAATAACTTGAAGAATGCCAAGTCACAGGAAGAGTTTGATCGAACGTTGGGTGAATTGGCGGGGATGGCTGCTCCGGTGCTTTCGATGATGGGTCCTGGGGGTGCGGCCGGCGGTCCTCCGGGATTCGGCGGTCCTCCGGGATTCGGTGGGCCCCCGGGATTCGGTGGGCCTGGTGGGCCTCAGCCGGGTTTTGGTGGGGCACCGCCGGGCTTTGGTCAACCGGGGGGCGGCGGGCCTCCTGGTGCGGCTCAGCCAGGTCGGCCGGGGCAAGATGGTCAGCCTGGGGCCGGTTTTGGTCAGCCTGGGGCAGGTGGTCCTGGAGCTGGTTTCGAGCCGTAATTCTTGGTTCTCCAGAGGTTAGGCTTCCCGAGTGGGCTCAGCAGAAGAGCGGGGAGCAGGACAAGGTCACCGAGGATTGAGCTGCTCATCATAGCGATCATCAGAGTTGCGAACTGGCGGGTGGGGTTAAACTCCGCCAGGAGGAACGGGAGCATCGAGCAGCAGCTGATCAGCATGGTATGAACCATCGCTTTTCCGCAATTCGAGAATGCGTCGGCGATGGCTTGTTCTCGTGTGTCTCCGAGCGCGAGTCGGTTGGTGTACCAATTCACGAAGTGGAGTGTGTCGTTGACTGCGATTCCCATTGCAACGCTAGCGGTCAGGATCCCTGCGATATCGATGCTATAGCCAAGCCAAGCCATTGTTCCGAAGACCAAGGTTTCTGGAAGGATGTTTGGGATCATGATCAGCAGTCCGGGTCGGATCCCTTTTGCAATAAGCATCATGATTGGAGTGATAAGTAGAAAAGCGGTTGAAAAGCTGGAGCCGAGATCTGCCAGGAGTGCGAGTTGGGTATCGTGCATGATGGGGGACAACCCGGTGTATTCGGCCTTGAACGCCTCGGCTTGTTTTTCGATCGGTTCGATGGTTTGCCGGACGGAATCGGTTAGTTGTCCGTAATCGAGTTTCGACAATGCGGAGACTTTTGCCGTCACCCGCCAAATGGTGGATTGTTCATCGAGTGCCACCCAGCCTTTTTCGACAAGTCTCGGTAGTTGTTTATCTAGTTCGTTTCGCAGGACAGCTCGTTTGCTAACATCGCGGACACGTCCGCCGGTTGGAAGTTTTGGAAGAAAGCTAGTTGCGGACATGACGCCACCGATGTCGCTATTGGAGCGAAGACTTTTAGTGACTTGTTCGACCAGCGTCGCTTGATCGTACAAATTGCTTTCGGCAGCGTTCGATTCAAGCTTTGGGAATTTCATCAGGACTTCAACCGAAGCGATAGGTCCGATGTTGTGTTCGAACCACTGCATAGACTGGACGGTCTGAGAGTCTTTAGGAAACATCTCATCGAATTTCGTCGATGACTTCAGGTGTAGCAGGCCGTAGAAGCTAACGCCGATGAGGACGAGTCCCAGAGCGCAGATCGGTTTATGGTGACGATTGACCCAAGCGGCATACTTCGTAGCCCAAGGGGCAACGGGAGGGCTCATGTGTGATTCGTTTAACGGGGTATTCTCTGAGTTTGGCAGTGCAGCTTTTTCGGCCAATATTTTCTTTCGACAAAGCCGATCGGAGATAGCTGGAAAGGCCAACAGCAGAACCACCGCAGCGATACACAGGGATGATGCGGAGTAGATCCCGAATGTTCGAACAGGTGCGAGTTGACTGGTAGCGAGCGCGATCATCCCGAGGGAGGTCGTCAGGGTAGCCAGAACGCTTGGTTTTAGTCCGAGGAGGATTGCTCGAGCTCCGAGGTGATCGGAATGAGCGTATGCCACATCATGGTAGTAATTCATGAAGTGTACTGCGGCCGAGAGGGTGAGCATGAAAACCAGAGTGGGCAATACGATCAGTACTGCGCTGAATTCTCCACCGGTCAGGGCAACGAGTGCGATCGCGATCAATTGGCCGATGCCAGCTATAAGCAGGACGGTGAATGCACCGCGAACACTGCGCAGGCACAGCCAAGCGAGAATAACCCCCATCAAGCTCGATGGGATTACGAGACGATTTAAACTGTCTCCTGCAGCTTGGTCCACCGCGTAGGCTTCGTATACAGATCCGACCATTTTCAGATCGTTGCGATGAAGATTCAGAACGCTATCGGCTGCGGAGCGAACGAGTTCGATCGATTGGCTTTGCTGTGAGACGCCGGTGGGTGTGAATCGTACAAAGATGGCAGCGGTACCATCGGAGCCGATGAGTGAACCTTCAAGTCGACTTTTCGCGATGTTTTCAGAAAGTGCCAGCGGGGGTTGGGTCAGGGCCGAGAGGATTTCGCTGGAGGTATGAATCTCAGCGACGAGTGCCGGCGAGGAGTTGTCGAGTCGCTTGATGGCTTGAGCCATCGCGGTGATTCGTTCGTCAGTGAGCGAAGCGTTTGGCCATGAGACAACGAGGAACTGATCGGATCCGAAATGCTTGGTGAATTCCTCGTAGCGTGCTCGTTCGGGACGTCCTTCGGGTAGCCAAGCGTGGGCGGATGCCGAGCCGATTTTTATGTGAGCGGCCCCCCAGAGGACAGCAGGTAAGGAGAGGAATAGCAGCACGAGAAACCAGCGAGAGATTTGATCGAGATAGGCGGGCCGCTGGGATTGGGCTGGCACGATTGATCCTTTCTGTTGCTCTTTAACACATCAAAGGGTCGAAGAGCTACAGATCGCGTGGAAATGCTTTAAGTGAGAATGAAGGTCGTATCAGTTATCATCGCGGCGCCGGAGGGTGACGCGATTAAGGATTGATTTTTTGGGAGGGGTGGGTGCTGTTGGAGTGACTGTGGGTGGATCGATACGCTGAAGTTTGGATTCTGAGGGACTGGATTGTTGATCGAGCTTTGCAAGTTCACCGAGATAGATTTTAGCGACATCTTCGTTGCTACGAACGGTTTCGGGATCTCCTTCGCAAAGAACTTGGCCTGCATTGATCACGTAGCAACGGTCGACCGTTTTAAGGACTTGGACCGCATCGTGATCGGTGATGAGAATGGAGATTCCCGCATCGCGCAGTTGGCTGATGATCGGTCGCATCGACTGAACGGTAACGGGATCGATACCTGCATAGGGTTCATCGAGCATGATTATTTTGGGGTTGGAAACGAGGCACCGTGCGATTTCAAGTCGTCGGCGTTCACCACCCGATAGGTTCGAGGCTCGCGATTTACGGATATGTTTGATGCTTAGTTGTTCAAGGAGTTCATCGGTGCGGCGTAGTCGTTCGCTGCGCGATTGGCCGAGCATTTCTAAGATGGCCGAGATGTTTTGCTCGACGGTTAGTTTGCGAAAGACGCTAGATTCCTGAGCGAGATATCCCATACCACCTTCGCGAGCTCGCATGAACATTGGCCAATAAGTGACGTCTTGTTCGCCTAGAAAAACCCTTCCATTATCGGGTTGCACCAGTCCGCAGGTCATACGAAAGGAGGTTGATTTGCCGGCTCCGTTGGGGCCTAGAAGGCCGACGATTTCCGAGGGCCCGACTCTCATCGAAACATTTTGTACGACTTTGCGACGTCCATAACGCTTTTCGAGATTTTCGACACGCAGAACATCCATGTTCGGTTCTCAATGATTCAAGGTTCGGAAAATACTATCGTTGCTTTGCTATCCGCAGGTCGTTCCAGGAATGTTAGCGGATAAGTCCCATGCGTTGGAAGTTCGGGACGAATGGGATGCGGTTCCAGTTCCATGGATGGGGCCAGAAAACCATAACGGCTCGTCCGATCATCAGTCGTCCTGGTTGTCCATGAGCAGCCCAGAGCCGTGCGTCGGAGGATGCCGCAGTGTTGTCTCCCATTGGGAAGTAATCGTCTTCGCCAAGATCGAAAACGACTTCGTGTCGCGGGTTATCCCAAGGGTCATTTCCGACTACAGCTTGATAGGACTTGTCATCGATTTGCAGGTGATTCGGGGTGTCGATAAAGCGACTGTTGTTCGTTGCGATGTAATAGACGTCCCTAAAGACTCTTGCACGATCGACGTTGCAAGAACCGCCCGCTACGCCAAAGCCCAGGGGTGCTGCGTCTAGAGGGTTGTCATCGAGCTGGGTTGGAAGATGTTTGTAGGTGGGGAGAGCTGCGGGGATGTTGTAAGCACCGTTGCCCCAATCGATCAGTTTTCCGTCAACCCATAGTCGAAGTGAATCGTCGACATTTGCATACCGCACGACGTGCTTGGAACCCGAACGGATTGCGGTTGATCCTTGAAGTGAACCGGAAGGTCCTTTCGATGATTCGAAGACGTCCAGTTTCTGTCCTTGGTAGAGAGCTTGGGCGGTAGCGACGCCGCTTTTCAAATCGATGTCGCAGATGAATTCCACACCACCTTCAACGAGTAGTAATCGAACCAACTGCGTTGCGGGTGCGGTGCTGAAGGTCCATTCTCCGGCTAGGTCACCGACCCAATGATCGCCGTCGATTTTTGAAAAGAATTCTGGGATGTGCGCAATGTGGTTTTCGTTGAGTCGATTATCACCGATGTTGACGTTGTACGCAGTAAAGTCAGTGATCAATCGGAACGCTTTCGGATCGCTAATTCGTGCGATAGCTGTGGGTTGGTCTTGCGCTAGCAGCCTTCTGTCCTCGGGGCTGAGAACTCGGTGTCGATATCGGAGCAGGTTCGGTTGCCCGGAAGGAGCATTCGTGATCGATGCATTCCATTTAGATTTTGAGGATTTTGCATCGCTGTCGATTTTGATCGACCACGACGCTACCGGAGACGCTGCTGGAGATGCTGCCGGTGATGCTACCGATGGTTGCCAATTGTCTGGAATTTGGCCCGTTACAACCGGTTTGCTCAAGTGATTCGAATCCGCAACGGACTGCAACATTGCGTTCAGAACGTGGGGGGGTTTTCGGGCGATTGTAAAGCGATCTGCGGGCTCCGAGGATTTCTTGGTGAAGATATCTCCGTGCCAAATCTTGATCGATTCACCCGGAAGTCCGATGCAACGTTTGATGTAGTTCGTTTTTGCGTCTTCGATGAACTTGAAAACGATCACTTGCCAACGTTGGGGTTCTCCGAGCGCGTAAGCGAGTTTGCTGACAAGAATTCGATCACCGGGGAAGGTGCGGTGATTCGCGACATTGGTCTTGTCGAGTTTATCGATCGATCGGCACAGTGGGCAGATTGTTTCGGTGACCACAGATCCGTTTGGAACACCGGTGACGTTGTTGAATTCGGAGCTGGCACCGCTTTGGTAGCTGAAACCACATTCGGGGCATTGCAGATCTTTGTGCGCACCCATGAGGGTCGGCGCCATTGAGCCGGTGGGGATGATAAAAGCGTCGGCGACAAAGGCTTTGAAGAGCAGAGCGAGGATAAAAGCTACAGCGAGGCTTTCGATGGTTTCGCGGATGACTTGAGGTTGTGCGTTCGACTCGCTATCACTCTCCGGAAGTGGGGCGGGCGGGTTTAAGGAGGTTTGCGAGGAAGTGGAATCTGCCATAGCGAGCTTTATCCAGGGTTAGACAAACGCAGGATGTCTGCGGAAGTTTTTTGAATCAGAAGAACTGCAAATTATAGGTGCATTGGGGGATGCTTGCAGCGCCAACCCTTGGGAAAACCATGGGTGTACCAAGAAAAAAGCCGCCGAATTGCTTCGGCGGCTTTTAGATTTGTTAGCAATGCAATCGGCAGTGCGATCAGCCGTGGGGCTGAACTACTTAGCCTTAGCAAACTTGGCCTTTTCGTAAGCGCCTTCACCGAAAAGCTTATCGAGCTTCTCGTCGTCGGTCATCTTCTCGGCTTTGCCTTTGCAGTTGTTGCAGCAGAAGGAAACCTTGGCTCCCTTGAACTCAACGGAAGCATCCTTGTTGAGTTCTCCGCCGGAGAATGGGCAAGCCTTTTGGGTGACTTGCGAAGTAGCGATCAACTGATGGTTGGCCTTGGAAGCCATAGCCTTCTTGTCTGCATCGAACTTGCCTTTGCAGTTATCGCAGCAGAAATAAACGCTGCATTCTTTCCAGTCACTTGCCTTAGCTTCTTTAGCGGCAGCACCGGAGACCATGCACTTGACTTTGGAGAAGTCAATTTTTTCAGCGTAAGCTGTTACAGCCGAAAAGGAAACCAACGCGGCGAACAAGCCAGCGATCAAGTTCTTCATAGATAAACTCCCTACAGGTGGGTGAAACACACGAAACGGTTAACAGTAGAACGCGACAGTATAAACGCACAGTATAGCCGAGGGAGCCGCTCACCATTGTCCGGATGAGCAGTTCGTGGCGTATTTATGGTAGGGAGGTAGGGGAGTGGGTGTCAATCGCGCAGGGGAAAAAACGGGGAAATCCGTCAGGCCATTCGGGCCATGAGGAGTTCGTGCTGGCAGAGCAGTTCTTTGGGCATCGAGTGGTAGAGTTTCAAGAAAAACTCATTTTGGCTGGTGATTTCCTGCAAAAAGTCCTCTCGGCGGAATTCCATGGCGGCATCGAACTGCTCTTCGGTGAATCCTTCGAGGCCCTCGACACAGAAATCCTCCCAGTCGGGGGTCCAGCCGATTGGGGTTTCGTGGCCGGGAATTCGGCCTTGGCACCTTTTGACGATCCATTCGAGGACGCGGAGGTTTTCGCGAAATCCTGGCCACAGGAATTTACCTTCGGCGTCTTTGCGGAACCAATTTACGTGGAAAATTCGCGGAAGTCGTTTGATGTGTTTCCGCATATCGAGCCAATGGCCGAAGTAATCGCCCATGTTGTAGCCACAGAAAGGAAGCATCGCCATTGGGTCGCGGCGAACGGTTCCGACTCGGCCGGTGGCGGCGGCGGTGGTTTCGGAGCCTTGGGTGGCTCCAAGGAAAACGCCGTGCGTCCAGTCAAAGGCTTGGAAAACCAAAGGCATCGTATTTGGCCGTCGGCCACCGAAGATAATTGCATCGATGGGGACTCCATCGGGGTCTTGCCAATGAGGATCGATATTTGGGCATTGGTTTGCCGGGGCGGTGAATCGAGAGTTCGGATGGGCGGCGAGTCGTCCGCAATCGGGAGTCCAATCTTGTCCTGTCCAGTCGATCAGATGTTTCGGCGGTGCGCTGAGGCCTTCCCACCAGACACCACCTTCGTCGCTCAAGGCGACGTTAGTAAAGATCGTGTTTTTCGAGAGTGCGTGCATGGCACCGGGGTTGGATTGCCACGAGGTGCCAGGCGCGACACCGAAGAATCCTGTTTCTGGGTTGATCGCATGAAGTTTTCCTGATTTGCCGGGCCAGAGCCAAGCGATATCGTCGCCGACGAGAGTGGTCTTCCATCCAGCTTGAACGTACCGATCGGGTGGAATGATCATTGCCAGGTTGGTCTTACCACAGGCGCTCGGGAACGCAGCGGTCAGATATGTTTTGTTCCCTTCTGGGTTTTCCAGTCCCATGATCAGCATGTGTTCAGCCATCCAGCCGTGGTCGCGAGCGATCGAACTGGCGATACGAAGGGCGACACATTTCTTTCCTAGCAAGGCGTTGCCGCCGTATCCGCTACCGAAGGACCAGACTTCGCGCGACTCGGGGAAGTGGACGATGTATTTCTCATCGTTGCAAGGCCAAGGCACATCGGCTTGATTGGGTTCCAAAGGGCTGCCGACCGAGTGCAAGCACGGAATGAATGCACCGTGCGCTCCGAGCTTGTGAAAGACCTTTTGCCCCATGTGGCACATGATCTTCATGTTGATCACCACATACGGAGAGTCCGTCAGTTCCACACCGACGAGGGCGAGCGGGCTATCGACTGGCCCCATGCAAAAGGGGACGACGTACATCGTTCGCCCTCGCATGGATCCTTGGAATTTCTCCTTCAACAAAGCCCGCATCGCATCGGGCTGTTTCCAATTATTCGTAGGGCCGGCATCCTTCTCTCGAAGGGAGCAGATGAAAGTCCGATCTTCGACCCGAGCGGTATCTGAAGGATTGCTTCGGGCGAGAAATGAGTTCGGGTGCAACGACTCATTGAGTCGCGTCAATGTTCCGCTTTGAACGAGTTGTTCGGTCAAGCGATCCCATTCTTGTTCGCTTCCGTCGCAAAGGACGATTTCATCGGGTTGGCATATCGCGGCCATTTTCCGAATCCACTTATCGAGAGTTGCGTTCGGGCAATCGAAAGGAAGTACCAAACTGGATTCATTGGTTGCGTTCATTGTTTTGTGTTGTCCGATTGCTTGGTGGTTCCATTGCCTACTGCGTTGCTCTCTTGCATCGCTCTTCGCGTTGAGCGCCCGACAGGCTTGAGGCTCTTGAGGCTAACGTGTCGAACGGTTCAAGAGAACTGGATTGAAGGCACAACTGCAAGGAATTTTGTGCGACATTACGAAGCAACCGACGGGGGAGATCGGGCTGTTTCGACTCGCGATTTAGGATGCGGTCGGGGGTGTTGGAGGCGTTAAGGGATCGATTTGGCCATTGTCGCTGGGTTTGGGGTTGGTTGTGATTCCGTCGCTGGGTGGGATTCCGTTATTGAGCGGGATTCCGTTATTGAGCGGGATTCCGTTGTTGAGCGGGGTGAGTGTTGGTTGCGAACCGTTCATTTGGGAACGGCGTTTCGAAGCAGAGCGAGTTTGCGGTTTTGGCGAGGCGGAGTTTTCGAAGGTGTTTTTCTTGCGAAGGATGTGGTGGTAGTGTTGAGCGAACCGGTGTGCTTCGTCGCGAACGTACTGAAGCAAACGTAGTGCGAAGGAATCGCGTCCGAGTCGCAGTGGTTCTTTTTCACCCGGGCGATAGATTTCCTCTTCGCGTTTTGCAAGGGACACTAAGACAGGAGGTGTAAGGTCACAGTCGCGAAAAGCGGCGAGAGCTGCGTTGAGTTGACCGCGACCACCGTCGATCATCAACAGATCGGGAAACGTTTCATCTTCGACTGCCATCTTTTGGAATCGTCGCGCGACGACTTCGTGGATAGAGCGAAAGTCATCGATTCCATCGACCCCTTCGATTCGATACCGACGGTATCCGGGTTTGAAAGGAAGTCCGTCGAGGAATTGAACAAGTGATGCGACGGTGTCTTGGCCACCGAGATGCGCGATATCGATCCCTTCGATCACTCTTGGTTCTCGGTCGAGCGAAAGGACTTTGCGAAGGGCACGCATCCCACGCTTGGGATCGATATGAAAGACTTCAGGCTGTGCGTGGGTGTCTATTTCGCCACGGCGTTTGAGGTTATCAAGAAGTTGGATTTCATCGCGAAGTCGCGCTGCGCGTTCGAAGTCTAGTAGCTTGGATGCTTCAAGCATTTCCTCGCGCATTTGAGCCAGTAGTCGTTGGCTGCCACCTTCGAGAAAAGTCTGCAAACGACGAATATCCCTTTTGTAGTCTTCTTTGCTGATTCGCAGATTGCATGGTGCGGTGCATTGACCGATGGAAGCGAGCAAGCATGGCCTGAACCATTGCCAACGAGGATCGGATTCTTCGATATCCAAGGCGCAAGTTCGAAAGCGAAAGACTCGCTGCATGACTTGGAGGGCTCCGCGAAGTTGGCCGGCGCTGGTAAACGGGCCGAAAAGCTTTACTCCTTTCGAGCGTGGGTTGCGGGTGATCTCAACGCGGGGAAAGTCCTCGTGTGTTGTGATCATTAGATATGGAAAGGTCTTGTCGTCCTTGAGGTCCTTGTTGTGACGGGGCTGGATGTCTTTGATAAGCCGGTTCTCAGTCAGCAGTGCATCGACTTCGCTTTCGCACTCCATGTAGTCGATGTCAGCGATTTCGTGGATCCACTCAGCTGTGCGCAATTCTTCAGCTGCCGTGGCTTGGAAATAACTCCCAGCCCGGGATCGCAAATTTTTGGCTTTCCCGATGTAGATCACCACCCCGGATGCATCTTTCATCAGGTAGATACCGGGCGACTGCGGAAATTCACGAACTTTTTCGGCTGAGCGACGAAATCCGAGGTTTCCATCGAGCAAAGCAGCGATACGTCGGGAGAAGCCCTTCTTATCTGACTTTTGGGCGGGCTTTTTGGCCGGCTTGCTATCAGGCTTGTTATTCGGCACGTTTTCTGGCTGGTCGCCAGCGGCTTGAGCGTCCGATGGTGGCTCGGACTGGCTCCCGTCGTTTTCTTCGGTCACTACCCCCTCCTTTTGGTGGTTTTTCAATAGGTTCCATCGTTGGCTGTCGTTTTGCCCCTTGTCGAACTTCCCTCGTCTCCGGTATGGTGAAGCGACACGTTTGCCTCCTTCACCTTCCGCTAGATTTATGAGCCAACCTGGTTCACGATTTGAACAGACACATCGGCTGTATCGAAGCATCCGACCGAGCATTCTACCTTCGTTGTTGCAATGTGACTTTGCCAATTTGCAGCGAGAGGTAGAGCGGCTTGAGGAAGCTGGGGTAGAGGCATTGCATTTGGACGTGATGGATGGGTGTTTTGTCCCGAATCTCTCGTATGGTATGCCGGTTGTCGAGTCTTTGAGGCGAATTACGTCGTTGAGGCTTGATGTTCACTTGATGATCACCGATCCGGGGAAGTACGCGAAGGCTTTTGTGGAAGCTGGAGCTGATTCGGTGACATTTCACATCGAGGCCGTACCTGAGCCGGTGGAGTTGTTAGGCCGATTCCGGACGCTTGGGGTATTGGCAGGACTGGCGATTAATCCAAGCACACCGTTCGAGCGGCTTTTGCCGTTCGTGCCAGCGTGCGATTTGGTGTTGGTGATGAGTGTTGCTGCTGGGTTTGGTGGTCAGAAGTTCGACCCGGTGGCGTTAGAGCGATTGCGATATTTGCGTCAGACCTTTGGGACAGACTTGTTGTTAGAGGTCGATGGCGGGATCAATTTGGGCTCGATTACGCAAGTTACACAATCTGGAGCCGACTTACTTGTTGTAGGTTCGGCGATCTTCCGCGAGGCAGATTATTGCCAAGCGATGACGCGGCTGCGTTGCAATTGCAAACCTTTCGTTCCGGTTGCACCCGACCGGGACCCTGCTGCGTAACCTTTCTGGAGTTTGAAGTGTATGAGTCAAGTTTTAGTGGTTCGTCCGGGTTCAACGGCCCTTGATGAACAGGAGAGGATTAAGGGTTGTTTAGACATCCCTTTATCTGAATCGGGCAGGCAGCAAGTGTTGCGAGCGATCGACGAGTATGCGGACGTTGAGTTGAAGATGATTTACTGTGCACCTTGCGAGTCGGCTCAAGCCACGGCGCGCATGATTGCCGAGAAGAGGCAGTGCAAGTGGAAGGTTTGCGACTTTTTTCGCAACATAGACCATGGGCTTTGGCAAGGGCGTTGCATCGAAGAGATTCGTCGCCAGCAGCCGAAGCTTTACAAGCAGATCCAAGACAATCCGAGTTCTTTTTCGCCTCCGGGTGGGGAAAGCTTAGCCGACGCGCAGCAGCGCGTTGCGAAGCAGGTCATGAAGTTGCAGCGCAAGCATGCGAATGAGACCATTGCCATAGTGATTCCAGAGCCATTGGCTACACTGGTTGCCACTCAGCTAAAATCGACGCAGATCCTCGACCTATGGAAATCGGAATGCGATAAAGGTTCGTGGGAGCTGATCCCAACCTAATTTACTTCAGTGGCCTTTGGGTAGCTGAAGGCCATTGCCCTAGATTTTTCGAGTCCAGTTTCACCGATCCCAGTTTCACCGATCCCAGTTTCACCGATCCCAGTTTCGACGATTCTAGTTTCAGCGATCCGAACAAACTAACTTTTCAACTAATAAACCCATGGCAACCGTCGAATCCAAGCCCTCGAGTGACAACGCTACAGCACCCGCGACCAAGGCGCGAGGAATCCCTGAGGGTTTGTGGATACGTTGTCCGGGTTGTGGGGATTCGATCTACCGCAAGGAGCTCGAGAAGAACCTGAACGTTTGCCCGAAATGTCGTTATCACCATTACGTATCTGCTTGGGAACGGATCGGTCAGTTGCTCGATGACGGGACCTTTGAAGTTCAGGACGAGCATGTTTTGCCGACGGATCCGCTTTGTTTCGCCGATAAAAAATCGTATGCGGAGCGGTTGAAGTCCGAGCAAAAGCGGACTGGGTTAACCGATGCGGCCCTTTGTGGGACGGGGATGATTCGAGCGCGGCGCGTTGCGATTGCAGTTACGGATTCTGCGTTCATTATGGGGAGTATGGGATCTGTTGTTGGGGAGCGACTGACTCGTCTCATCGAGCGAGCTACTGAGCATCAATTACCTTTGATCATCGTCAGTGGGTCCGGGGGTGGAGCTAGAATGCACGAAGGGATTCTTTCGCTGATGCAGATGGCGAAGGTCTCTGCTGCATTGGCTCGTTATCATTCCAATGGAGGGTTGTTCATCAGCGTTCTGACGAATCCGACGATGGGTGGAGTTGCGGCGAGCTTTGCGAGTTTAGGGGATTTGGTGTTTGCTGAGCCCAAGGCATTGATCGGTTTTGCTGGCCCTCGAACGATCAAAGCGACGATTAAAATTGAATTGCCAGAAGGATTTCAAACGAGCGAATTTTTATTGGCTCACGGTTACATTGACCGAATCGTCGAGCGATTCCGGCTGAAAACGGAAATAGCTGCGGCGATCGATTACTGCGGCAAACAATAAGCACTTCAGGCGAAACAAAACAAAAGAAAAACAGGCGGGGAATATCCATGAGTCATGCATCCAACCATTCCTCGACAAAGTCGCTTGATCCAAAAAGTGGCGATCAGCTTGGCGATAAGCCGCTGCCATTTGCACCGTATCGAGAGCTGAGCAACGAAGTCCTTCGCGAGAGGATTACAGCAGCGAAGAAAACCCTTGGTCCGAGCCTGCTGATTCTTGGACATCACTATCAGCAGGACGAAGTGATTGAGCATGCGGATTTGACGGGTGACTCGTATCAGTTGAGCAAGTTAGCGGCAGAGAGTCCGGATTGCCGTTACATCGTGTTTTGCGGTGTGCACTTCATGGCAGAGACAGCCGATATTCTTGCGAATCGCCCAGATAGACTTCAGTCTCGCGGTGGCCAGCGAGTCAAGGTCGTGTTGCCCGATATGGCGGCTGGCTGTTCGATGGCGGACATGGCGGCGATTCGTCAAGTCGAGTCAGCATGGGAACAGCTTTCCGAAGTGATCGATACATCCGAGTTGACGCCGGTGACTTACATCAACAGCGCAGCGAGTTTGAAGTCGTTCTGTGGCAAGCATGGCGGAATTGTTTGCACGAGCAGCAATGCCAAAGCTGTATTGGAGTGGTCATTCGCACAGCGCAAGCGGGTGTTCTTTTTCCCCGATCAGCACCTTGGTCGCAACACTTCGTTGAAGATGGGTATTAGCAATTCTTTGATGCCGGTTTGGGATCCACACGAAGAAGAGTTAGGTGGGAACACCGCGCAGAGCATCGAAGAATCGAAGGTGATTCTTTGGAAGGGGCACTGTTCGGTGCACCAGATGTTTCAAGCTGCTCACGTCCAGCAGTTCCGCGATAAGATTCCCGGGATTCAGATATTGGTCCATCCGGAATGTCCTCAAGAAGTCAACGACATCGCGGATATATCCGGTTCGACAAGCAAAATCATCGAAACGGTGAAGAAAGCTCCGCCGGGTACCAAGTGGGCCATTGGCACCGAACTACACTTGGTCAATCGGCTCAAGCAGCAACATCCGGAGCAAGAGATTCATTTTCTCTCACCGCTGGTTTGTATGTGCGCAACGATGTATCGCATCGACTTGGCTCATTTGTGCTGGAGCTTGGAAAACATTGTTCGCGGGACGATTGAGAACACTATTACAGTCAAAGAAGATGTTGCGCGGTGGAGTTTAATCGCTCTCGAACGAATGCTTGCGGTCCGATGATCGGAAAGCAGAAACAGCCTTAGGAAATCTTAATTTCAATGCCGACTACGGTTCGGTAACTCCAACGATTGCTCCCCCCCAAAAATGAAACTGCCACTTGTCCTTGCCTTCACCGCCATGACCGCCTTCTTTTGGGGGATCTACGGAATTGTCTTACACCGTGGAACTTCGCTCATGGAACTCAAAGAGGAAACGTTTCAGGGGGAAATCGGCGTCTCGCTGCGAGCATTCGTCGGAGTGGGGCTTGCCTATTTCCTAATCGCGGTATTGGTTCCGGTTGCATTGCTCAATCGCAAGCGAGAGACGGGGTACTGGTCTGTTAGCGGGACGATGATGTCTCTGTTTGCGGGTGCGGTAGGAGCTTTAGGTGCTTTGGGTGTCACGTTGGCATTATCGTTCAAAGCCCAGGCGATCTACGTCATGCCGTTGGTCTTCGGCGGAGCGCCGGTGATCAATACGTTGTTGACATCGTATTTGAATAAGTCGTTCAAGCAGATCAAGCCGATGTTTCTTATCGGTATGTTGATGGTTGCTTTGGGGATGATTGGAGTATTCATCAACAAACCACAACCGCCGAGGGGTGAGGTCGTCGATCCGGTCAATTGGATCGCGGTAGGATTGTCGATTGCGATGGCTATTTTGTGTTGGGGTTCTTATGGACCATTCCTTCACTTAGGCCAATCCAAGATGGGTGGTTCTCGTTTGCGTCCATTTTGCTGCGTCGGGATCGCTTACTTCGTGATTGCGGTCATGATTCCTATCGTTGCGTTGGAGTCGATGCACTCCGGTAGTGGATACACCGCTCAAGGTATGATTTGGTCCGTGTTGGCCGGTACTGCGGGGGCGATGGGAGCACTTGGGATTATTTTGGCGTTTACCTTTGGTGGAAAACCGATTTTCGTCATGCCTTTGGTATTTGGATTTGCACCGGTGATCAACACCATTACGAGCATCATTGAGAAGGGTAAGTTTGAAAGTCTTAATGGAATGTTTGCCCTCTCGTTGTTGTTAGGGATATCAGGTGCGGTAACGGTATTGCTCAATGCGCCGAAATCCGCTCCGCACGGCAAGCCGGCGGAACCGAAGAAGCCAGAAAACGATCCGGTCATCGCTTCGAGTGCTGGGACAGTATCTGCATCGGCAGATCGGCAGTCCGATTTCAACGGTTCCAACGAATCTGTGAAGCGGTCGGCAGGCGAGTAGCTTCTTTCTTTGCGTGCCGGAGCGTCTCGGCGTGATCTGGGAGTGATCTTGAGAGAGGAATGGTAGCGCAATCCTGCGCAAAGGGGGCTATACTATTGCATCCCTTTGAGGTTCCGCCTCTTGGGATGCGGCTCACTTCGTTTCCGAATTGGAATGCGAGCCGGCTATCATTTCAAAGCGAATAGAATTCCATCTCCTAACACTCGTTGAGCGAAAGCGAATCGTATGGCGACACAGCATAGAGGGACGACATATCGAAACGTCTCCCGTCGGGACTTTCTGGGAACAACGACGTCGGCAGCAGCCCTAGGGATTGCCTTTGGCACAAGTGCCCTTGGTAAGGCGAATGCGGGGCAAGAGACATCGAAGGTGGGAGTGGCCGTTGTCGGGTTAGGAATCGTTGGGTTCGGATCGGTGATTCCAGCTATTGCACGTTCGCAGCGATGCGAATTGGTAGGTTTGGTAAGTGGTACGTCGAGTAAGGCGCGGATAGCGGCTGCAGGATTCGGAATCGGAGATTACTCGATTTACGGTTACGAGGATTTTGATCGGATTGCCGCGGATTCGAGAATTGACGTCTTATACGTCGCTGTGCCGACAGGCAAGCACTTGGAGTTAGTAACTCGGGCGGCTCAAGCTGGAAAGCATGTTGTGGTGGAGAGTCCGATGGCTCGCAATTCCCACGAGGCTCTTGCGATGCAAGAGGTTTGTGCTCGTTTTGGAACGCAGCTAGCCATCGCCGATCGTTCAGCAGCTCGATTTGGACTCGAAGACTGGAATGGTGCGAGAGCAGTGGTTCAGAGTAGTTCGATTCGCAAAATCGCAACGGTGATCGGCCAGCAAGTCCGGTCTCAAGGCGATTGGAGGGTCGATCCAAGCATGTCGGGTGGAGGAGCATTATTAGGGTTAGGTTGTGAAGCGTTGCGAAGTATCCGTGCGATGTGCAACGAGGAACCAGTGTCGGTTTTGGCTCAAGAAACCAAGGTGCGATCGGATCGATTTGCTCAAGTCGATGAGTCCGTGACTTGGACGATGACTTTCGCGTCCGGCGTTGAGGCGCATGGAGCGGTCACGTATCGTCCGCAGCAAGCAACTGCGTTGCAAGTTCTCGGTGGTCAATCTGGATTGGATCGTCAATGGAGAGAGGTGGTTGATTCCTCTATGGCAGAGGATGCCGCTGGATTGACTTCTCATGCAGCGACCGAAAGTGCCTTTGTTCAAACGCTTGATTCATTTGCAGATCGGGTTTGCGATCGCCATCGCTTGTCGGATCGTCCTGCGGGCATCATTACAGCGGACGAAGGGGTTCAAGAGTTGCGAATGATAGAAGCAATTTATCGTTCGATTTCTCGAGGGAGCGAGGTTTCCTTGATTCGTCATTCATGAGTAACGAATCAAAGTCGATGTTTCCTGAAGGCCCGAATGATTCGACTTTAGGTTCTTCTTCGCCTGGAGGAAGAGGTGGAAAGGAACCATCGGAAACTGAAGTTCAGCTTTATCCGACGGTAGCTTATCCTATTGAGGGTGGAGAATTTTGGCGTGTGCTCGTTCAAGGGCGACTTTGTCACAATGCGCCCCCATCGTTGACCAAGCGGTTGTTGCTTAAAGGTTTCATTCGCGCATTGGATCTGGATGAAACGACCGTCAAGAGTGAGATCTTTAACGACCGGATGCATGGCTTTTTAGTAACTCCCATTGCGCGTGGGCGAATACAGATTTCGCTAGGTGGTCAAACGTATGTATTGCCTAGGAAATCCAAATCGAGTGGATTGTTTCAGTGCAAACTCGATTTACCTAAGCGTCAACTGGAGCGGTTTCGAAGACTAGGAGCACCTTCCGTTGCTTCATCGAATCGGATTGAATGTACGATCCGTTGGACAGATTCTGTTACTACTGCAACTAGTCCAGTGTTTCTTGCCGACGATACGGGGATAAGTGTCATCAGCGATATCGATGACACGATCAAGCTCACCGACGTGTGTAGTCGTCGAAAGATGCTTAAGAGGACATTTGCCGAACCGTTCGAAGCCATCGAAGGAATGGCAAGTGTTTACCAGCAGTGGGCTCAGACTGGGGCGATATTCCACTACGTCAGCAGTAGTCCTTGGCAAATCTACGATTCGCTTCAAGAGTTCATCGACTCCTCTGGATTTCCAAGTGGTAGCATGCATTTGAAGTGGTTTCGCTTGCGTGATGAGCTTTTCAAGCGATGGCAGATTATTCGGCGCAAAAGCAAATTTGGGGTCATTAGCAATTTAGTCAAGCGGATGCCCAATCGCCATTTTGTGTTGGTCGGAGACAGTGGGGAGAAAGATCCCGAGATGTATGCAAAGATCGCGGCGAAGTATCCTCGTCAAATTGTTCGAATCTGCATTCGGCAGATCGAAGCGAATCCAATCGATACACCTCGATTGAACAAAATCTATAAGCGCTATGGGATGGTTGTGCCGATGCAGATTTACTCGCATGCCAAGCAACTGGGTTCAAGTCCGGCGTAATAGCTTGTTCGCGGTACACGATAAGTTCGGTTTAGGGAATTTGATTGCTCAGGAGAAATGCTTTGTTGGTTAACCGGTATCTTTTGCGCGGTGGGAGATTTGCGAGCACGATCGGTACGTTGATGTTGTGCGCATCTGGCTGTGCACCTTCCGGAGATGAGTCTCGTGTTCAGAATGCGAAAGCAACCGTGGTGGGTGCAGCGAATGGAAAAGAGGCCAACGCCAGTAAGGCTGCTACAAAAACACTGGACGTCAACGACTTGTTGGCTCTCGTAGAAAAGACCCTTGAATTCAACCGCGATTCTCGGTTGCTTTCTGTGGATCGCAATGCAGCATGGCAGGTCGCGCATGGTGCGGTGGCTTATGGCAAAGATTTGAAATTGGTGGTAGAAGATCAGACGCTCGATGCGTTGGATTATCTTTTCAGCGGTGGGGAGATGCGTGGTTGGGAGTTAACCACCGGGGAGATCTTGCCTTCGACGGGTCGTCCAAGTGTCAATGCTTATGTCGAGGCGGGGAGTTATGTAGGCCAGGGGCACGTCGATCAGTTTTTGGGGTATTTATCCCAGACCGCGTTGCCGCGAACGACGCAAGTCGTGGTAGGGGATCAGTCCTTGACGATAGAGGATTGGGCAAGGACGGCCCAGTATCAGGTGCCGAATAATCCTTATCGCGAATACAGTTGGACATTGATTGCGTTGACGAACTTCTTTCCCGACGAGCTTACGTGGAAAGGAGCGGATGGGAAGGATTGGACTTTGGAACCGATCGTCGAGTTCGAAGCAAAACAGGACATAGGTAGTAGTCCGTGCGGTGGCATGCATCGCTTGATGGGTTTAGCGCACAGTGTGCGATATTGGAAGAAGCGAGGCGAGGGGTTTCGGGGGGGCTGGGCGCTTGCTCAAAGTACGGTGCAAGATGCGATTACAAAATGTCGCAAGTATCAAAATAGCGATGGGACTTTTTCCGCCAACTATACGGTACGACCGGGCACCAGTTCGGATTTGAGCACGAGGATTGGAACCACGGGGCATACGTTAGAGTTTTTAGCTTACGCACTCGAGCCGCTAGAGCTCAAAGAAGAGTGGGTGGTGCGTTCCGTGAGAAGGCTCTGCGAATTGCTGGAAGTGGCGTCAGAAGTGGAACTTGAGTGCGGTGGGTTGTATCATGGATTGGCGGGATTGCGGATTTACCGCGAGAGAGTCTCTGAATCGCTAACAGTTGGTGGACAGCAATAGGCTTTTGAGAGTTATTGCGGATCGCAACGGAAGGACGGGGTATCTAGCTTGGCAGGATTCGAGTGGGTCGTTGTCGGGGTGATGGTCATCATCAACGCGCTCTTCGCTGCATATGAGATTGCGTTGGCGAGTGTGACATTGGCTCGATTGCAGTCGTTGCATGAATCTGGCCGGTGGGGGGCATCGGCTGCCATGCTGATGAAGGATGGCATCGAGAAAAGCTTGGCGGTCGTCCAGTTAGGGATCACGGTTGTAGGTTTGGTTGCGGGAGCTACGGGTGGGGCGGTAGCCTCCGAGGAACTCTCGCCGATGCTCGTTTCGTATGGCTTGAATGAGCGGTTTGCCGATGGTGTTGCGATCGCGTTGTTCGTCGCTCCGCTTACAATTGCCACGATTGTAGTTGGGGAGTTAGTCCCCAAGCTGTTTGCTTTACGCAATAAGGATTGGGTCTGTTTAACATTATCTCCGGCGATGCTTTGGTTCTCTCGAGCTACCTGGCCATTAGTTTGGTTCCTTGAGAAATCGGCTTCGTCGATTATGGAATTGACAGAGAGGCTTTGGAGTCCGAGTCAAACGGCTGAATCTCGCACGGAGGCTTTAGAGCTTCAGGAGTTGAGAGCGATTGCGTCACTTGCTCGAACGTCGAGTTTGATTGGATCTCGCGAAGAGAACATTATTTTAGGTGCTGCGAGACTAGCGAGCAGAACGCTTCAAGAAATCGCATTACCTGCGTCGCAGATTCACATGTTATCGTTGAAGAGTACGTTGACGCAGTGCTTGATCGATGCCCACATGGACATGCATACACGATTTCCGGTCGCAGAGAACAAGGACGATCCGCAGACGATATGCGGTTATGTGACATTCAAAGACATAGTTTCGGTGTTGCGAATCAACCCGACTGAGCCGACGATCCAGGGGATATTGCGGGCGATACCGAAATTGGATCAATCCATGCCCATATCCGCTGCGCTTGAGAGATTATTGCGAGAGCATACTCATATAGCCCTTGTGATTGATGCGCAGGGCAGGCATTCAGGATTGGTTACGTTGGAGGATATCGTCGAGGAGTTATTAGGAGATATTCAGGATGAGTATGATTTGTTGCCGATCCATGTCGTCAGATCGGGAGCGGGTTGGTTAGTCGGAGGAGGGATCTCGCTGCACAGGCTCAAGGAGCTTACGGGGATTGAGTTAGAGTTGGAGGATACGTCGAGCGTTGGTAGCAATTTAAATTCGTGGGTCACGGAGCGACTGGGGCATGTTCCCAGCGGTGGGGATGTGGTAGTCCAGAATGGAATGCGTCTCTTGGTACGCAAAGTCCGGCGTCAGCGGGTTCTCGAGGCTTTACTTGCTTGAAGAGGTCGATTTCACCAGGGGTGAGATCCATCCGGCATCGGGGCTTTCATCGGACTTCGGCAGGGTAGGTTTCTCAGGCAAGATGAATTCAGCCACGGCGCGAGCCCGAGAAGGGATTTGGGCGAAAACGGTTACCTCTTTTACGTTTCGGTTTCCGACGGGGAATTTTACGCTTCCGTTTCTAGCGACAAAAGCGGCGAGTGGGATTGAAACGGTTTTTCCGGGTGGGATGCCTATCGGTTCGGAAGCGTAGAATTGATTGTGCTTCCCGGCTTTATTTAGTCCGATCGAAAGCTGTTTCCAAGGATCTTGCGTGGAATTTAACACAGTGATGGTCGGAATCAGGCGCTTGTTATTGGGGTCATTCTCATCATCGACCCACATGGCATCGATTCTGACCTTTGCATTCAAGGACGGTTCAGGAATAGGCTTGACCCAAAAGAACAGGGCCAATGCGCAGCCGACGGGGATAAAGATAGCGCCGAGGATGATCGCCGTAAGGGTTACTCGGTTAATTCGGATTCCTGGTTGCATGGTTAGCGAGCTCCGTCGATTCCTAAGGAGAACGATTCGGAGTACTATGGACAGCTTGCGGGAAATGTCAACTTGAAAACCCCATAATACTCATCCGTATCGTTCTAGCGTTTTGTAATCGAAAATCACAGGGACATACGTCTGTGCCAAGTCCATTATCCGAGCAACTTCTTCGAATTCAGAACGATTATCGCCATCGGTTCTTGGTGCCTGGGTTGAGTCTCGAAGGGTTGCTCAGGGAGAAAGAGTCGATCGAGGGTATTGGGTCGATAGGATCGGTGGGAGATTCAAGGGGGGGAGATTCATCGCGGGGAGAGTCATCGCGGGGCGATCAAGGGACGAACGCAGCTGGGATTGATTCAGCGATCGAGCAAGTTGCGGCGATGGTGTCATCTCCGGTTTGTCCGATATTGGCCGTGGTTGGGATGCTCAATGCCGGCAAGAGTTCGTTGGTTGCGACTTTTTTAAGTGGCAAGAGCGATGGGGATCAGCGGGTCTTGATTGGCTCTGGGAATACCGAGGGGACACATCGTTTTGTGTTATGGTTGCCGGAGAGTTGGCGATCGAATGAAGTCATTTGGGGTTACTTAACACAGCGTCTTGCGCATGTCTTTGGCAGTGCGCCGGAGGATCTCTCCAGGGATGCTTCGCAGGCATCTCGTCAGTACAACGATTTGTCTGTGCGTGAGGTGAAGGATGTTGATGGCAAGCTTGTTCGGCGGCATGCGATTGAGATTCCGTTGGTTGCGACCGATGCGCAGTTGGATCGTCTTGGGATAGCGTTGATGGATTGCCCGGACGTGCAGACAGGATTGATGACTCGATGGGAGGGAGGCACGAGGCTCGATGAGTTATCGATGGCAGCTTCGCAGGAGCGATTTGCGGTCTTGGAGCGAGCCTCTGTCTTGTGCGGCGCTTTTGTATTGGTGTTGCCGGCGAATGCGATGCACGACCAGATGGTAAGTCGTTTACTTAAGATGCTAGAAGTGCGCATGCCGCATGTGCAGCGAATCATGGCGGTCAATCGAGTGCCTCGCAAGTATGATGCGATCGAGATAGCCGAGGAGATGCATCGCCTTTATAGTGGTTCGCAGCCGAGTCGTGTTTACATGGCGTATCACTTTCATGGCCCTGAGCGCAGGGAGCGACTCACGGAGGTACCTTTAGAATTGCGTGAGATGCAGTTGCGAGGTACGGAAGTCGAGTTACCTGCGTTTTTTAGGATCGATCAGCAACCAGTGCCGCAGCCACCTTCGTCGGTTCCCGAGGAAGCTTGGATGCTCAGGCTTGGAGGTCAATTGGAAGGAAACGTTTTGCTTGCTGACGCGATAGACTCGTCGGTTACCACGCTGAGGGTTCGCTTATGCAATGCGTTGCAAGTGGGGCGAGGATGGGTTGAAAGAAGCAATGAGCGACTGGATGCAGCGCATCGAATTTTAGCGGACGCTTGTTTGGATTTTTCAGTGGACCCGGGCAGCCCGGTGGGTTCTGGAAATACGGTGAATTTAGGAAATGCAGTGAGCTCAGGAAATGCAGTAGGGCTGAGCAGTTCATCGCAGCAGCCGCGGATACGACTCCAAGCGTCGCGGCAGATAGTCGTGCAGATTGCCAAGTCATTGGAGAAGACGGCTCCATGGTGGGCAAGGCCTGGGAGGTGGGTGCAGAGGCTTGCACAAGCCAGCAAGGAATCGGTTGGATATGCCACGTCGTGGGTGAAGATGCCGAGTTGGATGATCGAGCGAGGGAATGCGGCGGGGGAATGGATCCGTACAAGGTTTCAGCGAGGTGATGGAGGGAAGGTTGTGACGGCCGATGCTTTGGTGGAAGCGTTGCGTAAGCGGGATCGAGAAGGTTTGTTTGGATTGGATGAGGATCTGCAAGTTCGCCAGAGTATGAGGGTGGCTTGTCAGCGTGCCATCGATCGATTTCAGGAGGAGAGTGCGACGCAGTTGGATTCGGAACAAGTCGATCGGCTTACGGAGCGGCTTTGGGAGCAGATGCCTGTGGGTAAACGCATCCTCAGTGGAGTTGCGCCGGCGGGGATATTGTTTGCTCCGTTATTGGCGGTCATTATGCTTCCGCTTGATTTTGGAGGATCATCGGTTTTGGTGTTTGCGTCGTTGAAGGAGCTTTTGTTTGCGGGTGCAGCCGGGGTTGGGCTGGTGTTAGCTAGTTCCGATGCGATGCCTCAGATGGCGGAGAACGAATCGGCTTGGCAGCAACTGTTTGACTTGATTGCCGTTCTTACCGATGAATTGGGTCTCGATCGCCGCATCGGAGAGGAATCCACAAGTTGGAAGTTTGGTGGAGTGGAGCGTAAGGTGGGTGAGAGTTCGATTGTGGCGAAGAGGCATTCGGGAGTGCAGTTTGCGGGGATACCCGCGAGTCGTCGCGTGATCGATGAGGTAGTCTTTGATGGGTTGCGCTGTGACTTCGAAGGGTTGCAGCGCGATCAGAGCAGCAGAGGATAAATCGGATATGGACGAGCCATTTCAGTTGGTCGAACGGATCGAGAATGCATCGAGCGAGTTGCTCGGATCGCATGCTGCACGAGCGCAGATACGACATTTGTGTCAGGAGTATCGTGCGGCAGCGGAGGACATCCTGCATGACCGAGGAGTCTCCTTGCCTTGTATTGGAATCATCGGTGCGAAAGGGCAGGGAAAGACTTGGGTGGCGCGGCAATGCATACTCGATCCAGCGATTTCGCAGATCCTACCCAGCGGTGTGCTTGCGAAGGAAGCGACCACGAAACTGCATTGGATTGGCCCGATGGCACCCGAAGTGCTCGACACACAGCGTGAGCTTTACGTCGCATGTCCGAGTGGTCGCATGTTAGATTTCAGGCAACCGTACATGCTTCTCGATACGCCGGGCTATACCGATGAAGACGCTGCTGCGGCGGCCATCGCCAAAGAAACGCTTAGCTTGGCACCGATTAAGCTATTGGTAGCGAGGCGAGATCAATTGCGCAGTGCGATCCACGTGCAGTTAGCCGCGTTGACCGAAGGGTCTGTTTGCGTCCCTATTATCACGGCTGTTCCGGCGGGAGAGCGAGCCAGTACAGCTCGCGACGCGAACGCATGGGCTGAAAGCTTCAAGCAGGATCTTGCTTGGTATGCAGCAGCGTTGACCAGTAGCGCACCGGGCACACGTTTTCTCGCGCCTATTGCTGTAGTCGATTTTGAAGCTACCGGAAATGAGGCGGGAGTTGGAGAGGAATTGCAGAGCGAATTGCAAATGCGGTTAGCGAACGAGGATCTGAAGGTCGCTTCGGCTACGAAGAGTGTCCGATTGCAAGCAGCCATGGATCGGTTGAAGCATCGCGTTGCAGAAGTCATCAGCAATCAAGTGCCGCAGTTGGCGATCGCCATCGATCGTCTAAGCGCTACGGCAAATGCGTTGCCGAGCCAAGCGATCGAGACGGTGCTTGGTTCTAAGCAAGTTTTGCGCAATGCGATTCGGGATCGTGTGCGAGGAGAAGTCATCTCGGGGACCGGCTTGTTTTGGTTCCCGTACCGGACCTTGCTCGGGATCTTGGGATTTACGCACGGGGCTTGGGATCGCTTGGTCCTCTCGATGACTGGTAGCTTGCCATCTATTTTTGGAACTTTCGTGACTTTGGCGAGGAATTTAACGAGTTCCAAGCAGGCGCATCAGGAGTTGCGAGATGGGATCAAGGACCAGTTAACGCGGCAGGTTCAGGATCAGTTGCTACCCGCTCAGCATGAATTCTATCGGGCGATTGAAAGGATACGATCGAGCGACCGTGGTCGGCATGCCGCGAGGGATGCTCACAATGTCGAGACTCCGTTGCGAATTCGGATGGGAGGAATCGATGCCTTGCAATCGCAAGCCCGGGAAGTGTTCGATCAGACACTCGATCGGCACAAGATTTCGAAGTGGGGACTTCAGGCGATGGGGCTTGTCGCATCACTTGTTTTTTGGGGGTTGATGGCGGGTCCGATTTTAGCGGTTTACCGACAGTATTTTCTAGCATCATGGCACGCTTGGAGTGCGGGAACAAAAGACTTAGCAGAATTTCCTAGTCCGAGCGCCACGATGATGATTACCGCGATTGGGATCTCGGTCTTTCCGGTTTTGCTGATCGCCATGTTAGTGATGGGATGGTTCCAGCGGGCCCGTCGACTCGATGCTATTGCCGACGAAATCTATGCACGGGAACTTCAAAAAGTGGAGGAACTCAAACGGGACGGAACCATTCGGCTTTATTACGACGATCCGTTGCTGGAGAATGCTGAGTATTTGACCTCTCTATAAAGCCCGTTTTTTGAATATCCGAGAGGGGCTCTAGGGAATCAATTCGTCATTTACGTCGGGGTTGGGCGGTTTTTGTCGTCGAAATTTTTGTCCGTCCGTTCAAGAGCTAGGCGAAATTCGATACACTTACGGTAGTTACCACTGGTTGGCTTTTCTGTTTAAGGAGTCTTGTCGTGGATCCTCTCGAGCACAATTCCCCGTTGGACGCTTCCGCAACCACAAACCGAGCATCATTGCGTTGGTTTCATTTTTCCAATCCTGAATTGCGTCGAGCATTTCGGACAGGAGTTTTGGTTGGTGCGGGGGTGTTGGCAACGCTTGGCGGAGCTTTTTTCGCTGGTCGTTGGAGTGCGAAAAGCCCCACGGCTGTTTCCGCCGGCTCCATGAGTGTTCCGTTTTCGGGGGATCGGATCGCAGCATCTGATATTTCGGCCGATCGGATTCATCCGGATTTCAAAGCCGAATGGTTGCGTGCGACCGCAACGCATGGCGGATCGAATTTGGCTGTGTGCACAGCGAGTGCTGGCGAGGAAGCCGAAGGTTTTTTCGCATTGGATTTCCTCACTGGAGATCTCAAGGGTTGGGTTTACTATCCTCGCATGGGTGGCTTCGGCGGATTGTTTGCGACGAATGTTATTCAGTATCTTGGACCTCCAGGAAAGAACCCAGAATACCTTCTGGTCAGCGGTTCTACGCACTCTGCTCCTTCGGGTGGAAACATGCGGGCTGCGAACTCCTTGCTTTACGTTGTCGATGCTAAACTCGGTACCTTCGTAGCATTCACCATCCCTTGGAACCGGTCGATGGAGAGTTCGGGTGTCCAGCAGATGAATACGATGCTTCCTGTTGGAGGAGATATCATTCGTCCGATGGTTGGTCCGGGGCAGCGAAAGCCGCCTGCAGTGGATCCGAACCAAAAAGCGAATCAGGATCCTAACAACGCGAATCCCAACAATGCGAATCCAAATGGAAACGCGAACAATGGAAATGCCAATCGGGTAAACCAAAACCAGGCGAACCCGAATAACGCCAATCCAAATAATGCCAATCCGAACAATGCGAACCAAAATCCGCAGAACAACAACTTGAACCGCCGACAACCATAGATTGTTCAATCCGATGCAGATCAGTGAATGGGTAAGTGGACGCGTCTTTCAATTCGTCCATGGAAACAACCTCGTATATAACACCTGTTGGGAAGATCCTCGATTAGACAGGCAAGCCCTTGAGCTCACTGCTCAAGACCGCTTGTTAGTGATTACTTCCGCCGGGTGCAACGCTTTAGACTATTTATTAGCTGGGGTAGGGCATGTCTATGCAGTGGACATGAACCCTCGCCAGAATGCATTGTTGGAGCTGAAAGCTTCGGCAATTCGCAACCTGGATTATGACCAGTTTTTTCAAATGTTCGGTCACGGACACCTGCCTTCTGCTGAGTCGATCTACGCAGCGAAATTGCGGGGATCGATCTCTTCGCTGAGCCGCAAGTACTGGGATCGATGGATCAAGTTCTTCGATCACCCCCGCAAGTCTTTTTACTTTCGCGGTACGTCTGGTGCTTTTGCGCACATGATCGGGAGTTACGTCAATAAGGTGGCCAAGTGCCGCAAAGAAATTGTTGAGCTACTTGATGCTCCGACATTGGAGGTACAGCGAGAGTTGTATCCAAAGCTGAAGGAGAAGATTTGGTCGAAGACATTGCAGTTTGCGATGAACCGAGATACGACATTGAGTTTATTAGGGGTGCCGAAAGCTCAGCGCAAGCAGATCGACGAGCAATATCCAGGCGGTATTGTCAAGTTTGTTGAAGACTCGATCGACGCTGTGTTTTCGAAATTACCGGTGCAAGACAACTATTTCTGGCGAGTGTACATCACCGGTTCGTACACCCCGACCTGTTGCCCTGAGTACTTGAAAGAATCGAATTTCGAGAAACTCCGTGGTGGTCTACTAGATCGGCTTACGGTGCAAACCGACTCCGTCGAAGGATTTTTAAGGAAGCACACAGGGCAGATTTCTAGGTTTGTATTGCTCGATCATCAAGATTGGTTGAGTGATCACTACTTCCCACTTCTGGAATCCGAGTGGCAAGCGATCTTGAACCGAGCCGCACCGAAAACACGCATTCTTTGGCGTTCGGGTGGATTGAGGACAGATTTTCTCAACGATGTGACGGTTCAGTGCGGAGGTAAGTCCTGTCTGTTGCCTGAGCTTTTGACGTTCAAGCATGACTTGGCAAACCAGCTCCATCAGCTTGACCGCGTCCATACCTACGGCAGTTTCTATATCGCCGACTTGGTCGAAGGTTTCAACAAATAATCGTCTTCGGACGGACAGAAAGGCTTGTTATGCATTTGCCCAAGGGTTTTCGTTTTGCTGGTGTGTCGGCGGGGATCAAGAGCAGAGCCGGTGCGAAAGACGTAGCATTGATTGTTTCTGAGAAGCCATGCACAGCCGCAGGGGTGTACACCACCAACCAGATTGTGGCGGCCCCGGTCGTTTTATCGCGATCACGTACTCCGAGCAATCGTTTGCGGGGAATTGTCGTTAACAGTGGAAACGCCAATGCGTGCACGGGTGTCCAAGGCGACCGCGATGCTGCGGAAATGACCCGTTTGGCCGCCGAAGGTTTGCAAGCGAGCATTTCAGGAGAGATGGCACAGGACGATTTTTTGGTGATGAGCACCGGTATCATCGGGCGGCAATTACCGATGGAAAAAATCCGAACGGGGATCGAGCGAGCGATCGGTGAGCTCGGAAGCAGCGAGGCCCATTTCTTGAACGCTTGCGACGGTATTATGACCACCGATGCGTTTCGAAAGATCGCTGATCGCAAGGCTTGGTCATCCCAAGGAAATCATGCGTTGGTTGGGATGTGCAAAGGGGCCGGAATGATTGGACCGAAGATGGCAACGATGTTAGCCATCGTGGTAACAGACGCTCCATTAGACCGCTATCAAGCACAACGGATGTTACAAGCAGCAGCGAATCGCTCTTTCAACTGCATTAGCGTTGAGGGGCACATGAGCACGAATGATTCGTTGGTGTTGTTAGCGACAAGCCCGACGGAACAGACACCTGCGTTAAGCGATGCGGACGCAGCGATTTTCGAAGCCGAGTTGACCGAGTTGTGCATTGAGCTTGCGAAGAAGATCCCGGATGACGGTGAAGGTGCAACGCATTTGATTGAGATTCAAATTCGCGGGGCGAATACCGATGCGGACGCCGATGCGATCGCCCGGTCGATCGCATTGAGCAATTTGGTTAAGACAGCGATCACCGGCGGAGATCCGAATTGGGGTCGCATTGTCTCAGCAGCAGGTTATGCAGGAGTTCCGATTCAGCCGAAACGAACGGCGCTGAAGATCAACGGGATTTCCTTGTTTGATGCAGGTGAACCCCTACCTTTTGATGCAAAGACGGTCAGCAGCGCAATCCGCGCTCAAAAGTTAACGCTCATTGAGTTGCAAGTAGGACTTGGACCTGGAACAGCGACCCACTGGACGACCGACCTGAATTCTGAGTACGTTCGATTCAACTCGGAATATACGACTTAACGCAGTCGGTAAGGTTTACGAGGACTTTGTTGGGCTTTGCCTTACAAAGATTAGCGAATGGGTGTTTTGCTGGGTTGACCAGCAATTTCACGTACAAACTCAGGTACTGCATAGCCAGATATCTCTGAGCGAAGCTGCTCGATGATTGCCACACCGAGGCGTTCATCGGATTCGAAGTGAGCAGTCCCTTCTACGCGATCGAGTTGATGTAGGTAGTAAGGCTGGACTCCTTCGTTAACTAATCGGTTGCAAAGTGTGCGTTGGGTTTCGATCGAATCGTTGATACCTCTGAGCAACACTGCTTGGTTCAGCAACACAACACCGGACTTCCGCAAGGCGGTCAAAGCGTTGGATAATGCAAGGTCGATTTCATTTGGATGGTTGATATGCAGTACCATCCAGACGGGCTTATGCATTTCTCGGATGGCTTGGAGAAAGCCGTCGTCGATTCGGCTAGGGATCATCACAGGAAAGCGTGTGTGGATCCGCAGACGCCGCACATGTGGAACCTGCTCGATTCGCTTCAACAACTCAAAGAGTTTGTTGTTTCCTAGGGAAAGCGGATCTCCTCCAGAAAGGATGACTTCGTCGATTTCAGGGTGGGCATGAATGTAAGAAAGTGTCTCTTCCCAATGTGCCAAGGAACGTGGTGCTTGATCATAGGGGTAATGGCGTCGAAAACAGTATCTGCAATTCACGGCGCAGAGACCGGAGGCGATCAGCAGGGTTCTGCTTCGATATTTGTGCAGTAATCCTGGCGTCTTTGAAGCGTTTGAATCCCCCACTGCATCTTTGAAATAGCCGGTCACAACCGAGCGTTCGGCAGCTTGTGGGAGCACTTGGAGTAACAGTGGATCTGCTGGATTTCCCTTTTCCATGCGTGCGACAAACTCGCGAGGGACAAGGAGTGGAAAGTCTGGGGAAAGATCCAATGGAGGAAGAGCATCGCGGGGAACGTCGATGCATTCTAAGAGTTCATCGATGGTCCGAATCGCTTGCTGTAGCGAGAGGGGCCAGGAATTAGATCCCATCAGCTACGTCCGTTGCCTTGTCGACCGGGGAGTACTCGTTGATCAAGAACAGTATGGCTGCAACACCGAATGGAATGAGGTAGTAGACGACACGGAAGAGAATCACTGCACAGAGGATAGCTCCCTTTGTATCGTCGTTTGGACCTTCGAGGAACGTGAACAAGATGGCTTCCAGGATTCCGTAGCCGCCTGGTACGTGCGTTAAAACTGCGGCGATTTGTGCTGTTAGGTAAGCGATCAACACCGTCGAGAAGTTGATCTTGTCCGGTCCGACGATGTCGGGAGGGAGCAGCATGTAGAGGGTCAGCGATGCAAGTAGAAAGTCCACGGCGGAGACAAGTAGCTGCATCGCCGAAAGACTGAAAGGCGGGAGTGAAACAGACAATCCTCGAATGGTAATCGGCTTGCGAATCAGTGCGCAAGCCGTCAGATAACCTGCAACGCATGCTAGGAAGACTAGACCTAGCAACTCTTGGGTTAGCGATGCGCTACCAAAGAGTTTCGACTCGAGTTTAAGCATCTCGACGACACTCTGCGGCAAGTGGATCGGCAGCGCGATAAAGGCTACGCCGGCCAAGAGAAACAATCCAAGCCAGAAAGTAACCGAGAGAATGGATATCAAGGCGATGATCTCAAGGGTGCTAAAGCCCCAGCGTGAATACATCCGATATCGCGCCAGATTTCCACCGAACAACCAGCCGAGAACATTTCCCGAAGCGTATCCGACGATGGCACCGGCCATCATGCGGCCTAAGGAGAGCTTCTTTTTCATGTGCCTGATCGCAATCCAGTCGTAACCGGTAAGGATCAGGTAATTGAGTGCCACGAGAAAAAGAGCAATCGCGATGTGGCTCGCAGGCAAACTTTCAAATCCGCGCTGCACGTCCGCCCAAGTTACTCCTTTGAGCTTCTTGGACAAATACGACAGAGCAACAATCATCACCACAATGATCGCTGTGAACTTGAAGAAATCGCCCAAACGATTCAGTATGGACGATGCAGGGGCACCCGTGTCCGCACCCATCGCTGAAGGGGTAAAGGGCGAGCGATCAGGGTCAGGTTGCGAATCGGGAGGATTTGAAGAAGACATGGACTCTCTGGATGATACTAGAACTTTCCACCGGCTCAGTATAGCCGACCGCCGGGGGTTCGCCGAGCCATTTTACGGAATGAATTTCTCTTCTAATTCAAAGGTGGAAATACTCGAACTTGGGTATTGAGAGGGAAATCGGCATTCCATGTGTAAGAATGGGAAGGCTGAGGGGTTTCTAGGAGTTCTTCTCGAAACTCCGATTCTCATGGCCAAGCTAACCGATAGTGGGAGAGGTGGGATGTTCGCTTTTCTCGACGGGGATACAGTTGTCATGACGCGATGGATCAGTAAACGCAATGTTTTGTTGCTCGCTCCGGTTACCTTGGCATTTTCCTTTTGCACCAACTTGACCGCTTTTGGGCAGTCGAGGAGTGAGATCGTAGTACCTGGCACCGGTGCGCATATGCAACAGGTCGGTGACGACTTCGAAGACGAGAACTGGGAGTTCATCCAGAATAATCCGAAGAGCACCGAGGACATCGATGAAAACCAGCGGATGCCTTTGGGGAAATCCACGAACGGCCGTTGGTATGAAGGTGCGAAGCGTGGTCATCCAGACGTGGTTCAGCGCGTTGCTACGCCTCCGGGAGGAATCGAGGGGAGCGAGGGATCCTTATTGATGCGTTCGCTCAATACGGGCATTCCAAATCGTCCGAGCCATAAGATGCACCAGGACGATTTCATTTGCAACGTTCAGTATCGGCTTGGTGGAACGCTAAAGGTCTCTCAGTCGCCGAACGTAACCACACGCGTATTTGTCCCACCGTTGGAAGAATGGGAGAAACGCAACGGGCCGCATTTTGCTTTCCGGGCTGCAGTGGAGACAACCATCACAGAAACGAAGACCAAGTTTTTGTTTAGCAGTAAGTCTGAGAAGGATGAGGTGTATTGGCCAGGGTTGTTTATTCTTCGGGGAACGAAGCAAGTCGAAGGCAAAACGGTTCCCTATGCATACTTCCGCGTACGAGCCGATCGCAATGGTGGTGATTTCATGGGGCCAGAGTTGCCGGTTACCGGTTGGTGGACGTTAGGGCTATCCTTCACGCCTGACGGCTTAGTGCATTACTTCGCTCGCCCTGGTGTTGAGGAATTACGTCGCGAAGATTACATCGCTACATCCATGCCGTACGGCTATCGATGTGAAGAGCTAAGATCGTTCTTCTACAACGTGGTCAACGGTGACAACGGTCGCGACTGGAGTTCAAGCTGGATCGTTGATGATCCTAAGCTTTATGTGATCCAGAACACGAGAATGGCCAATCGGTAATTTGCAAGCGAAGAGTTACTTTTTGTAGGATTCTTCGAATAGCTTTTGCTGAGCTGCAACAGCGCCGAGCTCAGCTTGAGTCTGCTGTAGCTTGGCCATCACAGCGTCGAGCGCTTGTTGTTGTGGAGCCATTTCTTTAGCCAAGTTGTTTTTGGCTTCTTGAGTGGCGGCCATCATGGCTTGAAGATCCGCGAGTTGTTTTTCGATTTGTGCAATTGTTGCTTGCGTCTGGTCCATTTTCGCTTTGACAGCAGCAAGGTTATTTTGCACCGGTTGAGCTTCGGTGTTTACGGCAGCGACGGACTGCTCGAGAGCAGTTCGCTTAGCCACGAGTTCAGCTCCGAGGCTTTGGAATCGCGAGAGTTCTTGTTCGAGAGCGGCGAGCTGTGCTGCCGAGGCGTTGGCAGCACCATTAGCTGCATCTAGCTTGGCTTGAGCAGCTACAAGTTTCTCGGTTGAAGCTTTCAATTCAACGTTGATTTCTTCCAGCCGCTTATCGGCGAGAGTCTTTGCTGTGTTGACTTCTGCGAGCTTGGTCATTGCATCCGCGTATTCCTTAGCCTTCGCTGCATTTGCAGAAGCCAAGTCGGCAACTTCTTTCTCTTTAGCCCCTTTTTCGGTGTTCAGGGCGGTGAGTTCATTGCTGAATTGAGTCAGCGCTGCGTTCTTGGCTTCGACAACCTTGGCAGCTTCGGCGATTTGATTATCCAGGGCTGCAGGGTCTGGAACTTGACCTTCTTTTTGCTTCTGCAAGGCCGCGACGGCGTCGTCGGCTTGCTTCTTCTCAGCGGTAGCTTGGTTGACCTGTGCTGTCTTGGCAACAATCCCTTCGTTGGTCTTGGCCAGTTCTGCTTGTTTGGTAGTGATCTGTGTCGCGTAGGTGTCGACAGCAGTCTTTAGCTGAGTTGACGCAGCGGTCAGTTCGTTGGTTTGATTGACGTAGGTTGCGATCAGGTTTTGTTGGTCTGTTATCGCTTTTTGGACTGCGGCTGTTTGGGTTTGTTGCTGTGTGAACTCCGCAGTTGCTGCTTGAGCGGCTGCAGCCAGTGGGCCATGTTTCTCGCGAGAGGACGCGATGGACATTTCAATAGTTACTGGGTTTGCCGCAAGTCGTTTTTCGTCAGCTGGATTTGCACGCAGCCAGACTCTCACATTTCCGGCCCAGTCTCCTGAAGCGACGTGCTGGGAGTCTACAGTTATCGCGACTTCTTGGCCGGCTTCAACCAACGCGGGCATTTCCCCTGCTGCGTTTCCACCCGCATCCCAAATCTTTACTTTGTTATCTTTGCCAGTCGATACCATTACACCGTCATTGGCGATTGCAATCGCAGCGGCACCGCCCGGGTGAGCATCCCATGACTTGATCAACTTGCTTTCATTCATGTCCCACATCTTGAGCGTCCCATCGAGTGACGCACTGACAACAGCGCCCGAATCAGGTCTCCAAGCGATCGAGCGAATTTCGTTCTTGTGACCTTGTAGATCAGCATACATCTTGCCGGTGGTTGCTTCCCAAATTACTAGCCCCGCCGCACGATCGGCGGTCGCAAGAAGGAGACCATCAGGACTGAATCGAACGGCATAAATCCAATCGGTATGCTTCTTTTGCTCCCAACGCAATTCTCCGGTAAGTGTGTCGTAGACGCGAACCATCTTCTGCGGACCTGCCAAAGCGATCAGACGATTATCGTCGCTGATATCTGCGGCCATAACGATGTCGAGCTCGTCACCGACTTTGGCGATTCGATTTCCCGTGGTGATATCGCAGAGTACAGCAAAGCCGTTGACGCTGTGTTTTCCGCCACCGATGAGAATCAATTTTCCATCGCGTGAGAAAGTGATCGACTGAGGTTCTCCTTCCGGAAAAGGAAGGATCCCCATGAGTTGTCCAGTCTGGGAGTGGTACAAGGAGACTTGATTCTGTCCACCGACAGCAATTAACGGCGACCACGGTGCCGCTCCGAGTGCGGAGATGGAGGAGGCCTTTGGGGTAAACAGCGGCGTTTGTTTGAGCATTGTGGCGGGCATGGGTGGCGGTCCTTCAGGACGTCCTGCTGCAGCTACACTGATGGCCGCCACATTCGCCATAGGTTTGCGGATAGCTGACCCACTATTCTCCGGCATCCCCTGTTCGATCCAAGTCTTGAGCAGATCAAGCTTCGCTTGGGCGATCTTATCTTGCATGGGGGGCATTACCGGTTGCTCTTTATGGGCCGTTAATGCATAGAGGCGAGAGGAATCCAAGTCTCCTGCGATTAGGACTTCACCACTACTTCCACCAGCCATCGTCGACTGGAAGTTCTCGAGCGATAGGCCACCCTTTTTGGCGTTGTTGTTGTGACACGACGCGCAATGTTCACGAAAGATCGGTTTGATGTGATCTTCGTAAGTGATCTTTGCGGGCTCTTGAGCGCTGAGGCCACCCGCCAGCAGTCCGCTTGCAAGAGTCAGTGAGAAGAGGACTCGGGGAGTTCGTGTTAATCGCATGATCGAGAACTACGGTTAGTGATTGAAAATGAATTCGCGACTGTTGAGCACCGCCCAAAAAGCATCGTGCAAGCCTTGGTCAGGATTTGCAGATTCGCTTATCAACTGCATAAGCCTAGCGCGTTCAGCATCGCTCGGCTTGCGGGACAAACAACGTAGGTAAATCCGTTCGATGATCGCTTCTGGAGTCAGTCCTTCTTTCTTCCAGTTTTGCAGCATCTGTCCTTGATTGATTTTGCCGCTTACTGCTCCACCGTTGATCAAGTGTAAAGCTTGAGACAACGAGGGATCGGTTGTGGCTTCTGCTGCACAGACGGTAGTACGTGCACTGCGTCCGAAGGTATTCAAGAAGTAATTGCTCGTAGAGCCGTCAGCGATTTGCACAGCTCTTGCACCGATGGGTAACCCACGGAATTTTTCTTTTGTCTCGGTGACTTGAGAGATGCAATCGAGCAAGTTCTCAGCAGGGACTCGACGTACGGTAGCGTGCGAATAATTCCGCAAATCGTCTTGATTGCCTTCCACCGGAGTGGTTGTTCGTTGGTAGGTTTGAGAATTGCAAATGTCGCGGACGAGTTGTTTTACGTCATACTTGTACTCGATAAGTTTCCCGGCAAGAGCGTCGAGTAACTCAGGGTTGCTCGCTGGATTGCTTGCACGGAAATCATCGATTGGGTCTACAATTCCAACGCCGGTAAAGTGCGCCCAAATTCGATTCGCGACGCTTTTAGCAAAGAATGGATTCTCGTTGCTGGTGATCCAATCGGCGAGTACTACGCGGCGATCTTTTCCTTCGGTCGCAGCAGGTCCGCCACCGAGAAACTTCGGTTTAACCACTGCACCACCGACTGGATGGTTGACTTCTCCGCCACCACCGTTGAAGACAAGGGTCTGGCGATAGTCTTCGGAGGTCTTGCGACCTACTTGAGAAAAGAACGCTGTAAATCCGTAGTAGTCATCCATCGTCCATCGATCGAACGGATGGTTGTGGCACTGGGCACATTGAGTACGGATCCCCATGAAGACCTGGGCAACATTCTCGGAGAGTTTCAGACGGTCTAACTCGACTTGGTAGAAGTTCGTCTGTGGGCTTTGGAAAGTTCCTCCCGTCGCGGTCAACAGATCTCGTACGATTTGGTCGATCGGGGTGTTCGATGCAATCTTGTTGATAAGCCAATTGTAGTACAGGTAAGCAGCTTTGTAGCTGACTTGGTTGTTGCTCTTTATCATCAGCAAGTCGGCCCATTTCATCGCCCAGATTTCGCTGAATTCTTTGCGACCTAATAAGGAGTCAACCAACGCTGCTCGTTTGTTTGGATCCGTACTGGAAAGAAACGCTGCGGTCTCGGCTTCTGTCGGAAGCAGCCCTGTAACGTCAATCGTGACGCGACGAACGAATTCTTCGTCGGAGCAAAGTCCGCTTGCTGGCAATCGTACTTTTAGGAGTTTCGCATCGACAAGTGCATCGATGTAATTCCCTTGGCTAGGCTTGAATTCGAACTGCAATCCGCTGGGCAATGCGAGGACTTGTGTACCGACGGTATGGGTGTCGAACCGCGCCATCACGAACGCTTCGCCTCGCACGCCACTGCTAACCGTTCCATCGGATGAGACGGCGGCGGTGCGTTCGTTGTTGGTAGTAAACCCAGCCAGATCCCAAACGTCGCGCTGGGTTCCATCGGCGTATGTGGCAACCGCCACTAGCCTCTGCTTGGCACCCTCTCCCTCCATGACCGCTTGGGTTGGGAACAAGTCGACTTTGGCGACCGCAGGCGGACGTGCAGCGTCGGCTGGTGCACCTGCTTGCAACCAAGCCAATACAGTTTGGTAGTGCTTGCTGCCCGGCTCGATCTTCTTACCACCTGAATGCTGAACCGCACCGATGGCCTTCAACAGCAGCAAACTTTGATCGGGCACAGCAAGATTGATTCGGCGGATACCAATTTCGCGAGTGATGCGTTGGTAGTCACCGACTGGATCGAAGCCGAACAAGCTCAAACGGAATCCGTCTTTACCGCGTGCAGCGCCGTGACATGACCCAGTATTGCAACCGACTTTAGTGAAGATTGGCAAGACATCCCTCTCGAAACCGACGGTCCGGGGCGTTTGACTTTGCGTCACTTCAAGCGTTGCTTTCGCTTCCATGCCGTTCCAAGTGCCGACAAGTTCCGTAGCTCCATCGGCGAGGGGGAATACAGTGAAGTTGTCAAGCTTGCCAAAGGCTGGATTGGCTAGAGTCCACTGGACTTGATCGGTTACATCTACCGTGATTCCATCGGATCGCACGGCCATGGCCATGAACCGTTGCGAGTCGGTCTGTGCGCTGATTTTAATCGCAGGCGGAAACACGGTAAGACTTTTGTAAGTGGCCGGTGCAGCAGCAGGAGCCGGTGCAGCAGCAGGAGCCGGTGCAGCAGGGTCTTGAGCATTCGCCGCCAGAGTGCACAAGGCGCTCATCGGGAGGGAGAGCAGTGGCAGCAGAGCCCATTTTCTAAGCGATGTTTTATTCATGTTCATACGGTTCAAATTGAATTGGGTCTTATGATCGCGTTCGAAGGGGATGGAAGATCAAATGACTACTTTGCTAGGCGACTACTTACCCGGTGACTTTTGCTTTCGCAATTGTTCGAGTCGAGTCAATGGTTTTTCGGTTGGAGCGGCCGGTGGTGTTGGCATCGGTGCGGGTGCTGCAGCGGGGGCAGCAGGTGGTGGGGCGACTGGAACATCGATTTGAACTTCCGCGTTTCCGTTAGTTTGGGAAATGATTCCCTTTTCGCTTGTGACGGTACCACGGCATACGAGAGTCTTGTAATTACCTGCCCGAGTTTCGGCTGGTATTTGGAGAGGGAATACCAACTGCTTTGCATCTGCTGCCACCGTTAACTTGGGGGTGGCTGAGGTAGTCCCTGGTGGCAATCCGAGCAATTCAACTTCAACTGCTCCCTCCGCAGGTCGTTTGAGCTCAATTCCAACGATCACATCCGCGGGTTTCCCTTGCTCTGCCATGGTCTTGGCAAATTTGAATTGGAACAGAGCATCCTGGACGTCAAGCTCAACGAATTCCGAAGCGATCGTTACGGGCCCGAATCCACTTTCCGCTGTTGCGAGTACCAAGATGGGCCATTTGCGAATCGCCGCGCCGTTGTTGGCCGTAATGTTCATTCCAATGGTGGATTGATCACCTGGAATGGTAACGGGAGAAGCTCCAATTCCTGGGGGAGCCGTCAGCATTCGGACATTGATCGGCTGGGTAAATCCTTCTTTGCGTTTCGCGTTGATGGTTAATGCCATCGAACCATTGCGTACGATCGGGACTTGTGGTTGAACGATTTCGATATCGAAAGGGGCTGCATCGACGACATTGACTGCAAGTCGATCATCCCATCGTCCCCAAACGTCGACATTGTTTTGTCCACGAATCAATTGGGTTCGCTGCGACAAGTGTCCGCTAAGAGTCCGTTCAGGTGAGACCACTAAGCTTGCGGATAGATCGACAAGTTTCGATGCGTTTGGAGCATCGGCTGCGGCTCTGAAAATCATTTGGATTTGGCTTTGATCTGCTGCGACTAGTCCGTCGGAGTGGGTTGCTCCGGGAGGAAGATCAGGAACAGCAATACGCCCTTCGCCACCTACATTCTTGCGAGCCAAATTGGTTTCGACCGCCATGCGAGCACCCTTAGGGATGTTAACCACTTGGGAGACGTAGCGTTCAAGTTCGTTGACGGTGGTTCCAACTTCAGCATCTGCTGGAGTCACTTCGACTCGATAAACAAAGTGTTTGCCGCCGCGACCTAAGTGATCCGAGACGCATACGGCATACTTCCCATCTTCAGGGACTTTGAAGCTCAGATAACTGTCAGGTCCACCTTGGTCGTCGTTTCCAGCGAGTCCGCCTCCGCCGACTTTGAAGATTTGCAGCACAGGGTCGACCTGCGATCTTAGTGGAAGCCTGGCATGAACTTGTACGTCGAGTTGTTGGTCTTTCTTGGCTTCGAATACCCAGTAGTCTCGATCGTTATCGGTTTCGAGGATTCCATTGAAAGCCACTGGCAGTGCGTGCGAGGTCGCAATGGCGTTGTAATCCGAATTTGGCTCGGACTCCAATGCGTTGGGGATGTTTACAACACGAAGCATATTTGGGGATGGGGCAACCATACCTTCTTGCGTTGACCAAACTCCTGCCGATTTGGTGTGGGCTTCGGCTGGCATAGCAAAGGTCTCTTGCCATGTGTTTCCTAGAAGGTCGACGCAGGTTGCCGTCAGTGGCTGACCTGGAGGGCCACCAGCAGGCAAGATCGCCACAGGTCTAGGATACCCACCGACATGCAAGCGGTACTTTGACTGATCGTTTCCTCCGAAGCTGCTTTCGCGGACTTCGATGATATAGCGTCCTTTCGCCGGAGCTACCATCGAGCACAAGCAATCTTGTTGAAGGAACACCGAGTCATCGCTAGCAGTGATTTCAAATCGATTCGCATCGTAAATCGCAACGTACGGATCGAAGAAGTTGTTTAGGTAGGAATGGCGAAGTCCTTCAAGCTCGACGTTAAGTTTTTGGCCAGCTTCTAGCTCTACGGCGAAGTAGTCGACATCTTCGTTGAGGACGACGCCGTCGACGGTCGAGTTGTAGGGGATATCTTGGGCTTTAGCGAACTCGCTGTTAGGCTCAACTTCTGCTACGGTCGGCAACGCAGAGACGCCGAACAGACGCATATTGCTTGTTCCCGACGCGGTGACTACGCGAAATGGATGCAGTTCGGTTTTGCAGTCAGGCGTAGCTGTAATCGTTACTTTGATGTTGTTGTCGTCTACTTTGGTGATATTCGACGCAGTGAGTCCCGGGTTGTAGAAAAGCAAATCGCGGGCATCACCCAATCGTGCTCCGGAGATTTGAACTTCAACCGATTGTCCGCGTTGAACTCCGACAACCGATAATGCGTTGGCTTCCGGTTGCGATGCTACAACACGATTTGTGTTGATAGATTCCACGCCCACAACAGCCCCGAGAAGTATTGCAGAGGCGGCAGTCGTTTTAACTATCCGGTGAATAGAATCCCGGCAAGAATCCAACCAAGTGGTCGAAAACCTCATAGTTTCGCGTTTCATAGAATCCCTAGCGATGCAAGTCGTTCGCATAATTTAGTTTCAAAGCCCGGTATCAAAACAATCTAGAACCAACTCATCGCGCTAAAGCGAGAGGTAGTTGATCAAGCGACAGTCGACCGGATCGCTTCAAGGCTGCGTCTCGAAGGACGGTGATCCGTCGAGAGCGAATAAGTCATTTGCTGGAAACGAACGAAGGTCGTTTCGGGCAACGCGTTAGCTAGCGAGCGTCCGCAACAACTGCTTTCGCTCGCCCGGCTGATATTGTCAAAGTTCGAAACTAGGAACGGATCGTTAAGCGATCAGCTCATTGACGACGCGTCCACCGTCGCAGATTTCGATTGGACGATCGCCCGGAGACATCAGTTCTTTGTCGGCGACAATACCGAGCAGATGGTACATCGTCGTTGCGAGATCTTCGGGAGATACAGGATCGAATTCTGGCTCGGTAGCGGTTGCGTCGGAGGAACCGTAAACCAGACCACCCTTCGTTCCACCACCAGCAAGCATCACGGAGAATACTTTCGGCCAGTGATCTCGACCTGCGTCATTGTTGATCTTTGGGGTTCGACCGAATTCGCTGCTTACCATCACCAAGGTTTTGCTAAGCAAGCCGCGCGATTCCAAATCCTCGATCAGTGCTGTAAGGGCTTGATCCAAAGGTGGCATGTCGCGACGCATCCCGCCGGCGATTTGGTTGTGCATATCCCAACCGCCGTAGGTGACCGTGACCATCCGAGCACCGGCTTCTACGAGGCGTCGAGCCATGAGCAACCGTTGTCCGGCAGCATTGCGGCCGTACTTGTCTCTCAGACCGTTGTCTTCGGCTTCGATGTTAAAAGCCTCACGCGCCGAATCGCTGCTGATCAACGAGTAAGCTCGTTCGTAGAAGGTATCCATTGCAGTCAGGTTGTCCGACTTTTGTTTGGATTCAAAATATTCGTTAACGGCATCGAGAGCAGATCGACGGCGTTGAAAACGGGCCATGTCGACGTCACCTTGGAGGTTCAAGTCCTGAACCTTGAAACCCTTGTTTGCAGGGTCAGCACCAAGACTGAACGGACCGAAGCTTGAGCTGAGGTATCCCGAACCGGAGAATTCGTTTGGATTGCTAGGAATCGCAACGTACGGAGGCAAGTTATTGCGCGGGCCGTATTCGTGGCTAATGACAGATCCGAAGCTTGGGTACGACAAGGCCGGAGAAGGCTTGTAACCCGTGAACATATTATGGGTGCCCCGTTCGTGGGCAGCTTCGCCGTGCGTGAGGGATCGGATGACCGTGAACTTATCAGAAATTCCGGCTAGCTTTGGAATTGTCTCGCTGAAGATCTCGCCTGTTTTAGATTTGATCGTTCCCATCTCGCCTCGGTATTCCAAGGGGCTGTATGGTTTCGGATCAAAGGTCTCTTGGTGAGCGATTCCGCCGGGCAAGAAGATATGGATGACGCTTTCAGCCTTTGCTTCGATGAAGTCGTATTCCTTTTTATCTGCCCTTGCGCGGAGCCGAAACATATCGCCGAGTGTAAGTCCCAATCCGCCGATCGCACCGACGGTCAAAAAACCTCGACGCCCTACTGGATTACCTAAGCACCTCATCATTTCGCTCCTTTTCTAAATTCATGAATGGATCAACCCGACCAACACGTGCGGAACACATTAAGTTATGGATATTCGCACGGTTTGCATGCCCTTGCGCGAACACTTTACAAATCGTCCGGCGAACGCGAAAAACGCAGTCCGATGATAAATCTACCAAGACTACGAATCGTGTGAACCGAGCGGTTCTCTAGGTGGGATTCAGCCGGCGAAAGGTGGCGAGATGACTTGCTGTAGATCCTTGGGGATCGGCTTTGAAGTCTCTCGCCGTGAGCCCCGCCTGGCCGGGAGGGATCACAGAATTATAGTGCATAGCAAGGGTGTTTGTACCAAGAACTTTTTCGATTCTAGGATCTGGAGGGGCGTTTTTTTCCCTTTGTCGTCAAAACAGCAACGGCTTGTAATCACTTTGCACACGGTCCTGAAGAACCTAGGGCGTTGCACGCAAGGCACCAAGGGTGCGTTTTTTCACCTTAACTCAATTGTTTAAGCTCAAGGGCTCGACGGCTCGGTACACTAGGTGGGATGAATTAAACGCGTCGACGAGGATTTGCGAGCCATGGGAAAACGTGAACTGAGCGGGGTGCCCTCCGATTTCGATGGGATCGTGCGCCTATTCCCACTCCCGAATCTAGTGTTGTTTCCGAACGTTATCCAGAACTTGCACATTTTTGAGCCTCGCTACTGTGAGATGCTCAGCGATGCCCTGGAGTCGGACGACTTGATCGCCATGGCGATCCTGGACCGTGGCTGGGAAGAGAATTACGAATCGCAGCCCCGGATTGCGAGGTCGGTTTGTATCGGCCGGATCATCAACCACACGCCACTTGGGGACGGGCGGCACAATATCATGCTTGCGGGAGTGCACCGGGCCCGAATTGTCGAGGAGCTCGATGTGGAGACGGCGTTTCGGCAAGCGAGGGTGGAGTTAATCGACGAGCAGTCTTGGGATCAAGCTGAACTAGCGGATGCGGCAAAATATGAATTAGTAAAGCTCTTCCGGAGTTTTCTACCTCCCGAGATTGCGAAAGCAGATCCACTGTCAGAAGTGCTGGTGCATCAATTGCCCTTGGGAGTTTTGACGGATATTGTAGCGTTCGCCATCAATCTTCCGTTACCCGTCAAACAGATGTTGCTAGGCGAACCAAGCGAGGAGGCTCGCTACAATATCTTGATGGAGCAGCTTCGTCAGTTGAAGCAACGTGAACCGGAGCCTGTGGTACCAACAGTCAACCGAACGCGTTACCGCACGGACGAGGCTCCGCCCTTTAGCGTGAACTGAAATTTGCTTCGACTGAATCTGCGATGTTTCCTTGGTCCATTCGTCCCACGTTTCAAATCCAACTAAGCACACCGCGCGAGGATGCGATTATTCGTTTTGAGGTGGCCATGTTGCAGCAAACACCAGCGAACTTGTTTCTGACTCACGGGGAGTATGCCGAGTTTCATCTGGAAGATGAATTGCACAGGTTTTGGTCACCGCACTTAAGCATCTATTTTCTTCCTGGAAGTAGCGATTCGCATTGTGAGCTCTTTGGTCGTTTTGCTCCAAGGCCAAACATCTGGACGCTGGTTTGGATTTTTTACTTGGCGTTTTTCTGTTGCATTTTCTTTGCTTCCATTTTCGGCGGCTCGCAGTGGATGATCGGGCATTTTCCTTGGGGGCTAGCGATCGCCGCTGCGACGATGCTGCTTTACTTGGGGCTGTTCCTTGCAAGTCAAATCGGGCAGTCACTATGCCACGACCAGATGGAGTTATTGCGCAATCGGCTGGACAATGTCCTTTTTCAAGCGGGACTTGAATTGGTCAAACCTGCTTCGTGAATCCAGCCGAGTAAGGATTCCTAGCGATCAAGGAGGATCCTGCTTGAACGAGTCGAGCAAGAGTTGACCCGCAGTGGTTGGTTGCATGTGACGTTCGAGAACATCGAGTCCTACTTGGAACTGCTCACGAAACTTATCGAGCGCGGGTTTTAGTCCAAGCTCGGGAAACTGCTTATCAAGCTGAGCATGGACGCGACAATTACGAGCCAATACGAATGCGCCATGAAGGATTTGAAACATAGGACGCGGGTCGGGGCGAATAGGTGCCTTATTGATTTCTTGTGGGTTTGTCAACAAAGGATCGATCATCAACAACGCGTTGAGATACAGGTGGGAGCATTCATGAACAAGGTGCTCGAGGAACCAGCCTTGAGCGTTCTGCAATGTTGGTGCTTTGAGCCACAGGGCGCCGAAAACCTTCGGTGAGCTTAATCCTTCGATCCCATTTCCGGTGAAGAGCTTGATGATCGAGACGTGCGATTGAATTTCTGCATGCATGTGTGGGTTGACTTGCCCGATCCGCTCAAGTGCCAGAAGGACTTGGGAGTGGAGTTGCGAAGTATCTTTTTCCAGAAGGGGAAAAAACTCGAGTGCTGCGACTCCTGAGACCTGTGTTGAGCGGACTTCACGCAACAGCGAAGATTCCCAAGCATGGGTTGCGATGGACTCGGTTTGCAAGTCGGTTGAATACCAAGATTCAGGAGGATCGGCCGTCCAGGCTTGAAGTCCATCCATGACCGCATATCCATCGCGCCTTTCCATCGATTCGATAAGGCTGCTCAAGCGAGCGCTGAGTCGGGGTGCTAAGGTACGGGTAAGATCGATTGCGCGGATATTCGCAAGCAGTGTATCGAGGTTTTCGCTAAGCCCTTTTGCGGCCGTGAGCACAGCGCCCTCTGCGTTGGATCGCCAAAACTGGCGAGTCAATCTCGCGAGGATCTGTGCGCGCTGTTCGTTGGGCTGCCAACAGAAAAAACTCTCGTCGATCTCTTGCGCGAAACTTTGAGAATCATCGGAGATTCCTTCGTAAAGCGGTTTGGCTGTGTTCCCGACATTTCCCATTGTTTGGTGATCCTTGTGTAAGCCGCCGGCCCGTTGTTCTAGGCATGCGTCGCTTGTGAAATTCTCAGCGATGCCTTGTCATGCTAGCCGTAGAACAGTGGGCGTCAATGAATGACTGTAAATTAATGATTCTCACGGACATGCATTGTAACTAGAGCACACACAGCGGCGTTTAACGCACAACTGAAAACGCCAAGCGTTGCAGTTCAATCGCCAAGTCGACTTCTTGGACAATAGTCCGACCGGCTTGGGAAGGTCGAACGGCCACTGGAGCAAAGTTCAAGACACCTGAAATATTCGCTTCTTCGATTACCGAAAGGACGCTTTGTGCTGCCGTTGCGGGAACCGCGAGGATCGCTAGATCAATGGCTTGCACCGAAGCAAAAGAAGCGAGCGAGCCGAGGTCTTGGATCACCAGTCCACCGACTTTGTGACCTATTTTTTTCGGGTCTGAGTCAAAGGCCCCCACGAGACGAAAACCTTGTTCGCCAAATCCTTTGTAACCGGTAAGAGCGCGGCCTAAGTTTCCTACACCAACAAGAATGACATTCCAAGCTCGATCAGTTCCGAGGACATGCTGGATGTTTTGAATTAGTTCATCGACGCGATATCCAACGCCGCGCTGTCCGACCGTGCCTAGGCAAGACAAGTCCTTGCGTACCTGAGAGTCTTTGAGCCCGAGCTTTTCGGCGATAGATTGGCTTCGGACGTTTGCAAGTTCAGCGCGGTGCATTTGCTGCAACTCGCGCAAGTAGAATGCAAGCCGTGTAACGGTCGCTCGTGGAATCTCGTTCCGCGATTTGGTCATCCTCTCACCGGCTATGGGTTAGGTGACTCGGTCGTCCGGAAAGACTCCGGAGCGATGGTCTTTAAGAATTCTGCGCACTTGTCCACCGCAAAGAGTATTTGCTGATTCGAGTGTGTTGAATTGATAAAGAACCTCAATCGAGCCGCTGATTCCTCGACCGCTGGATAGAGAATAGGTTGCACGTTGACGCCGGCTTCGATCATCCGACGCGATAACTGCAAAGCGTGCAGCGAATTGCCGGTGATTACGGGGACAACTGGGGTTTCGTGACTGTTGCCCGTATTGAGCCCCCTCTTTTTGGCTTCCGTTAAAAACAACCGAGCTGCTTCTTTGAGCCGAGTTACTCGCTGCGGATTCTCTTTGAGTGTTCGGATCGCCGCAAGCGCTGCGGCGGTGTTCGGAGGCGAAAGCCCGACGCTGAAAACAAATCCGGGAGTGGTGTACTTGAGGTACTCGATCAATGCGTGTTTACCGGCGATGTAACCTCCGCAAGAGCCAAACGACTTGCTGAGTGTTCCCATCCAGATGTCAACATCCTTTGGGTCCACGCCGAAGTGTTCTGCGATACCGCGCCCTGTTTTGCCCATGGTTCCAATCGAGTGAGCTTCGTCGACCATCAACCAGCATTGGTGTTTCTTGCAGACTTCGACGAACTTAGGAAGTTCTGGGTAGTCTCCATCCATGCTGTAGACACCTTCGACGATCACCAACACTCGGCGATGCCGCTTGCGTTGCTCTTTGAGAATCGCATCAAGGGCTTCGAAGTTGTTGTGTGGGAATGGTCGCCTGCGACTTCCCGATAGAATCGCACCCTGGACGATACTATTGTGCGATAGGGAGTCGTGTAGGATCAGGTCCTGTTGGCCGACGACGTGACCGATTACGGACTCGTTGGTCGAATGTCCTCCGACCATCACGATCGAGTCTTCTACACCGATCCAGTCGGCGATTTCTCGCTCGAGCTCTTTGTGGATATCTTTCTCGCCACTGACCAATCGCGAAGCAGAAACGCTTGTTCCATACTTGCGTGTTGCAGCGATCACAGCGTCGCTAACCGCTGGATCCCCACTCATACCGAGATAGTTGTAGCTTGCAAAACTGATTCTCTGTTGACCATCGACGAGGGTGGTATCGCGAGTAAGACCTTGGTGGACGGAGAAATAGGGGTTGGGTAACCCGGTCATCTCCATCTGCTGCATGGTCTGTTTGAGTCTTCGATATTCGGGCAAGGATTCGAATTGATAATCTTCCGGCGCAATGACTCGTTCGGAGTGCTCTTCTTCTTGAGCTGCGGCAAGCCCCTCACGGACTTTGTCCTTTCCAAATAGGCTTTCGATCGCTTCGGAGATCTCTCGAATCGTTTCGATTTCCTGAAGGATCTCTTCTGGGAATCGACCGCCGACGGAGTTCTCTAAGAAGTGAGCGATTTGCAATCGTTCAAGACTATCGAGGCCGAGGTCGACGATCACGTTGGTATCTAGGTCGAGCAGCTTGGCGCGTTCTTGTGCGACGCTTTTGACAGCGCGTTTGACCAATTCAACGACCGCTGGATCCGGATCTCGGGTTTTCTTCGGGTGACCGCCACCCGAAGCGAAACCGTCCTTGATGTCGTTGATAGTCGCGGCTGCAATCATCGGTGGGCCGTCGAAAAGTCCTTCCTCCCAGCTGAGCCACTGATGAACCACGCGAAGAGTTCCTTCTCGGAACCCTTTCAAGCAAGCATGTCGTTGGATTTTGCCAGAAGATGTTTTCGGCAATGAGCCGTGACGTACCAGAACAACCGCATCGGGTGGTATCTCGTGGTTGGCTGTTACGGATCGGCGTATCGACTGAATTACAGGATTCCAGTCATCTTCCAAAGAGCGTTGGACTTCTACGGTGACGATCAAACGCTCGCGTGGGCCGGAATCGTCTGCGAATGCAGCAGCCGCCGATGATTGGATCGATTCGTGGCATTCTTCGACCGTCTGTTCGATGTCTTGTGGGTAGCGGTTGACTCCGCGAACAATAATCAAATCCTTCACCCGGCCCGCGACGTAGAGTTGCCCGTCGCTGAAAAATCCCAAGTCGCCGGTTCGCAAGAATGGGCCTCGGCCGTCCTTGGTCATCGCGCGGAAGACTTCGTTGGAGATATCGGGTTTCTCCCAGTACCCAAGTCCAACGCTGGGGCTATCAACCCAGATCTCTCCGATTTGGTTCTCGGGTTGTATATGCAAAGTCTCGGGATCGACGATTACGACTTCTTCGTTCGAGGTTGTTACCCCGCAACCGACGAGCTTGCGGGCGTTCTCATCGGTGTCTATGACCGGTTCGACGATCCGTGCATCGAGCAATTTTCCGTTGAAGCTTCGGATTACCGGTTGGTCGTGACTCGGTCCGCCTGTGACGATTAGCGTTGTTTCCGCCATCCCGTAGCAAGGCAAATGCGCTTCGTGCTTGAACCCGACCTGTGCAAACCGCTTGGAAAACTGTTCGATGGTCGAAGCTCGCACGGGTTCTGCGCCGTTGAAAGCCACGCGCCATGAACTCAAGTCGAGTCCTTCAAGCTCTTCGTCGGTCACTTTGTCGACACATAGTTGATAAGCGAAATTCGGAGCTCCACTGGTCGTCGCGTTGTATCTGGTGATCGCTCGCAGCCAACGAACCGGACGCTGCAAGAACGTCATTGGACTCATCATGACCATCGTCGCACCGAAAAATAACGGAGAGAGAATCCCGCCGATGAGTCCCATGTCGTGGTAAGTCGGCAACCAGCTGCAACCAATACAAGAATGATGTTCGCCAAACAACGTCGAGATGATTTCGCAGTTACGAATGAGGTTTCCATGCGTGAGCATCACACCCTTCGGAGCTCCGGTCGAGCCCGAGGTGTACTGCAAGACCGCAAGGTGGCTATCGAGGACCGGCAACTCAGAAAACTGAATCGCGATCGAGCGATCGATTTTGTCCGTACCGATGATGTGAAGACTTTGAGTCTCGGTACGCATATTCTCGTCGCGAGCGATCTGGTCTGCGACATCTTGGGTTGTCAGGGCGACCGATGCATTACAGTCCTCCGCAATCCCTTGAATGCGAGCCCCCTTGCGGTTCCGCTTCGGCGGATACGCTGGCACGGCGACGCAACCGGCGTACAAGCAACCGAAGAAACCGGTGATGAACTCCAGTGTCCCAGGGGGGTAGAGCATCAGCACGCGGGAGCCTACCGGATGGGCCTCGAGGATCTTCACGGCCGTCGCTCGCGCGGCGTGGTCTAATTCTGCATAGGTCAGACTTGTCTCGTCGCTGCTCTCCCCGTCGGTCAGATAGAAGGCGACCTTATTCGGGAACGTGTTCGACCAATATCTCACGAGGTCGACCATCGTCGTAAGGGGTGGATTGTAGGGTGCATGGACCTGGCTAAGGTCTAGCTTTTTGTATTCTTTGACTCGATTCACAGACTCTACCACTTCCCTGCGGATTCCCCGAGGTTCGATGCCGGAGTTCGGCGGAATGACAATTGACATTTTGCTCGCATTCATGTGGCTTTGGTGCGTACTCATAGTTGTTGTATCGGCAATTGGTTATACCTTCAATTTGTCAAACTCGGTACAGGCGAACATTTCGGAACAACCCGCACCTAATTTTTCCTCACCGAGGAGGGGGCAACTGGAGTTTTTTCCTTTCGATTCCGCAAAATTCATTTCCATGCAAAATTGATTTCAATCTAGTAAGTCGTTCCATTCGTCGGACAAAGCATTTTTTGTCAATGCATTGGATAGTTGGATAGTTGTCGCAGGCAATTCCCGCCCATTGGCGAACCGTTTTCGGGAGCTTACCCAAAACAAGCAAATTCGAAAGAAAATTTCCACTTGCTTGATGTTCCATCTAGATTTATACTTTCGCCCCCTTCTGGTAAGGCTCGCTGGGTGTTACGATCCGACCTGCCGATAATCCCTACAGCGGTAATCCCGTCATCGGTGGCATTCGCCTCAGATCAGGGAGAACTTGGGCTACCAAGTTCATCACATCGAGAAAACATTGAAGAATTGTTATGATTGCTCAACAAAAGACAACAGTCGCAAAGACAGGTAAAGTCGATCAGAAATGGTATGTAGTCGACGCAACCGACTGCACGCTCGGCCGACTTGCAAGCGAAATCGCTATCGTTTTGATGGGCAAACACCGCCCGCAGTACACCCCACACGTCGACACCGGCGAGTTTGTGGTCGTGATCAATGCGGAAAAGGTCAAGATGAGCGGCAGAAAACTCGAACACCGCCACTACACTTGGTATAACGGATACCATCGCCAGAAGATCGAATCCTACGGCGAACGCTTAGAGCGAAAGCCAACTGACTTGGTTCTCCTGGCTGTCAAGCGAATGTTGCCGAAGAAAAACAACTTGGCACGTCACATGCTTGGGAAATTGAAGGTTTACGCTGGTAACGAGCATCCGCACCAAGCACAAAGCCCGATTCCATTGCCACCACGAATCAAGACGAACTAGTTCTTTCCCGTTCTAGTTGTTGCAACGAAGCGGTTGTGACCTTCGTGCGGTCGCTTACCCAATTTTCATTCTGAAATTTTCATTCCCTGATAGAGTCCGAGCGAGATTTAGGCCATGTTCATCAAGAAAGACAAGATCAGCGGAGATAGCTTGGGAACCGGTCGTCGAAAGACCAGTGTCGCTCGCGTTCGCCTTCGTGCAGGCTCCGGCAAGATCACCGTTAACGACCGTGCATTCGAAGAATATTTCACGACCGATGCCGAGCGTCGTCTCGTGACTCAAACCCTCGATCACGTTGGTCATGGGGACAAAGTCGATGTTTTCGCACGCGTTGCCGGCGGTGGCCCGATGAGCCAAGCTGGCGCAATTCGGATGGGTCTGGCCCGTGCTTTGGTCAGCCTCGCTGAAGAAAACTTCCAACCGCTTCGCGATGACGGATTCCTTACTCGCGATTCCCGCATGAAGGAACGCAAGAAGTACGGTCTCCGCGGTGCTCGCCGTGGTACACAGTTCTCCAAGCGTTAATCGCAAGGTTTTCGATCGTTTGGTCGTAGGCTCCGGATTCTCCGGAAGCCTACTAGCCTGGATACTTGCTTCGCAAGGACAGTCTGTCCTGCTCGTCGACAAGGGGACTCACCCTCGGTTCGCAATCGGGGAATCTTCTACCCCTACCGCTGACTTTCTTGTCGCGTTTCTCGCCCAGCGTTGGAATCTCAAAGCCCTCGCGCCACTCGCTTCGTGGGGTACCTGGAAATCGCATTACCCAAATCTGCGGTGCGGTAAAAAACGAGGGTTCTCCTACTACGAACACCGCCGGAATCAATCGCTCCCGTACGAAGAACTTGATCGCCACTCCGTTCTCGTTGCCGCAAGCGCCTCCGATGCATGGAGCGATACGCACTGGCTTCGTAGCGATGTCGATGCGTTCTTAGCCCAACAAGCCGTTGAGGCTGGTGCGGTACTTGTTCAGGACGCGACGATTGGCGAAGCTCGCTATGACTCGATGGATCATCGTTGGGAGGTTCGACTGCAAAAGGGCGATGGATCGGTTTTAGATTGTCAAGCGTCCTGGCTCATCGATGCAACTGGCCCCAATGGAGGACTTGCACGCTGGACGAATAGCAAGGACGACTCCGATTGGATGAGGACGCGGACATCATCCGTTTTCGGGCATTTCCACAACGTTGGCGCATTTGAAGAGTCTGCGCAACCTGCGGATCCGTTCTGCGGCGATGATGCGGCTCAGCATCATGTGCTTGACTCTGGGTGGTTCTGGATGCTCCGCTTTGATCATGGCGTAACGAGCGTCGGTTGGGTACGCCCTTGCAGTAGCATTGAGAAAAATGAAGCGAGCTTTTGGAATGAGATTCATGCGCATCCAAGCCTTGGTCGGATCATGCATGAGGCCAAGCTAATCGAACCCGAGGGAATGGGATGCATAGAGCGGATAAGTCGTTGTCGAACGAGGGCTTTTGGGCCGGGCTGGGTGTCCTTGCCAGTGTCCTATGGTTTTGTGGATCCGTTGCATTCCACCGGTATCGCACATGCTCTTAGCGGTGTTAGCCGCTTGGCAGAGATATTCAGCCACCCTACGCACGACATCTACACAAAGCTCGAGGGATACCAATCCGATTTGCGTAACGAATTGCGGTGGCTTGATACCTTAGTCGCAGGTTGCTACGCAGCACAGCCATCCTTCGATAGCTTCTATGCGTACGCATGTTTGTACTTTATAGCTGCCATCGAGTTTGAGCGTCAACTTGCAGCGGATCCAAGTCATTGGCCCCTGGGGTTCCTTCAAGCTAACGACAGCAAGCTGCGCGACGTAGGCGAGCAAGCTTATCAATTGCTCGCGCATCGAAACGACACGGATGGTAGTCAATCAAGTTCAATCGCTCTATCGGGAGATCATCGCGGAGGCTTTGTTGATCGAGTAAGAAGTTACATCAAGCCTTGGAATCGCGTCGGCCTTCTTGATCCTACAAACGGAAACCGGATTGCGCATTCGGTAGCCCCGAAGTACGCAGCTGCGGTTTCCGCTTTATGCGATCGATAGACCGCTTGAAACCCGATATAAACAAGTACTAGCCGTTAGGATTCCTTAAGAACCCTAATGCTTACTAGACGCATCGAATCGATCAAGCATCATGACTTTGTTCCAAGCAGCGACAAAGTCATTTGCGAATTTCGCTTTTGCATCATCGCTTGCATAGACCTCTGCAATCGCGCGTAGTTGGGAGTTTGATCCAAAAATTAGGTCCACGCGAGTCGCGGTCCATTTCTTATCTCCTGTGGTGCGATCAACACCTTGGTAAACAAGAGGATCTTCGTTTGAGGGTTTCCAGTCTGTCCGGTTATCGAGCAGATGGACAAAGAAGTCGTTGGATAGGACTTCTGGGTTTTCGGTCAACACTCCGTGCGAATGGTTATCTGTGTTTAGTCCAAGTACACGAAGTCCACCCAAGAGGACCGTCATTTCAGGAGCTGACAAACGCAAGCGATGAGCGCGATCCAGAAGGTATTCTTCGGCGGGTCGTGCTATGGGGCTTTGCTGCAAATTCACAGCGACATAATTTCGAAAGCCATCGGCGAGTGGTTCGAGCACTGCGATTGAATCCGCATCGGTCATATCAGCAGTCGCATCCATCCGGCCTGGAGTGAAGGGTACGGCCACGTCGATTCCGCCCCGTTTCGCGGCTTGTTCGACAGCAGCGCATCCGCCGAGAACAATCAGGTCCGCCATCGATACCCGTTTACCGTCGGTATGTTGTGCGTCGAATTTGTCTTTGATCGCCTCAAGAGTGTTGAGAACTTTCGATAACTCTTGAGGTTCGTTGACAAGCCAATCTCGCTGCGGAGCCAAGCGAATCCGAGCGCCGTTCGCACCACCGCGATGATCTGTTCCTCGGTATGTCGACGCAGAGGCCCAAGCGGTTCCAGCAAGTTCCGAGACGCTCAATCCGGAATCAAGTATTGTTTGCTTGAGGTTCGCGATGTCTTGTGCATCGATCAAGGGGTGGTCGACGGCTGGAATTGGGTCTTGCCAAAGTTGTGGTTCGGGAACTTCGGGGCCAAGCAGTCGATTCGCAGGTCCCATATCTCGGTGCGTTAGCTTGTACCAAGCTTTCGCGAAGGCTTGCTGAAACTCCTTTGGGTTCTCATGAAACCGTTTGGAAATGGCTCGATAATCAGGATCCATGATCAAGGCCAAGTCGGTTGTGAACATCATTGGTGCATGGGACTTTGAGTCCACGTGTGCATCGGGAACTGTACCTTGTGCTGACTGATTCGTTGGAGTCCATTGCCAAGCACCAGCAGGGCTTTTCACAAGTTTCCATTCATAACCGAAGAGGTTATCGAAGTACCCGTTGGACCACATTGTGGGCGTTGAGGTCCATGCCCCTTCGAGGCCGCTTGTGATCGTATCTTGGGCGTTCCCTTTTCCGAACCGGTTTTTCCAACCAAGACCTTGTTCTTCGATGGAAGCCCCTTCGGGTTCCGGGCCAACATTTTTTGCACTCGCTGCGCCGTGCGCTTTTCCGAATGTGTGTCCCCCGGCGATCAGAGCGACAGTTTCTTCGTCGTTCATCGCCATCCGACGAAAGGTTTCGCGGATATCACGAGCCGAAGCGACTGGATCGGGTTTTCCGTTTGGTCCCTCTGGATTGACATAGATCAAACCCATTTGAACGGCTGCTAGGGGTTGTTCGAGTTTTCGCTCTCCGGAGTAACGTTTATCTCCTAGCCATTCGCTCTCAGGCCCCCAGTAGATATCTTCTTGCGGCTCCCATACATCTTCGCGACCTCCAGCGAATCCGAATGTGGGGCATCCCATTGATTCCAGAGCGCAATTGCCTGCTAGGACCATCAAGTCTGCCCAGGAGATCTTCTTGCCATACTTCTGCTTGATCGGCCAGAGCAACCTGCGTGCTTTGTCGAGGTTTGCGTTATCAGGCCAGCTATTCAGTGGTGCGAAGCGTTGAGTGCCATAGCGTGCTCCACCGCGACCGTCGCTGATTCGATAAGTCCCGGCGCTATGCCAAGCCATCCGAATAAAGAGAGGGCCGTAATGCCCATAGTCTGCGGGCCACCAGTCTTGGGACTGGCTCATCAATTCCGCGATCTCCTTCTTCAGCGCGGCGAGATCGAGGGTTGCGAATTCTTTGGCATAATCAAACTCAGCACCCATAGGATTTGAGTTTTCGGAGTTTTGATGAAGGATTTTCAAGTTCAGTTGGTCAGGCCACCATTGAGCATTTGAATGCGATCCGGCGGTGGTATTCGCCCCAGCGCTCCACGGTTCGTTGGATTTTGAATCCGTGGTGTTCCAAGAAGTCAACTTTTGTAGCGCGCCGGTTACCGGGCATTTGGAGGTGGCAGGGACGGAGCTTGCGGGGCCCGATTTTACCGGGACGGAGCTTGCGGGGCCCGGAACACCGTCGACGGAAGTTGGAGCTTGGGCCCAACTTGGAATCGGGGCTGCCCCGGCTAGAACGGCAGCGATCAGACTGCGAAACAGCATCGATCGGCGAATTGGCAACCGACGGTTCAACGATGACCTTGCAACACTTCTTTTGAGCTTAAGCAACTTTTTCATGGGCCGTTTTCCTTGAAGATCGAATGCGAAAAGCGGAGCTCGCGCAGCGCTTGGATATTCCTGTAAAGATACTATCGCCACAAAAGCCGATTGCGTCCAATGCATAATACAGATAATATCTATGCGTAATTTGCATAGCCAGATTGACCGAGTCCCAATGAGAATTCAGTAGTCGATCTATGTGCTATGGACGAGGCAATGATAGGTAAGAGGAGAGAGTTGCGGTGGAATTTGATCAGTTGCGTCATTTTCTTTGTGTTGTGCAGTGGGAGAGCTTTTCGAAAGCCGCCGAAGAAATCGGCTTGTCTCAATCGGCTTTAAGCCGTTCTGTATCGCGACTTGAAGAGCAACTAGGTCGCCAACTTCTCGAAAGGCAACCTCGAAAGGTGGTGCCGAGTGAAGCTGGACGAATTTTGGAGACTCGCGCCCGGGAGTTGCTGGCTCGTATCGATGATATTCAGACGGAGCTCAGCGATGATGGGGTGCATGGAACAATTCGGGTCGGTGCGATTCCCACGATTGCCCCTTATTTTCTTCCGACACGTTTGCGGGATTTTCAATCGCGGTTTCCGGAGGCGAAAGTCGTAGTTCAAGAAGAGACCACAGCGCAAGTGATCCGAAAGGTGCATGATGGGGATGTGGACGTTGCCATTGCTGCTTTACCCATAGAGAGCAAATATCTTGAGGTTGAAGAACTGTTCGAGGAGGAGCTCAAGCTTTTGGTCAGTTCGCAAGATGCACTTGCGAAGAAAGAAACCGTCCGTTGGAGTGACTTGGAACAGAGGACATTTATCTTGATGGGCGAAGCGCATTGTTTGACGACGAATGTCCTTTCCTTTTGTCATCAGAAAAATCTGTTTCCTCTTTCGATTGAGCGGACATCGCAGTTAGCGATGTTGCAGGAACTCGTTTCTTTACAACACGGTATCAGTCTGATTCCCGAGATGGCTGTTATCTTGGATTCCAATCAACAGCGGGTCTATCGCTCACTTAGCGGTACGCGCCCGACGCGAACGGTAGTTATGGTGACGAATCCATACCGCTACGAAAGCAAGTTGCTCAAGTCATTTCTAGGTGCGATGCGTAAGCGTCCGGAGAGCGAACAAAAGGTAGTGAATCGGAGGAAGAAATAATGCGAGTGGTGCTGCAGAGGGTTCGCGAAGCTAGCGTGAAGGTAGACGGTCAGTTCGTCGGACGCATTGGCAAAGGTTGGCTGGTTTTATTTGGGGTACATAAAGGGGATAGCATCGAGGGTGTTGAGTGGTTAGTGGAGAAGTGTGTGAACTTGAGAGCGTTTGCGGATGATGCTGGGAAGATGAATCTTTCAGTCCTTGATGTTGGTGGGGAGATGTTGGTTGTATCGCAATTCACATTGGCTGGAGATTGTCGTAAGGGGCGTCGACCGGGGTTTGATCAAGCCGCTGCTCCGCAGGATGCAAACGGGCTTTATGAAGCATTTTGCGAGCGGTTAGCTGCGAGTGGGTTACCCGTTGAGCGTGGGGTTTTCCAAGCGGACATGCAGGTCGCTTTGGTAAACGACGGCCCGGTAACTTTTGTGATCGACTATCCACCAACAGCGAGATAGGAACCTTCGGTTTTATGATTGGGGGTGGCAGCCGACTAAGCGTTCGATTTCTCGTACGCGCGCGGCAAGTTGATCGTGATTAATGGCTCTTAGGCCATCCAAGCTGAATCCTCCGATGGTGAAACTTGCTACAGCGGTTCCAAATTTCATGGCTTGAGCCATATCGGCCGGATCAATAATCAGTCGCTGATGTGTGAGGTGGGACGGGTCCGAACTGTTGGCTTGGGGTGTACTCGGTAAAGTTGAGTAACGACTTGCAAGATATCCGAGCATGCCGCCGGCGAAGCTATCTCCGGCGCCGGTTGGGTCAACCAACGCGACGGTGGGCACGGCAGGTAGCGCGAGGGTGGTATTGGGCCCGAGGATCAAGCAACCGTGTTCACCTTTTTTTAGAATGACCCAAGCGGGACCAAGACTGCGAATTGCATGAGCGGCCTGCAGACTACTTGATAAACCGGTCAATTGTCGTGCTTCGGCGTCATTGATGAAAAGGCCGTCGAGGCGCAGAAGTAAATCCAGAAGTTCTTCTCGCGTGGATTCAATCCACATGTCGACGGTATCTGCGAAGACAAGTTTGGGGGAAAGGCACTGATCGAGCACTTTCTTTTGCACGGTTGGGATGGCGGCGGCGAGGAACACGATGTCGGATTCGCGAAAGTGATCTGGGACGCTTGGTTCGTAGCGGTCAAATCCGTGCATTTCGATCTTTAGGGTATCGCGGTCTTGGTAATCCGCGTGGTAGCGACCGTGCCAAAAATAGGATTTAGCAAGGGAATCATGCTTTACACCTCGCCAATCGACTCCGTGTTCCTTAAGGATTCGAGTATACTCTGGCGGCCAGTCAGACCCGATTCGTCCAACGAGTCGGACGGGGGCGAACAAGCTTGCGGCGTAAGAAAAGTAACTTGCGCTGCCGCCGAGGACTCGCTCCCTTTTGCCTACAGGCGTTTCAACAGTATCGATGGCCAGAGTACCAACGCAGAGAATATTCATTGATGCAGGATCCGCACGGACGTTTTCAAACTGAACCACAATTTCGGCCACCATGGTACCTTCGCAGTGGTCATCTACAGACGGTAATTACCGGATTCTACCGTCCTATTGCGCATCTGCCACCGAGGACAACTATTCGATGCCCATTGCCTGATGGTCAGGGAAGCATGTTCGTGCATGAGAACCTACCAGAGGGGAGCGACGATTATCGGTCACGACCGAGCGTGATGCTTCTTCATGGGCTTGGATCCTCGCATGCAGGGACTTATATGACGAATATGGCCCTGGGATTTGTTCGGCGGGGCTATCGAGTTTTCCGAGTCGACCTTCCAGGGGCAGGGGAATCATTTCGAGAGACCCCCATGCCACCGCATGGGGCTTGTTCATCGGTCATTCGCGATGCGATGCAGTACATCAGTCGATCATTCGACATAACGCAGTGGTACATGGCGGGCGTTTCGCTTGGGGGGAATATTCTCCTGCGAATGCTTAGCGATCCCGAACACCGATCGCGGTGCTCCTTTGAAGTTCTTCGAGCGATTGCGGTCGCTCCTCCTATCGACCTCGATGCCGCTTGTCGCAACATCGAACGCGGCATTCATCGCCTTTATGCGAATTATTTCCTCAGGGCGATCCGTAGGCAAATACGTGAACGTGCCAAAATCTGGCCGCAATGGCAAGAGCGTCTGGAGATAGCGGATTTCTCCTCCCTGCGTCGCGTTGACGATACCGTCACTGCGCCGTTGGCTGGATTTCGCAATGCAATAGAGTATTACACCGCAGGTTCCTCGAAACCCTGGCTGAAAAACCTTCAAACCTCAGTGAAATTGCTTGTCGATCGACACGATCCGATCGTCCCTTATTTTATTTTTCGAGATGCGGAATATTCGCCGAGCACCGAAGTAATCATTACGGATCGCGGTGGGCATGTGGGCTACCTCAGACGTCGTCCGTTGGAGCAACGCTCTAAATCTTTACAGCGCAAATCCATGGAGAGAAAGTTCCATCGTTGGGGGGATACTTGGATTGTCGACAAACTTCTCGATGATGCATGCTGGTAGAGAATCGCTTGGCGGACAAGCTCCTTTTTCCGTTTCCCTATATGCGGAAAATCGATGCATTTATACCAAGTCGCAGCAATGCTTTATGTAGCCCTTGCCTGCTCATGTTGGCTTCTTTTGCAGCGCGTGAGACATTCCCCTGATTGCGTCTCATCAAGTCCTCTATGTAGAGTTTCTCGTTGTTCGATAGGAAGTCATGGTGGGTGAAACTTGGAGACACCGCCGGTTCTTCGTCTACCAAGGGTGTTGCAATCGATTGCGTGCTCTTGTTTTCGATGGATTGATTTACAGCCATTGCATCGACTTGCGAATCTGTGGTCAAACAAGCGATTCTCTCTGTGACGTTTTGCAGTTCGCGAATATTTCCTGGCCATCGATGCTCGCACAGCGCTTCGATCGCTTCGGGTTTCCATTCGAAAGCTTTGGTATGGTCACGACGGGCGATTCGTTGCATAAAAGCATCTGCAAGGAGAGGAATATCGCCGTGTCGGTCGCGAAGTGGCGGGCAGATCAGTTCGAGTACAGCAAGTCGATAGTATAGATCAGTCCGAAATATTCCCTCTTGCGATTTGTGACTTAGGTCATCCTGTGAGGCCGCAAGAATCCTAACATCCACCTTGTTTTCGTTTGTTGATCCGACAGAGGTATAAGTCCCGAACTGCAATAATCGAAGTAACTTCGATTGGATCGTCAGGGGAATCTCTCCGACCTGATCAAGAAACAAAGTTCCACCGTTCGCGGCAGCGACAAATCCTATTTGATGGGTTGATGAACTGTGAGTTGATGAACCATTGGCATGGCTGCGATCCGTCCCGAACAAGGCCGATTCGATGAGGTTCTCAGGAATCGAAGCGCAGTCTACGGTAACAAAAGGGCCGTTTTTTCGCAAACTTTGAGAGTGAATCTCACGTGCAAGAAGTTCCTTACCTGTACCGCTCTCGCCCCGGATAAGAACTGTTGCGTTGGATCGTGCGGCTCGACCTGCAAGGTGTTTTAGGGTGAGCGCCGCGAGGCTTTCGCCGAGGATTTCACGGAAGGGTTCTTCGGCGGTTTGCGTTGCTCTTGCGGACTCCTCCGCACCTGCTCTTGCGGACTCCTCCGCACCTGCTCTTGCGGACTCCTCCGCACCTGCTCTTGCGGACTCCTCCGCACCTGCTCTTGCGGACTCCTCCGCACCTGATAACGAAGGTTCCTCGATGTTGCGACGGGCTCGCTCGATGCTATGAAGCAAGTCGTCGAGATCGATCGGTTTTAGGAAATAATCGTGAATTCCAAGTCGAATTCCTTCGATGGCGCTTGGGAGAGAAGGTCTACCGGTAACAACAATGAACGGCGTTTCGGTGAACTCCATTCGGCATGTCTTTAGGAATTCCAATTGCCGATTCCCGGGCATATCCAAGTCTGCGACGATCAGGTCAAATCGATTTGATCGTATCGATTTCTCCCCTTCGTGTCCGTCAGGAACGTAATGCACATCGAATCCACGGCTTTGCAAAAACTGTTGCGTCGTCGTCCCGAACAGGGGTTCATCGTCAACGATAAGGATACTAGTTTTGCGATTCATCGGCGTTAATTAGAGGTTCAGAGAGGAATTGGCACCCTGGGCAAATCGGCTCAGGGTTCGGTAGGAATGATAAGAGTAAAGCACGAACCGTGCCCTATCTGCGTCTCGACTTCGATCGTCCCGCCCAACGCTTGTGCGAGTGATCTAGAAATAGCTAACCCCAATCCGGAGCCGGCTCTTCGGTAATCACTTTTGGTTGTGAAGAATGGTTCAAAGATATGAGGTAGTTGTTCGGGCGGAATACCTTCGCCTCGATCGCGAATTGCCACAGCCAGCTGTTTGGGGCTCGGACGCCACAAGTCGATCTGAACCGTCGATCCATCCGGAGAGGCTTCGAATGCATTGAGGATCAGGTTATGGATAATTTGGCGAAATTCTAGTTCGCATAAGCTTAAGTTTTCGGTTTCCTCTGCGTCGAATTGTTCCACATAGACATGAACCTTTTTCGGACTGCATTGGGCTGTGACGCTTTGAATAACTTCCTGAAGCATTAGACTGAGCGTTACTTGCTGTGGAACCGCGATGGTCGGTCGACACAGTTGATTCATCTGTTGCAAAATGCGCGATATGCGATTGATTTCTTGATTCACCATTCCGAGGATCTGAACGCTTCGAGGCGAAACTGAACCATCTTCGGATACTAACCGAATCGCGTTTTTGATCCCTGCAATTGGATTATTGATCTCGTGGGCGACACTCGCTGCCATCGTTCCAAGGGCCGCCAGTTTCTCCATCCCCAATTTGCGTTGTTCAAGTTCGACGATTTTCTCAGCGCGGGCTCGTGCAAGCTCTTCGAGTTGCATCGATTGCATACGCAACTGATCTTCCGCTCGTTTACGATCGCCAATATCTCGATGGCTCATCCGTATTCCAATTTGTCGACCATCCGGGTCTAACAGGGCTTGCCACGACACCGCGAACCAGCGAACACTTTTGTTTTTGGTAACCAAACGAAATTCAAAATCGTTACCCGAAGTTCCTTTTTTTGCACCTTGAATCAGCTCCGCAATGTCTGCCTTGTCCTCCATGAAAATGAAGGGTAGTGGATACTCTTTCATCTCCATGCATTCATCGACCGAATAGCCTGTCATGCGTTCGACAGCTGGATTCACCCAAACCAAACCTCCGGAACTGTCTAACCAAGCTTCCCAGTCATGTGTATAGTCAGCTACCGCTCGGAAGCGCTCATAGCTTTCGTTGAGAAGTCGCTCGGCTGCAGTGATCTCACTTGCATCCTGCACGCACTTGGTCACAAAAGTTTCGCCCTGATACTCACAAATAGAGAACCCCACGTGGGCTAAAAAAGTGGTGCCGTCGGCTCGACGGTGAACTCTTCGCCACGAAACTAATTTCGGGTCGGTTACCGCACGTTCAATCATGCGTTTGGAACTCTCTGGGTCGATACTCAATTCGAGAATTGAACGTCCTAGGAGTTCTACCGCATTGATTCCATAAAGCACCTCCGCTTCGGCATTGCAGCCGATAATCAAATAGTCCGATAGTCGGGCCGTGACCCATGCAAAAGACGATCTGCCTCCTACTAGCAGATTTGGGGGGAGGGACGGGAGTGTCATCGATTTCCAGAAAACGGTGGTATGAGAAGTCTCACGTTACGTACGCTGAAAGTGGTTTCGAGTTGCTATCGGGTTGTGTTTTTGTTTTGTAGTTTGTCATCCACTGTCCACTGCGGTTTGCGATCCGTCCAAAATAGCCACAAGGGAGCCTAATGCCAGCAAACATAAATGTTAACTTTTTACGGCTTTATCGATTGTACGGTTTAGGAGATTTCTGACGATTTGCCGATATCGAACGCAGAGTCTGCTCGGGTGGGCTCCATGGCGAGGGAATTGAACCTAGAGAAAGGACCTTCGCATGAATACCGTCGGCTTGGATGCAAGCACATGGAAACCATAGGGTTGACCCTGCAAAGGGATTCCCTAATTCGTCTGCGAGAACCGTCCAATGCAGGTCCGATTTGGTGTTTGGCCAACTTCCAAGCTATGGTTGTTTCTGACAACCGTGATTTTGGCAGGATTACTGCTTTTTGCAGGGGGGGCTCTAGCTCAAGAGTCATCCCGTACTTCTTTGTCTTTTCCGGACAATTCCAATTCCTCGTCGACCGATGCGGCGGTGCGAGAATTGCAAGCTCGAATTGAAGCGTTGGAAAAAGCAAAATCCGAAAAACCGAAGGACGCTGGTAAAGAGGCCAGCAAGGAGGCTGATAAGAAGAAGGAAGCGGAAAAGTGGACTGTTAAACTCGGCGGCCACGTTCAAATGGATTACGTTCTTTGGGCTAATGCGCAAGACTCCATCCCCGACACTTTCAATTACTTCAACTTTCGTCGATTGCGACTTGTGGCCGACGGAACGGGTTACGAAGTCTTCGATTTCCGACTTCAGATGACACTCGAACCGGAACCCTTCGGTGACAACCCAGCGAATACGAACATTACTCCACAGGTAAAGGACGCTTATTTATCGATGAAAGAAATCCCATATTTGGGTCGTTTTCGCATCGGTAACTTCTTCGTTCCCTTTAGCCTAGAGCAAGTCACCAACGATACGAACAATATTTTCATGGAGCGATCCGTTCCGACGCAGAATGTCTTCGCCGCGGATCGTGAGGTCGGGGTCGCTTTTTACAATTGTTCTGAAGATGAGAACTTGACTTGGACGACCGGCATGTTTTTCGACAGCATCAGCGAAGGGGTAAAGAAGCGGATCGACGATAACCAAGGCTTGCGATTGAGTGGCAGATTAACTTGGCTACCTTACTATGACACGCAAGCTAAGGGGCGAAGGTTGGTACATACAGGGATTGCAGTCTTGCATACCGACGACTACGACGATCGAGTAAGAATCCGGACTCGTCCACAGATTTCTGAAGGTCCACGATTGCTTGATTCAGGAACGCTTCTGGCTGATCGTTACACAACGGGTGGGCTTGAAGGAGCGGTTGTTTATGAGAATTTCGCAATACAGTCCGAAGCATTTCTCGGAAACTTAGACATGCTCGATGGGTCGAATCAAAGTCTAAGCGGCGCTTATGTGCATGCGAGTTGGTTTCTCACAGGTGAGAACCGTGCGTTTGAAAAGTTCGGTCAACATGGTGCACAGTTTGGTCGAAACGTACCGAAGCGCAACTTTCGGTATACGGCAAGCGAGTTTGAACCTGGAGCTTGGGAGTTGAAAGCTCGTTGGTCTCACCTGGATATGAATCAGCTACGAGCTGGGCAATACAACGACTTGACCGTGGGTTTAAATTGGTATTGGAGCGATCGAACACGTTGGATGTTCGATTGGATCCATCCTATCACTAGCGATACAGCCATCTACGGCGCGACCAAATCGGACATCCTTGCAACGCGGTTCGACTTTAATTGGTAGATTCGGCTGTTCGCTAACCTTATCAGTCTTCTTCAGTCCTTGCCTGCCTATTCCCGTTTGTGAATAGCCAGGCTAGGGCTAACGCGGTTCGCCCGATGCAGGAGTTTGCATCGCGGACCGGGGTAAGTACTTGCACATGGCGATACCGAGGAAGTAGAGTCCGACGAGAGGGACAGCCATCCCGATCATGCTCGCCATATCTGCCGGCGTTAGGATCATTGAGATGAATGCGATCGCCAACACCGCAATCCGCCATTGGCTTACATACGTCTCGATTGACAGTATCCCTAATCGCTCGATGACCAGCATTGCCAGGGGCAATTGAAAAGCGATACCAAATCCCAGTGGTAAGAACAGGGCAAACGACATGTAGTCGGTCAATCTCGGTGAGGCCCCGATCCCCATGCTTGCATTGAACTCAAGCAAGAAGTCGATGACCATTTGAAATATGACGAAAAACGCCAAGCTCGCTCCTGACCAGAACAACAACAAGCTTGTCGGAAGGAAGAAGTAAACGTAGCGACGTTCGTGGGGATAGAGTCCAGCCGATATGAATTCCCAGAGGTGAAAGAAAATACCTGGGCTGGCGACGATAAAAGCCACCACAAAAGCGGCCTTGAGCCAAATCATGAACGGCTCCTGCAATCCGAGCGCCTCGGTGCTTGCGTTCACGCCGACGAACATCCGCAGTTTGAGCATCTTTGCCGGGTCTGGCAATCCCTCGGAATCGGCGTTAGCCAGGAAGTTTGGGTCGTTGAGTTTTTCCGGCTGAGAGTCACGTAAATCCAAGCGGGCTGGATCCACCCAAAAGGTTTGGCTGACAACCTTTTTTTCCTTCATCCAAGTTTCAAGATCCGTGGAAACTTCCGCACCTGAAGCTTTGTTAGCTTCATTCATTTCGCGGATCGACTGTTTCTTGTAGAAATTCTGGAGGGAGATTTCCAAGGGGCCCTGCATGTAGGCGACCACTTTAGTGGCGAGCAGCAGGCCGATGAGCATTCCTCCGGCTAGCCAGAAGGAGCTTTTTACCAAGGCTACGCGCAGCTCTTCGAGATGCTCGCCGAAGGTCATCGAACTTTTTTCAAATAGATCGTCACCTTTCATTGGGTGCGATTCCTCACGATCACGGTACTTTAAGGGTTGATTCTCGCGGGCCACTATAGTCCAGATGGTGTTACAATGGGTGCGCCGCTGTCGAAATACTCTCTAGCGTTGTTTCTACCTCGAAATTTGGCAATCCATGTTTCCCGTCTTTCAGGAATTTCCTCCCCTTCGTTTTCACCCAATCTTCCGTTCATACCTCTGGGGCGGACGCCGACTAGCTACAGATCTGAATAAAAACCTTCCAGAGGAGGGCATTTGGGCGGAAAGCTGGGAAATTGTCGATCACCCCCAGGCACAAAGCTTAGTTGCTGAAGGCCCTTGGCAGGACTGGTCGTTGGGAAAACTAATGGAGACGTACCCCGCATCCATTGTTGGGCCCAACGCCACAATCGTTCAGGATTCCAAAAGCCTGCGTTTTCCTTTGCTTTTGAAGTATCTTGATTGTCAAAACGTTTTGAGTGTCCAGGTACATCCCGACGACGCTTACGGCGCTACCCTCTCTTCTCCTGATCTCGGAAAAACCGAGGCTTGGGTTATCCTGGCCAGATCGCCAGGTGCGCGAGTCTATGCGGGACTGCGACCTGGAATCACCAAACAAACGCTTCGAGAGGCCATCGCGACAGGGCGGACGGAGGAATGTCTTCACTCGTTCGAGCCTTGCGTAGGGGATTGTATCTTCATCCCTGCCGGAACGGTTCATGCCCTCGGGGCTGGATTGCTGGTGGCTGAGATTCAGCAAGCTAGTGACTGTACATTCCGCCTTTTCGATTGGAACCGCGTCGGCCAAGACGGCAAGCCGCGACCTTTACACATCGAACAAGCCTTGGAAGTAATTGACTTTGAGCGAGGGCCGGTCCAGCCGATTCGGTTTTCGACCGACCGAATCTCTACGTCCGAAGATGGGGCTGACGTTGAATCTGAGGTTTTGGTGCGCTGCGATAAATTCTGCCTGGAGAGATTTAGGCAACCTGGTTTGATTCGATTCGCTCCGGGCACTTTTAGAATAGTAACGGTTCCCCACGGGGCGGCTCGTTTGGAATCTGCCCTCGGGGCTATCGATCTTGCTAAAGGAGAATCGGCCCTTATTCCGTTCTCATGCTCATCGACCTCCCTTGTCGTGCAGCAAGATTCCTCCGTTCTTGTTGCATCGCAAGGCATTGAACTCTATGAACAACGCAACGCTTCCTAGATCGAAAGAGATCCTTCGAATTCAGCGATGGGCACTGCAGGGGATTGCCCCCATGCACCGCGCTTTGATCCGTAGGATTGCGAGTGAGTGTTTGATTGGTTCGCAAAAAATTCAATGGTCGGTCTTCGAGTCGAACGATGTCCTGATAACAACTTCTGAGTTTGACTTTGACATCCACTGGTTTTCCGTAGATTTGGTGCGAGCCAAGTCCTTGTCGCCCGATTTTCGATGCATCGGGGGAGAAATCTGCTCCCGAGGGGGTGTTTCAAAGGTCCCGCTACGGCTTTTGTGGTGCTGGCCCCCCGAAAATTACCGGGATTTTCAGTCGACGGTCCCTTGGATGGCCTCAGGGGTGGTTTACAATCTGCACACGCTTCGAGGTTGGGTCGAGCGGGCATTGCTACAGGGCCACTGGTCCGAGCATGGTGCCTCATATCCGAATCCGAACCTTGAATCGAACGCTCTGGTAAATCCCCGGTAATTCGTCTGATCGCCCGCAAAACTCACATGAAAACTATTCTTGTTACGGGCACCGCCGGTTTCATCGGCTTCCATTTTGCGAAGAAATGTCTTGAACTAGGACATCGCGTTCTAAGCGTTGATAACCTCAACGATTACTACGATGTGGAACTGAAGAAGTCCCGCATTCGCATCCTTGAGCAATTCCCGAACTTCACTCTCTTCCAGATAAACCTAGAAGATCGTCTCGCGATTGCGTCACTCTTTGAAAACCATCGCTTCGATCGTGTAGTTCACCTCGCAGCACAAGCTGGAGTTCGATATTCGCTCGAGAATCCTTTCGCTTACACGCAAGCGAACATTGAAGGTACGTTGACAATTCTCGAAGGGTGTCGGCATCAAAAGGTTGAGCATTTGCTTTACGCGAGCAGTTCAAGTGTATATGGCCTAAACACTCAGCAACCTTTTGCAACTCACCACCACACAGACCATCCGGTGAGTTTGTATGCGGCTACGAAAAAAGCGAACGAGATGTTTGCACATTGCTATTCACACCTCTATCAACTCCCGACAACGGGCTTGAGATTCTTCACTGTTTACGGACCGTGGGGACGCCCTGACATGGCGTTATTCAAGTTCACTAAGTCCATCTTCGAAGGCCGGCCCATCGATGTGTACAATCGAGGCCACATGAAGCGGGACTTTACGTACGTCGACGATATTGTCGATGCGATGATCCCTCTGATGGATCAAATTCCTACTCCTAACCCGTCTTGGGAAAATCAGAACCCTAATCCCGAAAGCAGCTCCGCCCCATTTCGGATCTACAACATTGGGAACAATCAACCCACCGAGCTATCGCACTTCATCGAAGTTCTAGAAAATACGATTGGGAAGAAAGCAATTTTGAATTATCTCCCGATGCAACCAGGTGATGTCATCTCAACGTACGCAGACGTCGACTCCCTAGCAAATGCGGTCGGTTTTCGACCAAGAACCAATGTCGAGCAAGGTATCGCTAAGTTCGTAGAGTGGTACCGAGAGTACTATCTACCCAAAAACTGAGCGTAGCATCAAAGTAGAAATTTGATTATTCAGTTGCAGGAGTTGCTGCATCCTGAATCTCTGCCTCCTGAACATTTGGGAACTGTGCTACTTGCGCCAGCGGGCCGAGTTCCATCAAGTCGTCGACTTGTAGAAGTTCACCCAAATCGACTAAGCTCTGCCATTGAGCTTGCAAGATATCGAGATACTGTCCCAAGACTGTCGCAACCGTTTGCTGAGCTACGATCACATCGTTGAAGCTAACGCTTGAAGGATCCGCCAAGTATCGTTGGTAGACACCTCGATAGGCGCGTACTTGATCCCTCAATGCATCTGCTTGAAATGATTCTGCCAAGAGTCGGTTGGCTTCATATTTGCCGTAGGCTTCCGCTAAACTCGCGATGAGCTCGTTGCGCGTGACTTGTATCTGCTGACTGGCTTGCACAACCTGGGCGCGTGTCGCGATCCGATTTCCTTGATTTCGATTCAGAACAGGCAAGTCCCCACCGAGCACAAGGTTATAAGTCGTCGTACCTGGTTCGAACGTATAATCCCTTTGCAGCACAAGCCCGACATTGACATCAGGGATCACCGTGCGGTCTGCGAGCGTCACCAAGGTTTGTTGTTTGCGCACAGCATTCTGTGCCATTTCCAGATCCGTATGGACCGAAGTCATCCTCGCAACGGCTTCTTCATAAGTCACGATTGGAACCGAGCAGTCAATCCTTCCAGCAAGTTCGGTTGCGGGTAAATCCGGGCAGCCAACTGCGGCAGCCAATCGCCGCCAGCTTGCGATTGATTCCTGCTCTGCTTTGATCACTGCTGCCCGAGCTTGAGCTAGAATCACTCGAAGTTGCAATGGCTCATACGGAGCGGCTTCTCCAGCTCGAACGAGTTGTATTTGTGATTGATACGCATTCTGGGTTAAATCGAAGAATGCATTTGCCAACACCATCCGTTGTCTGGCGGCAAGCACATCGAAATACGCGCGGCGTATACCACTGGTAATCGTTACCCAAGCCTTTCGCTGTTCGACCATCGCATTCGCGTAGTCGACTGCAGCTGCTTGTGCAGCTAATCCTAATTTGCTGGCAGTGATGATTGTCTGCTGCAGATAAGCTCCATGGTAACCATTAGTGTTCATGGTTCGAACCGTATCAGACTGATAACCCACGCTCGGGTTGGGAGGTAAGCCCGCTTGTACCATCAGCCCTCGTGCTGCTTCGACGTTCGCAGCCGCTCCTCGCAATCCTGGATGGTTTGCTCTCGCCATCTCATGCAAAGCGTCAAGCGAAGACTTACCGCGTTCCGCTGCAGGCATTGCATCTTCGGGCATTTGAGATTTAGGCAAGTCCGGATACAGCTTTTCCAATGCTTCACGGTAGCCTTCCGGAGATAGTTTTTCTCTGAGTGGAGTTGTGAGCTCGGGTGTCTGGGCTCCGGGCAATTCCGGTGGCAGCCTTAGAGGGTCTTTCGAATCCTTGACGCGAGGAACGCTAACGGAGTCATTGTTCGATTCGTGGTCGTGACAAATTTCCATGTAGTCCGTCGCAACGCCATCTGCCGTTGCAGGAATACAGGCCATGGACCGGTAGGCCCACCAAGCTGGAGTTTGGCACCCCGGCAATGCACTGCAGGTTGCAAGCAACGCGAGGAGGGAGAATCGGCGATTTTTTTTGCAGCGCTTACGACTCTTCATTATCTGCGTATTTCCAGATCCGAGCAATTCTATAATCACTACGACCACTTCCACCGGTCTTCATCGTCCAGCCGTTAGAATCGGCATGAGCGAACCATTCGAGATTAGGGTTGAATGAAGCTGTGCAAGCTGCGCAAAGATTGTCGATTACGGCGGTTGGGATGCGCGCAAGATGCTGGAGAGTGAATGTTGCTGCGTTTATCGCGCACGCGGTTCGCGCACACTCTCCGATCGCAATGACAGTCCGTCGATCTCTCGTTTAGCCGGACTCCCCGACGGGGACTATCCGACCAAGTGATTTAGGAGTTGCAGCATTCCGTTCAAATGAGCCATTCTTGGGCCAAATCGGTCGAGGAAGTCTGCGAACATGTATTCGCTCTCCAGTAGGTCATCCCTCCCGGCTTCGACCTCATCGGCAAGCTTTTGCAAGAAATCTGTTTGGACTGTAGAAAGCGTTTCCAGGGCGGAGCGACAAGACTGGACCAATTCAGGGTGGGAGTTTCTCCATTGGTTCAATTCATTTTGCCGCGCTGCGTTGGCTTGCTGCGTCATCTGAAGAACTTGCCGGTTGACTTGCAGCAGCTGATCGAGCATTTGGTTTTGGCGGTTTTGTGCATCGACCAACTGACGCGTCAATGCTATCAAAGCCGTACCGACATCGGTGTTTCGGGTCGCGGGCAAAGCGTTCGCAGGGGCAGGTGGCTGGTTACCACTGGCCGACGAGCTTGACGCATCGGCTGAGACATTGATTGAGAAAATCGGAGGAAACGGACCTGGATCGTTGGACATGCTGCGATGACTACCTTGAAAAGTGTGGACTCAACGCTCGAGAGGCTACGCTCGGTCTCCATTCGCCCGGAACTACCTCGTCTGTCCAATATATCTCTAACTGGGCGGAAAAGTCGACTTTTGCCGTCTCTTCCTTGTTAAATTGCACAATTTGTGGTGACAATTCAGCCGAAATACCCTCGGGTGGATTCCCTGAGTCGATCCCGTCGAAGCTACTCTCGCCCCGGGTTTTTCAGGGGCTCGAAACGCCAGAAACGACGATTCGGCTCATCGCACGATGGACAACAAAGACGCATGGATGCAACTGCAGGTTCGCAACACAAACCGCTTGGCTTCGTCTCGGTCCGCAAACGGCCCGAACAAGGTTACTTTGGCGGATACCTCATTGTTAATGCAACCGCGAGACCGTTGGAATTCCATTGCACGGTACCTGTTCAGCCTACTCGGGCTCAATCAATTCTTTTCGGCAATACGCTCGAAGAGTTTCTTTGCGGCGAGCAAATCACCCGATCCCTCTTGGCAAAAGCAAAACTGCTACCGGACGCGATCTTAGTCGACACGCCAACGGCCTTGTGTGCTCGGCATTGGTTTGACGTGCCGATTCTTTGGCTCTCATGTACAGAAGCCCAGAAAGGTTCTGGAAGTCGGTCGCATCACGAACATGGTTTCGCGTTTCCTGAATTCCACAGAGACCCGGCAGAAATTGCAACACGAACTTTCGGTACATATCAATTCGCATGCCTTCAGGCGTATCAAGCGGACCTAGAGGCTGCAGGTCAGCTTTTTGAGAATATATCAGGCAACAAAGTAAAAAGCCGATTCGAATTCGATGAACCATTCGAGAGGATTGTCGAAGCATTGTCCGAAGCTCATCCACGCTCGAAAGCAGGTTGACCATGGAACTGCAACCGCAGCTATCCATTGAGGTTTGCTCGGAGTTCTTCGAAAGGGACATCGAGTTCGCACAGAGCGAACTCGGATGCGACTGGGGTAGCGAGAGCATTGACCAAGCCCCTCAGGTGGAGCTTTGCTCTTCTCCGATGTCCAAACGTGAAAGCCTTCAGGCGGTGCTTCCGAAGGTAATCCCTATTGCCCTCAATTGTCCTTTACCGAAGACGATCGGATTTTCCTTTCCGGAGAGTCCTCATTGGTTGAAGCCTGTCTCTGTCGACAGACCAACTCCTGCGGGAAAAGGTACGGACGCTTCCGACTCGGACATTCCGGAACAAGAAGAATCCAATCAGGAAGCGTCGAGGCCCACTGAGCCACCGAAACGGACTCGACTGACTCCGCCTAAGGACCTCGTTCGTCTTGAGGATCGGCTGTATTACGTCTTGCAGCCACCCCTGGAATCGATTGTCCAGAACGCGAAGCTGACCTTCCCGTTTCAACCCTTCCCTTACCAGATGGATGGTATCGCGTTTCTCTACTCCCGTTCCTCAGCGATCCTCGCCGACGAAATGGGACTTGGGAAAACCATGCAGTCGATCACAGCCATTCGTATGCTGCTGCTATCGGGCGAAATACGTAATACGTTGTTGGTTTGCCCAAAACCACTCGTTACGAACTGGGTTCGTGAATTTCGTCAGTGGGCCCCGGAAATTCCCGTTGCAGTAATTCAAGGTGATTTCAACAAACGAGCTTGGGTGTGGTCGAATCCGCAAGCTCCGGTGAAGATCGCTAATTACGAATTGATGCTCAAAGACAGTTCGATCATCGACGATGGTTCACTCCACTTCGATCTGGTGCTGCTGGACGAAGCGCAACGAATTAAGAATCGCAACAGTACGACGAGCGAAGTGATTCGCGGTATCCCTCGGGATCGCTCCTGGGCGCTCACAGGCACGCCAATCGAAAACTCGATAGAAGATCTCGTAAGCATCTTTGAATTTCTCTCTCCTGGGCATCTACGCGACGACATGCATCTAAAATCGCTTGGTGCTGCTACGCGTGATCACATCTTGCGTCGAACCAAGGATAAAGTCCTTACGGATATGCCACCGAAGCTCTTCCGTGCGGCTGATCTTGAACTGACCCCCGATCAGCGTTTGAGTTACAAAGCCGCAGAAGAGGAGGGGATCGTTCACCTAGCAGATTTAGGGGAATCTATTACAGTTCAGCACGTATTTGAACTTGTTCTCCGCCTCAAGCAGATTTGCAACTTTGATCCTGCAACAGGATCCAGCGCAAAGATGGAGCGATTAGAAGCCGACATCGAGGAGATCTGCGCTAGTGGACAGAAAGCTATTGTCTTCAGCCAATGGGTAGAGTCGCTCGATGTGATCGGAGAGAAGCTTGCGCGATTCAACCCGGTTCATTACCACGGCCGTGTCCCTTCCAATAAACGCGATGCGGTGATCGATCGCTTCAAGAACGATCCTAAATGCGGCGCCATCCTGATGAGCTACGGTGCAGGTGCCGTAGGGCTGAACCTACAATTCTGTCACTATGTCTTTCTATTCGACCGATGGTGGAACCCAGCAGTAGAGGATCAAGCGATCAATCGGGCGCATCGACTTGGGGTCAAACAAGCTGTGACGGTAACGCGTATGATGGCTGTCGATACCATTGAACAACGAATCGACGAAGTGCTCTCGCAGAAACGAGAGCTGTTGCAAACCCTCTTTGCAGAGACGGGTACGCCAGCAAACCTTGGACTCAATCAACAAGAAATCTTCGGGCTCTTCGGTTTAAACGTCCCGCCACGCGTCAAAAGTATTGCGGCTTAGCAAGCCTGCTGCCACGCACTCTATCCTCAGTTACCTCAGAACGGTCAGTCCCCAGGATCCGCAGGCTACCACACACGCAGCAAATACAGCGGAAACGACGAAGAGCAACCACGTTTCCACTTGCCGCCGATCTGCCCGCCACAAGCCTAACAGGAGCCATGGAATTGATATTCCGGCTGTCAAGAACAAGATCACTCCCCCGATATTGCAACCTATCGCTCGATCAATACGCCCACGAATCATCCAAGCCCATGAGGTTGTCATTCCACATGCCGGACATCGAATGCCGAGCAAGCTGACAGACGTGCACGGGGGTAATCCCAACTGCTGATGCGTTCCCATTCCAGAAGGGTTCGGTTGCAGCCAAGCTGCAACGCCTAGTGATAGCATCAGTGCGGCGAGCAGGATGCTTAATACCCAGCGCTCGTACCGCGATAATTCTACCGCTTCGATCATGTATAGCGAACGTTGCGAAACTGTGGTTCGAAGAACGCGGGTAACAGTCCGTCTACCCGTAACAATCCTTCTGTGGTCAAGCGTATCTGAGAGCCCGGTGCAACATCGCTTTCGGGTAATACCGCGTATCCCTCATTCGCATACCCGTCCCATACATCCCGCCACTGTTCCAATATGTTGGTGTCGAATTTCTCCTTGAAGTAGGACAAATCCAACCAACCCTTTTTCAGTTGAAGAATCATTTCGCGAATGAGCATTTGATGCTTTGTCGGGGTGTAAGCTCTTCCTAGCGGAAGTGTGTTCTCGTCGAGAATCATCCCTAGATAGCGGTCCCATTCAGGAACATTTTGATAATGGACCCCACCAACATGTCCAAAACTTGCAATTCCCGTGGCTAGTAGATCCGATCCTCGCCACAAGTTATCGCGATAGGAAAAACTGACCTTCTTCGGATCTTTCACCACGGTATACGCACTGCTGATGCTGTAGCCATTCTCTTGGAAAACTTCAAACGCGTAACGGACCCAATCACGTTTGGTTTGCCAGTCAGCGACCGGTGAGTCACCCTGCGTTTGCAGTAGGCCTTTGGAATACACGGTGTTAAAAGGTAGCTCCATCTGATAGATCGTGACACTCTCGGGAGAGAGTTCAAGAGTTCTTCGGATGTTCTCTCGCCAGTTGTCCCACGTCTCTCCGACCATTCCAGAAATCAAATCGATGTTCACGTTAGGAAACGCAGCCGCTTGAATCCATTCCCAAGCTCTAAAGACTTCTTTGGATAAGTGAGCACGTCCGTTTTCTTCAAGAATGGCATCCGAGAAGTTCTCGACTCCAAGGCTCAGACGGGTGACCCCAAGGTCCCGCAAGGCTTTCACTTTAGGCTCGCTGAGAGTCCCAGGTTCACATTCAAAGGTGACTTCTTCAGCACCATCCCAAGTTACATACTGGTGAAGCCGTTCCAAAAGAGACTGAAGCTGTTTGACCGAGAGAAAGCTGGGGGTTCCGCCACCAAAATACACAAAGCGGAATTGCCGGCCCTGCATGATCGGCTGGCGAGCAACGAGACTAATTTCTTGGCAAAGCGCAGAGACGTATCGTTCTATCGATTCGGCGTTTACATTCGTGAACACCTTGAAATAACAAAACTTGCATCGCTTCCTACAGAAAGGTATGTGCAAGTATAAACCCAAGGGAGGTATACCTGTTCCCTCTGATGGGTGCTGAAGTGCTCCTTGCGAAGCCGACCCGGCGGGGCGCGCCAAAGCCGCTTGCAAATCTCCAATCGCATCCGAGGTCCATTGCGAAAATGGCGGGTAGTTCGAAATGAAATAACTTCCGACTTCTGTTTTCGTAGCTTCGGTGGACATGCTCAATGATTTTCGAGAGCGTTGTGAGAATGATTTGAACGAGACCGCTAGTTTACCTTAGCCAATGGGATCATGCACGGTGCGAATTTCCGCTTTGTGATGCGCCCGAGAAAAAAAGGGTGTTCGATCCGCAGACTTGAACCGCTTTCACAACGCAATCCTACTTGCAAAATCCCTGCCATCCCTGCGAAATCTTGGTTAACCTGACGAAATTCCAGTCAGCCGCACTGGCACAGCCAATGTGCCTTTGTTCTGCTGTCGATGGGATCATAGATCCGCCAAAGTCCGATCGTAAAGCCGATAAGTTTTTGCTGGAACTAAACCGGCTCGTTCGAGCGACCCGCGAGACAGATTGTTCGATTCGAGTACCCAAGAAAACTCAGCGTCTGTAATCCCGATCGCCAAGCAGTCTGGCAACATGCGATGCAATAACACCAGCCCCAACCCCCATCGCTGCCACTCCGGAAGCACATTCGTGCTCATCATCCGCATCTTCGTGATTTTCTTCCGTTCAAGCAATAATCGTAACCAGCCAAATGGAAGTAGCCTGCCGTCGATCTTCTTGATGATCGGATTGTAGTCGGGTAACCCTAAGCCGACTCCTACCGCTTCACCGTCGACTTCAATGACGCTCGTGGCTCCAGGATTAATGAGCAGTTTCAGTGTTCCCCCAAGAGCCTTGCATTCCGCATCACTCAACGGAACAAATCCCCATGTCCCTTGCAATGATTGATTGTAGATATGCAGAAACAGTAAAACTTCCTTTGCGAAGTTTTTGCGACTAACCGGTCTGACCTTGACGTTGAATCGCTCTCGAACTTGCTCGACTACCTGCATGATCTTCGGATCCATGGTCTTGAGCATTTCGATGTTTCCATCGTAAGCGTAGAGGTCTTGGGTCTTTTCGAAACCAAAGCTCTTGATCAAGCGATCATGGTATGGAGGGTTGTAGGTCATCATGAAAGTTGGGGGAGTTGTAAACCCATCAACCAGCGTACCAGTTTCGTAATTCAAAGAAGGATTGCATGGACCTCGCACATCGGTCATTCCTTCAGATTTGAGATACTCTCCCGCAGCGCGAAAGAGCCCATGGGCAACCGACTCGTCATCGATGCTCTCATAGAAACCGAAGAAGCCACGCTTTTCTTCGAACCGTTTATTGTGGCCATAATTGATGACCCCTACGATCCTTCCTACAACTTCGCCATTCTTCCTTGCCAAGAACGCTTTGCATCGATTCACCTCGTAAAACGGATGCTTGCGAAAACCAACGAGCTCCTCTTGGTTCATCCGAATCGGTGGTATCCAGTTCGGATCATTCTTGTAAAGCCGCCAGATCAGTTCCATGAACTCCTTGCGATCACGCCGTGTCTGAACTGGGGTTACTTCTACTTGACTCATGGTAACTCTATTTCCGTTAATCGCTAGAAACTCAAGGATGTGATCATGGGTTGATGATTTCAACCAGTTTCATCGAGAGGGAATTCCCGATGAGGCGTATCGTCCCGCTGCATGCCCAACTAACACGCTTCCGTAATATGCTGGAAAGCTTACAGCTGGAATCACCGAGCCAATCGCTCCGCCAACATACGTCCCGTACGCTGGATAAAGTAGATGGTACGCTTGTTGCTCTATCTGGGGATCACCAAGCTTACTTACGTAATCCATCACATCGCGACTCGCGACGGATTCATGATACAAAGGGACGATCGGTAGCATGTAAGCTGCAGCATAGGTGCCGGGATATCCTCGCCTGGAGAAGTCCTTCGCATGCGCACCTTCGTGAAAACCGATCACCGGTAGGTCGCTATACAAATGCACGGTCTGCGTATACGGATTGAAATGATCCCCACCAAAAATTCTGCCCGGCAAGATTCCTTCGCCAAGAACACTCACCACCCCAACGGTGTATCTCCAAGGCCAAGCCATCGTGCGGTTCTTTGTCAATCGCTTCATGTCATCCCAAGGCCGATACTGATTGAGCCGAACTTTGACGTGGCTAAGCTCATTATCGCTCAAGTATTGAGCGACCGCGGCTTCTGTCTCCGGGCTGATGTTGTGATTGTCAATGCGACGGTTCCACAAAATCAACTTCGATGGTATCCCTACAACCCAACCAACTGCATCCAGTACAGGCCGCTTCGAGCCCCGCTCTACGGATGGAACATTCGCTTCCACCAATTCCGGCGCAATGAACTGCTTACGGCTATCGATCGCCTTCGGAGATAACACACACCCAACGCTTGGCCATAGAAGCACAAATAGGCAAAGCAGACGCCACTGTCTGACCGCTGAGCGATTTGAGCCACTTTGATCACTGGGGTTTTCGATGCGCTGCGGGGAATGGTTCGCCATCAGTTCCCCGATCCAGGTTCGGTTGCTTGTCCAGCCTCTGCCGGAGGTCGGAACCCTCCACCTGGGGTAACTTGTGTCGATGGAAAACTCAAAGGTGCCCCATAAGGAAAGAAGGTATCGCGAAGCCGCGTACCGAAGGAAGGCTGGGGAGGAGGAGGAACCGGATAAGGTGTTCCTGTAATACTAGGTATCGTAGGACCAAGCGGAGGGCTTGTCGGTACAATTGTCATCCCCGCCGGCGGCTGAGCAATAGTCGGCGGAGGACTCACTGCAATTCCTTGACCAGCCTGCAATCGCAATTGCTCTCCAGACGCGATCAGAGCGTCGCTGGGCACATCGAACTCCGGAGTCATTTGAATATCTATAATGCGTTCGTCGCGGCTCTCAAATGGCCACAGCGTGTCGGAAACAAAATCCAACGGAGGGATCTGATACCAGGGAGCATGGACTTTTCGCAGGAATTTCTCCGTGCGATATCCGTCCTTTACCACCTCGATACTCCGCGTTCCGTAATACGTAAAGCCGGTTGAAACAGGTGTAAGCCCCACAGGCTGCTTATCGACGTAAACCATCGCTCCGGACGGATTCGTGCGGAACGTCATCCGTTTTCGCACACACCCGGGGAAAACACCTTGTCCAACGATCAAGGCAAAGAATATCCCCAAGGAGTACGCATTTCTTGGGCGAGGGGTAAGTCGTAATTTGTGGGAATGGATTCGCATGGAGCCACTTTTACGGTTTCTACCTCCCCCCAATCAAGACAACTTGGGGACCTTGGGAAATCCAGAATCACAGGGCAAGATGGAAAAGCCAACGCGGTTCGACTTTCCAGCTACCGCTCATGCCGATAGAATGAATGGCACAGTCGGGCTCATAGCTCAGTTGGATAGAGCAACGGATTTCTAATCCGTAGGTCGAAGGTTCGAATCCTTCTGGGCCTGTTTGGTTGTGCTTCGAGGGGCCTGCTACTTTTCGGCAAGACCGTCTTCGATCATCGAGTGGAACACTTGCGAGACACTCTTCTCATAAGGCTCTTTAGAGATTTTGTACTTGTCGCATATTGCAAGTATTCTGCGGTGCAGTTCTCGGATTTGATCGTCGGAAACGTCTTTTCGCAAACTCAATCTTCCGGTTTTTGGCTCTTTCAAACCGCAACCTTGGTAAGCGAATTCCATCTCCGTCATCGCTAAGCGACCTTCGCCTGCACAGCGCAGCCAGCGGTCAGCCGTCCGCGCAATGTCTTCTTTCTCCTCCTGAGTGAAAGACTCCGATGCGCGTACCCTTCGAACTGTTTCCTCGACCACTCCCCATTGCAGTACTGTCGAATCGGACAATCGTGCGTTCAATCGAGTCAGTTGTCTTGCTGTCAATTCGTTGCGTTCCATCTTGGAAGCGAGCCCTTGGAGCTCATCGATAATTATCGTCTGGTCGGATTTGCTCAAATCGGATTGGTCGACCCAAGGAATCAGCTGTTCACGGACGGCATAAGCCGCGCGGCTACCCGACTTGCCAATCAGCATAAAAGACATGAAAGCCACGACGATACAAAGGAAGGCCAGTCCAAACATCGAGACGACCATGCAAGCTGGCCCAAGAGAGACATCTCCAGACTCTTCGGAGTCACTCGGGTTGGAGTCGCTTGGGTTACTTGAATTGTTTTTGATCGTATCGTTTGTAGTCAATGGAATCTTCCTCAGTGGATTCAGTGGAATCGATTTCGGTTATTCGTCGAAGTTAATCTCGAGGACTTCGTACTTCAAAGTCCCTCTCGGTGCGACGACTTCAACAATCTCTCCAACCTTCTTCCCTATCATAGCGGCACCGAAAGGGCCCGTTGTGAGGATCTTACCTACTTCGTAGTTTTCATCCCCTGCACCTACGAGGGTGTATTCCTCTTCGTCGCCAAAGCTCAAGTCTTTCAACTTGACTCGCGCACCGAAAGCGACGCGATCTTTTGGCAAGCTTGCCGTATCGACGATGTGCGCTCTGGACAACTTCGCTTTCAATGCATTGATCTTGGCTTGCATCAAACCTTGATTCTCGCGTTGTGCGTGGTACTCGGCGTTCTCTTTTAAATCCCCTTCAGCGCGAGCGTCAGCAATCTTCTCGGCGATCTTGGGCATCTCGTCATTTTCCAATCGCTCGATTTCGGCCTTGATTCGATTGTAGCCCTCTCGGGTCATCGGCACGTAATCGCTCATCGCATCCTCCACTTTCACGAAAAAAAATGATGCGACCTTTGCCTCTCCCCTGACGAGAGAAAAAGGTCGCATCAAGAACTTACGGAAACCTCAAAAGTGAACCAATCCGGTCCACCCCGCGTGATTCCTACCCCTAATCATTCCTTGCACCTGGAAAATGTCAAGTTCCAGCAGTGGGTTTCCCAAGATGCCCTACAAACTACTGCAATCCGGATAACCGAATGAAATCTTCTTCGCTCAATATGGGCACATTAAGCTCTTTTGCCTTCTCCAGCTTGCTCCCTGCGGCCAGCCCAGCAACCAAATAATCTGTTTTCTTTGA
>Ga0315899_10000109_pt1 | contig 99621 bp, 78 predicted proteins | sample LakEriMetagenome_2_FD_203518 | JGI IMG/M metagenome (GOLD analysis project Ga0315899, IMG submission 203518) | Freshwater fungal communities from buoy surface, Lake Erie, Ohio, United States - Buoy 4 MA112 | ecosystem: Environmental > Aquatic > Freshwater > Lake | place: USA: Lake Erie, Ohio... | reverse complement strand
TTCGTTTTTTTGAGGAGACCTCTGTGATTGCCACCCTGAAAGAGCCTGTGGATGTCCGTTCGTTGATGCAGGGAACTGCCCCCCTGACAATGGATGACGTTCGGCAACTGGAAGGGGCGGTGGCCAATGGGCAGAGCACCGAAATCCGCCAGGAAGCCTACACCCTCGCCAACGACGTCGAGCAGGGAGACAAGTCCCCCGTCAAGGCGGTGCGGGTCGGCATCGCCTTCTATCTGCTGGGGCAGGGGAAGGTGGCCGAGCAGGTCCTTGGGCGGGTCAGCAACAACGGTCTGGCCGACTTCTACCGGGGTCAGGCGCTGGTGGGGATGGGGCGGTACGAAGAGGCCATTCAGGCCTTCGAATCGGCCGGCAAACATGGTTTCGAAAAAGTGCTGGCGCTGTTGCACCAGGCGGGGGCGGTTCGGGCGGGGGGCAATCTTGCCAAGGCCGAGGAACTGTTGAAGTCCGCCGCTTCGCAGGGGGGGGCGACCAAGGCGGAATACTGCTACCAGATGGGCTGCGTGCTGGCCGACAAGGGAGACACCTACGGTGCCTGGGAGTACTTCTCCCGGGCGGTCGACATGGATGCCGGGCATCAGCGGTCGCTGTTCTGGCTGGGCCAACTGAATGCCCAGCGGGGGAACGATGAAGACGCCATCCGCTTCTACGAACGGTCGTTGGCCAAGCCGCCGCTGCATATGTCGGCCCTGTTGAACCTCGGCCTGTTGTACGAGGATGCCGAGAATTACCACGCGGCGGCCTACTGCTTCCGCCGGGCGATGGAAATCGATCCGACCCACGAGCGGGCACGGCTCTATCTGAAGGACATCGAGTCGACCAGCAACCTCCCCTTCGACGAAGACCAGTTGCGGGCCCAGCAGCGGCAGAAACAACTGCTGGCGACCGCCGTCAGCGATTTCGAGATGTCGGTCCGGGCCCGGAACTGCCTGCAGAAGATGGGGGTACGAACCCTCGAAGATCTGATCCGGCTGACCGAGCAGGATTTGCTGGCTGGCAAAAACTTCGGCGAGACCTCGCTGCGGGAAATCAAGGAGATGCTCGAGTCGAAGGGACTCAAGCTGGGCATGATGGCCGCTGTCAAGGAAAAGGCCCGCGACTTCGGCATCCAGGAGTCGCTCTCTCCGCAGCAGCAGGCGCTGCTCAACCGTCCGGTGGCCGAACTGAACCTGTCAGTGCGGGCCCGCAAGTGCATGACCCGGCTGGGAATTGCCTCGCTGGGCGAACTGATCTCGCGGACCCCCGACGAACTGCTCGAAAGCAAGAACTTCGGTGTGACCTCGCTCAACGAGGTGCGCAGCAAGCTCAACGATCTGGGATTGCGGCTGCGGAACGACTGAGGCGTGCGTCTCCCAACGCCGGCCCGGCTGGATTGTGCGACCTGCTCTGTCAGGGGCTTTGATGTCTGTCCGAGCTGTCCTGGGAGCACAGTTCGGTTGTGAAGACGTGCGCAGACTGTGGAACTGATCGCCGGCGATTCAGGCCGATTTCCGGCGGTCTCCAGTGCACTTGTCGCGTGCCGACAGTTGAATGAGTCCCTCTGCGGATCATCGAGAGACGCCCCAAGACGTCTGGGGCGGTGTTTCGGATCGGGAGTGGATTTCGGACTGTGGGGTTCGATCTCGCCGAGGGGTGATTTGGTCAGAGCGTGTGGTTCGACATCGGCTGAAGTCTGATTTGCGTGCCGCCCTTCAGGAGGACGCTGGCGGTGAGGCACTCGGCGTTGATCCCGGTGGTCGCGTTGCTGTGTTCGGTGAGTCTGACCGCGGGTCTGTTCTGGCTGACCCGCGGCGGTCCTCCGGTCGCCCGACCCGAGTTTGACTCGTTTCGCAGCGAAGCGGCAGGCGCGCCTGAGGCCCGGCTGAAGACGCCGGCCTTGCCAGGATTGGCCCGTTATCCCCGCGAGCCGGAGATTCGTGTTGCCCTGCGGGAACAGCCTGTCGATTCGCTGACCCTCGAAATTGATGGCCCTTTCCGGATTCGTGCGGTTGGCGGAAAGACCGTGCTGTCGAGGGGGCAGCGACTGGCGTCATGCCGGGTGGCGGTTGAGGGACGCGGGCTGAGGATTGGCAGCACCCAGCTCGAAGCGGATGCGGTGGAGATTGAAGTCGATCAATCTCCGGGAATCTGGGTCGGCGGGCACGAGTATCGCGGGAAGCTTCGGCTGTTTCGTCGGGAAAGCCGCATCTTGCCGGTCAATGTGCTTCCCCTCGAACAGTACATCGCGGGAGTGGTGGACAGCGAAATGCCCGCGGCGTTTCCCCGGGAGGCCCGGCGGGCCCAGGCGATCGTGGCCCGCACCTACGCCCTGTACCAGCTCGAACAGGCACCGCGGGGGGCAGTGCATGATCTGTTTGCCAGCACCCGCAGCCAAAAGTACCAGGGGTTCCAGTACCGGGGTGAGAAGAACCGGCTGTTGGCGGGGGAGAGTCCGTCGAGCCGCGAAATTGCCGAGTCCACCCGCGGCATGGTGGGGCTCTACGACGGTGGCCTGTTCTGCACCTATTACTGTGCAGTATGTGGCGGCCGGACCGTGGAGGGGAGTGACATCTTCAAGGATGCGGCCCCGATTCTGAATGCGGTGACCTGCGACGGCTGTCGCGACGCCCGTCTCTACCGGTGGGAGGCGGAGATCAGCAAACGTGATGCTGAGGCGGCCTTGCGACCGCTGTTGGGACGTACGGGCAAAAAGTTGGGAACACTCAAGAGCCTCGAGCCCACCAGCCGGGACAAGCGGGGGGCAACCGCGCTCTACGTGGTGCGCGACGAGCGTCAGACCGTGCAGGTGACCGGGGCGGCCCTGCGGCAGGCCCTCGGGCCGAAAGGGCTGTACAGTCCCCGTTTCGATGTGCAGGACCAGGGGACCAGGCTGAAGTTCTCGGGTCGGGGCCATGGGCATGGCGTCGGGCTCTGCCAATGGGGTGCCCGTGGGATGGCCCAGAAGGGGGCGACCGCCGAACAAATCTTCCGACACTACTACGGAGGAGCCTCCCTGGGACACCTGGCGTATCGGTAAGGTCGGCTCCCGGCTGTCGGCACCCGCGGCGGATTGCTGCGGAACCTCCCAAGCCCAACCGGGCAGGGGGGGGCACGTTGGTTCAGAGAATCAGCATGGCGTCGCCGTAGCTGAAAAACCGGTAGCGTTCGCGGATCGCCACATCGTAGGCGTGCAGGACGAGGTCGCGGCCGGCAAGGGCTGAGATCATGACCAGCAGTGAGGAGCGGGGGAGGTGGAAATTGGTCAGCAGCCCGTCGATCGCCTGGAATGTCCAGGGAGGCCGGATGAACAAATCGGTCGGACCACGGAAGACCAGTTGGGTTCCCCGCAACGCGGCCGATTCGAGGGTGCGCGTGGTGGTGGTCCCGACCGAGATGATGCGGCCCCCCCTGGCACGGGTCTCAAAACACCCGGTCGCCGTCTCGGGAGGAACCTCGCACCATTCCGAATGCATCCTGTGTTCCTCCAGCCGATTCACAGAGATTGGCCGGAACGTTCCCACACCGACATGCAGGGTGACAAACGACTGGTCGATCCCCCGGTCGCGGCAGCGAGAGAGCAATTCCGGAGTGAAGTGCAGACCCGCGGTGGGGGCGGCGACGGAACCGAAATGACGGGCGTAGACCGTCTGGTAGCGCTCCTGATCGGCGGCTGTGGCGAGGGGACGCTCGATATAGGGGGGCAACGGCAGGGTCCCGAAATCGAGGAGACTGCGGATGGGGTCGGTCCCGGGAGGTGGTTCGACAATCCAGATTCCATCCTCATCGCGGGCCACCAGGCGCAGCGGCAGTCGTCGGGGGGAGTCTGGTTCCGCAGCCGGATGTACTTCAATGATCTCCCCCGGACGGACCTTGCCCCGGGTGGTGGCCAGCAATCGCCAGTTCCCCTGTTCGTCCGTCTGCAGGTAGAGCCCCTCCCAGTGTCCTCCCGTGGCGGCCCGTCGGCCGAACAGGCGGGCGGGAAGCACACGGGAGTTGTTGAAGACCAGCCGGTCCCCCGCGGAGAGCAATTCTGGCAAATCGAGGATCTGGTGATGGGTCACCCGCCCCGACGGGCGGTCGACCAGCATCAAGCGCGCTTCCTCCCGCCGTGCCGAGGGTTGGCGGGCGATGAGTTCCTCGGGTAGTGTGTAGTCGTAGTCAGCCAGTTCATCGACCATGGAACTTCCGTGGGTGGCGGTCCGGGGAAAACTGGGCCGCGTTCTGGGACCCCCAAGATTCCCGTTTCCGGTTCGCGAGATGTCTGAGGACGCGCGGTTGCGGCTTGCGTTCTGCGTCACCGAACTCGATCCCGGAGGGGCCGAGCGGGCATTGGTGGAATTGGTCACCCGCTTGGACCGCTGCCGTTTCGCTCCCCGAGTCTACTGCCTGTCGGGGCGGGGGGCTTTGGTCGACCGGCTGGAGGGGGCGGGAATTGAGACGGTCCTGCTGCGGGCCCGTTCGCGTGCCGATTTCGGGGTGGTGCGCCGCCTGAAAAACGAACTGATGCGACAGCGTCCGCAGTTGCTGCAGACCTGGCTGTTTCATGCCAATCTGGCGGGGCGCCTGGCTGGATGGTGGGCGGGCGTGCCGGTGATTGTCAGCGGCATTCGGGTGGCCGAACGACGGTCGAAATGGCCGTTGCGTCTCGATCGCTGGACGCAGCGTCTGGTGGACGCCCACGTCTGTGTGAGTCAATCGGTGAGCGATTTCTCGGAGCGGGTCGCGGGGCTTGAGCGGCGGAAACTGCGGGTGATTCCCAATGGAGTCGAGGCCGCCCGGTTTGCCGAGGCCGCACCGTGGGATGGCGCAACGCTGGGCATTCCCCCCACCGCTCCGGTGATTGTGGCCGCCGGTCGCCTCGATCGACAGAAAGGCTTTGATCTGCTGCTGCGGGCGATTGCCGCCGGAGGACGATTCCCGCGAGATCCGCATTGGGTGGTGGTGGGCGAAGGCCCCGAGCGCGGGAACCTGCAACGACAGATTGCCGACCTGGGGTTGCAAGGGACGGTCCACCTGCCGGGATGGCGGGCTGACCTGCCCGGCATCCTGCGGGCCGCAACCGGGTTTGTGCTGTCCTCCCGCTGGGAGGGAATGCCAAATGTCGTGCTGGAAGCGATGGCCGCCGGGCTCCCCGTGGTGGCGACCGGAGTCGAAGGAGTCCGTGAACTGGTCATCGATCCGGAGACGGGCTGGATTGTTCCTCCTGACGACACCGCTGCGCTGACCGCCGCTTTGCGGGCTTTGCTGGCGGATCCTGCCGGGGGTGTGCAGCGGGGTTTGGCGGGGGCCCAAAGGGTGCGGGAGACCTTCACCTGGGAACAGGTGTGTGCCGCTTACTCGGACATGTATTCTGAATTGTGCCGCGAACGACAGCTTCTTCCGCAGGCCTGGCCCACGTAGAATTTGGTCGAATCTGACAAGGAACCATGTGCCGAGATGCGGAAGAAACCCCTGCGTCGTTTTTTTGGAACAGGTGACCGGACAGGTGCCCGGCCCCGCAGCCTGACGCGCTGGATGGGAGACCGACTGGCCCAACTCAGTTACGCAGTCCTCGTCGAGCCGACCTGGCTCGAGGTGAATCGGCTGCGGTTGCCTTGCGCGGGGGCGAAAGGGGCGAGTCGGCTGCGGGTGGTTCAAATGACCGATATCCACTACCACGGTCGGACTCCGCGGGCCTACATGCAGCACTGCGTGAACTCGGCGAATGCCGAACAGCCCGATGTGATTGCTTTGACGGGCGACTACATCCATGCGGGGGGGCGACATATCCTGGAGATCGCCGAGATCCTGGGGGGGCTGTCGGCTCGGCTGGGAGTATTTGCCGTGCTCGGGAATCATGATCATGCCATCCGGGCGTCGTGGGGACCGCGGATGCATCGGGGGCTGAATGAAAGGGTGGCCCGGGCCCTTGAGGGGGTCGGAATTCGGGTGTTGCACAACGAGCTGGTGGTGCTGGATTCCGGCGGGGACCGGTTCCAGATCTCGGGGGTGGACGACCTGTGGAGCCGTCAGTGTCGGCCGGAGCAGGCTCTGGTCCACCTCGATCCCGGTTATCCTCACATTATGCTCGCCCATCATCCCCTGACAATTCATCTCGTTGAGGGAAAGCGGTGCGACCTGATGCTGTCTGGGCACACGCATGGGGGACAGATCCACACCCAGAAATACGGGTCGATCACACTGAGTCGGCGGATGAAGAACTATGCGGCCGGATTGTACGAATTTGGGCCCCAGCGGTTGTATGTGAACAAAGGGGTCGGCTACGGGTGGCGGATCCGCTACAACCGCCGCCCGGAAATTGCAGTGTTTGACCTGGTGGGGGGAGAGGACCAGGCGGTCGCGGAAACGCCCGGCGAATCATGCGGTCCACCGGCGTAAAAAAAAACAGAGCCCAGCCCCCAAAACGGGGACTGGGCTCTACCGATGGTCTTGGCAGATGTTCGTGATCGATCCAGAACGGCGATTGGAGAACAGGCTATCGCAGGACTGAATCGTCGAGCCAAGAAGGGAGGGACCGTCGAGCCCGTCGCATGAATCGAAACGGGACCGGAGGGACCGACACCCTACTTGGCGGTGGCCTTCTGGTTGGCCAACTTCGACAGCCGCGACTTGAGGCGAGCGGCCTTGTTCTTGTGGATGAACTTCTTGGAGGCCAGCTTGTCGATCTTGCTGGCGGTGGCATTGAGGGTCGAGGCGACCTGAGGGGCCTCGGCCTTGGCCACGTTCGACTTGAGAGTCTTGATGGCGGATCGCAGGGTCGACTTGGCAGCACGGTTCCGCAGCCGGCGCTTGTTGGCCTGCCGCATCGCCTTTTCCGCGTTACGATTGTTGGGCATGAGAACTCTGAGAGAACCGACGAACAGGTTGGCCCACGTGGGCAGATGTCCGGAGTTTAAACCATGCGGGTCGGAAAGAAAAGGGGGCAAAGACCGGTTACCGACAAGTGCTCCCCACCCGTTCGCCCGGCTACAGGGACGGCAGTAACCCGGCCGGCCTACTCTTGCTCCAGTTCGATATTCCAATAAGCCTCATCGAGAAACTGTTTCCAGGATTCATACTTTACAATTGTCAACTGGTGCGAAAGCATCGGGCTGCGTTTTGGTTTGACCGGCTTTTTGTAGAGTTTCATCCCGGCCTGGTAGGGGGTGCGGCCCCCTTTGCGCACATTGCATTTGAGGCAGGCGCAGACGATGTTTTCCCAATTCGTCTGTCCTCCCTGGCTGCGGGGGATGACATGGTCGAGGCTCAGTTGCTGGGTGGAGTATTTGTGCCCACAGTACTGACAGCGGTTCTCATCCCGCAGGAAAATATTGCGGCGATTGAACTTGACGATGTTCCGCGGGAACAGGTCATAACTGAGAAGCCGAATCACCCGGGGAACCTGAATCTCGAAATTGACCGCCCGGATCCAGTCTTCGTGCTCGCGTTTCCCTTCGACCTGGGCCTTCCATTCACTCACTTCCCGCCAGCTCTGGAAGTTGTAGGTCGCGTAGCTGCCATTCTCGACGGAAACGACTTCCGCAAGATCCTTGCAGAGCAGGCAAAATGCGCGGCGCACCGAGATGACCTGGATGGCCACGTACAGCCGGTTGAGCACCAGCACGCTTGATTGCATGGCCGCACTGGACTTTTCCACTCCGCGCTGCGTCGACGTCATGTCACCTGGGTCCTGAGTCTTGGGGAAGGAAAAACAGACCTCACACCGGCTCGACAGACTGCTGTCTGGTCGACCAGTTCCCCCACCCGAGGGCCAAGGTGCCGCTCGATGGAACAGATGACTGGATTCTAGCGGTCAGTGCTGGGGTGAACAACGCGCCAGAGGCCGGAGAATGGACCCGCAGAAAAATCCCCGAGGCAACCGGGGGCCCTCCTCCAGCCTGGTCGCCCGTTTGCCGTTGACGGGTAGCGCTGCCCGGTCCCGCTCAACCCCGGCGTTCCGCACGAATTCCGCCGGCCGAAACAGTCGGGAATTTGCAGCCGATTTCTCGGCTGTACCGAAAGACAGGGGAGCTTTACACTGCGTCGCGAGTGAGGTTCGTCCCGGGAACTGGGTTCCCGGCGTTCCCGATCGAATTCCGACTCCAGCCTTTGTCTTGCCCCCCACCATGCCGCTGCGTGTTTACAACACCCTGTCCCGCCAGAAGGAACTGTTCGAGACTGTTGTGCCCGGAAAGGTCGGGATGTACCTCTGCGGTCCGACGGTCTACAAGCCGGCCCACATTGGTCACATGGTAGGTCCGGTCATTTTCGACACGATCAAAAAGTATCTCGCGTACAGTGGATACGAGGTGCAGTTCGTCATCAACATCACCGATGTCGACGACAAGCTGATCGTGCGGGCGGCCGAGCGGAAGACGACGGTCGAACTGCTCGCCCGGGAGATGACCCAGGACTACTTCGACAACCTGAAGACCATGGGGGTCGATTCGGTGGATCTGTTTCCGTACGCGACGGAACACATCCGCGAAATGCAGCAGATCATCCAGACCCTGATCGACAAGAAGTGCGCCTATCCCCTCGAGGGAGACGTCTATTTCGATGTGACCGCCGATGCCGACTACGGGGCCCTCAGTCACCGCAGCATCGGGGAAGTTCTGGCGGGAACACGGGTCGAGGCCAACGACCGGAAGCGGCATCCGGCTGACTTCGCCCTCTGGAAGGCCAGCAAGCCGGGCGAGCCCGCGTGGGACAGTCCCTGGGGACCGGGCCGACCGGGGTGGCACATCGAGTGCTCGGCCATGGCGATGAAATACCTGGGAGAGACGCTCGACATCCATGGCGGGGGACTCGACCTGATGTTCCCCCATCATGAGAACGAGCTGGCGCAGTCCGAGTGCTGCACCGGCAAGAAGTTCACCCGATACTGGCTGCACAACGGGTTGATGCAGGCGGGCAAGCAGGCGGGCAAGGTGGGAGGAGGGCACGACCGGCACGGCGACCAGACGCCCGACAAAGAGGCCCAGGAAGCGGGCAAGCTGGCTGGTTCCAAGGGGGCGGCTTCCGTGAAGCTGCTCTTCGAAAAGCACGCGCCGGAGACGATCCGTTTCTTTCTGCTGTCGACCCACTATCGCAGCCCGATTGATTTCAGCGATGAAAATATCTCCGAAAAGGGGGAGTCGCTGGCTGGGTTCTATCGCCTGTTCGAGGCGTTCCAGCGAATCACTGGCCTGAACTTCTACCAGTTGCCTGCCCCCCGGTCGCGACGTGAAACCACCACGATCCCTGCGGAGCCGGCGGCATTTCTTGCGGATGTGACCGCCTGCCGGGAGCGATTCCACGAGGCGATGGATGATGATTTCAACACCGGCGGGGCGGTGGCGGCGCTCTTCGACCTGCGCAAGATCCTCAACGCACTGATTCAGGATCGCAAGCTCGACGCGGGGGGAACCCGGGAGCCGGCGATCGTCGAGGCGCTGACCGCCGGCATGACGCTGCTGCGGGAATTGTCGCTGCTGTTGGGGGTCTTCCGGGAACCGCTCCCCGGCAAGGGGGGGGCCGACGATGGCTTCGCAGCACAGCTGATGGATCTGGTTCTGGAATTGAGGGCCGAAGCCCGGGCGACCAAGAACTGGCCGATGAGCGACAAGATTCGCGCCCGCCTCAAGGAACTGAAGGTCGTGGTGGAAGACCGGACCGACGGAGTGATCTGGCGCCGTGAAACGTGACACTCCCCCGCAGACCCCAGACGACCTCTCTGCCGCGGACCGACGCCCCGAAGTGATCCTGGGGATTGACCCGGGGCTCAACCGCACTGGTTATGCGGTGCTGAGCCGGGGGGCGACCGGCCCCTGTCTGCGGGAGGCGGGGGTGATCCGTTCGACAGCGCGAAAGCCGTTGGCGGAGCGACTGGCGGAGATCGGCCAAGGGCTGGCCGAGGTGTGTGAACAGTACCGCCCCGAGGCGCTGGCACTGGAGCAGGTCTTTTCGAGCGGGCAGTTTCCGCAGAGTGCCCTGCTGATGGCGCACGCCCGGGGAGTCATCCTGTATGTGGTCTCCGGATACACGTCGCAGGTGGCGCACTATGCTCCGCGGCAGATGAAGCGGCTGCTGACGGGGAGTGGTACTGCGGCCAAAGAGCAGGTGCAGCGCGCGGTGCAGTCGGAACTGGGACTTGCGGCGATCCTGGAGCCGAATGACGTGGCCGACGCGGTCGCGATCGCGTTGTGTCACTACCACTCCGTGCGGCTGCCCATGGCCTGCCTGGACCAGTGAATCGCGAACAGCCCGACGGAGATCCGTTGGAAGAATGTTTGTGCCAGACCGGGCTCATCAATCGCCGGGGCGCCCCGTCACCTCAGCGGGCATCATTGGTGCGGGGTTCGGGCCGTGCGGGACGCTCAAGACGGCGTCGTTCCGTCCGGTCGATTTGGACCACCGCGCCATCGTGGACCACGACCAAAAGCTGTCCGAACCGCAGCCCGGAGAGCGCTTCGACGATCGCGGTGAGCGGTTCGCGCAACGGTGCGGGGCAGGGGACGGCATCGACCTGTGAAAGGGTGTTGTCCATGGGAGGAATCCAGGGGGAAGGGACGGAGCTCAGATCGTGAAATCCGAAGGAAGGAACACGCGCACGTTCCGGGGAGAAACGAACACCGCGTCCCCCACGCGCAGCTGCAGTTGCTCGGCCTGTTCGCGGACCACATCGACTGTCAGTTCGATTCCCAGATCATCGGAGTGCACCCGGACTTTCAGCACCGAACCGGCCGGATTGAGCTGAACGACGCGGACCGACAGGGAGCGGGTCGAAACGGGTTCACGGGCGAGCTCAAGTTCATGGGGCCGCACGTAGCCAGTCGCCTGGCGGGCTTCGGTATGGGTGTACTGGGGATAATCGACGCGGAACGGTCCCAGGTGCATCTCGCCGTTCTCCAGCCTTCCCTGGAAGACATTCACGTTTCCCAGGAAATCCATCACGAAGGGGGTGGCGGGGTGGTCAAACACCTCGGTGGGGGGCCCGACCTGCTCGATCTGTCCCCCACGGAGCACCACCACCTGGTCAGCCACCTCGAACGCCTCCTCCTGGTCATGGGTTACGAAGACGGTGGTGACGTGCATGTCCTCGTGCAGCCGGCGGAGCCAGGTGCGCAATTCCTGCCGCACCTTGGCGTCAAGCGCACCGAAGGGCTCGTCCAGCAGCAGCATGCGCGGCCGGACAGCGAGTGCCCGGGCGAGTGCGACGCGCTGCCGCTGGCCCCCCGACAATTCGGCCGGGTAGCGCTGTTCCAACCCTTCGAGGCGAACCAGCCGCAGCAATTCCCGCACCCGCTCGACAACCTGGGGCTGGGGAGTCCGGCGGACCCGCAGCCCGAACGCGATGTTTTCGAAGACGGTCATGTGGCGGAAGAGGGCGTAATGCTGGAACACAAATCCCACTTCACGGTCACGGACGGACCGTTCGGTGACATCTTCGTCCTGGAACAGGATGGTCCCCTCGTCCGCGGTCTCGAGCCCAGAGATGATCCGCAGCAGGGTGGTTTTTCCCGATCCCGAAGGGCCGAGCAGGGCCACCAGCTTTCCCGCAGGAACCTCGAGGTTGATGTTGTCGAGGGCCTGGAACTGTCCAAACCGTTTGTGAACGCCACGAATGCTGATACTCATTGTCAGGTCTCCGACTCCGGTTGTTCCGGTGGTTCGAGATGGGCCAGTGCGAGTTTCCCCAGGACCAGTGTCCCCAGGGCAATCAAGGCGAGAACCGAGGCGACGGCGAACGAGCCCGGGTTGTTGTATTCCTGAAACAGCTTCTCCACACGCAGGGGCATGGTGTCGGTCTCGCCGGCGATGTGTCCCGAGACCACATAGACCGCGCCGAATTCGCCGATCGCGCGGGCATGGCACTGGATGATTCCAAACAAGAGGCCCCAGCGAATGTTGGGCAAGGTCACCCGCCAGAACATCTGCCAGGGATTGGCTCCCAGGCTGATGGCGGCCAGTTCTTCATCGGGACCGAGGGCCTGCATCAGGGGAATGAGTTCCCGCGCCACAAACGGAAGGGTCACAAACATCGTGGCCAGCAGGATGCCGGGCCAGGCGAACACAATCTGGATCCCCCAGGCCCGCAGGGTCGGTCCCCACCAGCCCTGCATGCCGAACAGCAGCATGAAGCAGAGTCCGGCCACCACGGGCGATACCGCGAAGGGAAGGTCCAGCAGGGTGACCAACAGCGCTTTTCCCGGGAATTTGAACCGGGTGATCAGCCAGGCCGCGGCCAGGCCAAACAGGGTGTTCAGAACCACCGCGAGGGGGGCAATTGTCAGTGTGAGCCAGATGGCATGCCGCGTGTCGGGATCTTTCCAGATGTTCGCCCAGAACAGTCCGAGCCCTCCCGCCAACGCCTGCCAGAAGACGTAGACCAGAGGCAGTACGATCAGCCAGCCCACGATGAAGAAGGCGGTACCGATCAGCAATCGTCTCAACCAGACGGGTTCATTCGCGACCATGCGCCCCGCCGACCGCCGGACCCGTCGATCAAGATGCATGACGACGACTCCTGGCTTCCAGCCAATTGATCAACCAGAGCGTCGACAGGGAACTCGCCAACAAGACGACCGCCACCGCGGTGGCCTCGGCGTACTTGAATTCCTCCAGCCGCGCCACCACGAGAACGGCGGCAATTTCCGTCTTGAAGGGCATGTTGCCCGAGACAAAGACGACCGAGCCGTATTCTCCCAGGCCCCGTGCAAAGGCCAGCGCGAAGCCCGTCATGATGCCGGGCCACATGGAGGGGAGCAGAATTCTCCAGAACGTCTGTCCTCGCGAGGCGCCCAGGGAGGAGGCCGCCTCTTCAATGTCTCCCTCCAGGCTCTCGAGAACAGGCTGTACGGTGCGGACCACGAAGGGGAGTCCCAGGAACGTCAGCACCAGGACAATGGCGGTGCGGGAATAGGCCCCCTGAAAACCGAGAGGGGTCAGCCAACGCCCGATCCAGCCCGTCTTCACATACAGGGCCGAATAGACAAGTCCGGCTACGGCCGTGGGCAGGGCGAAGGGGAGGTCGATCAGGGTGTCGATCCAACGCCGTCCCGGGAATTCGTAGCGCACAAGAACCCACGCCAGCAGGGTTCCCAGCAAGACATCGGCGATTGCGGCGGCCAGAGCGGCCCCAAATGTCAACAGGTAGGCGGCTCGTGCCCGGGCAGACCAGGCGGCCGCGAGGAATTCAGTCCCCGACAGTGAAGCGGCCTTCACAACGCAGGCCAGCAGGGGGACCGCCAGCAGCAGAAACAAAACAGTGGACGTCCAGCCGAGTGCCGGGAGAAACCCGGGAAGTGGCGACGGCCTGATCCAGCGACGAAACATCTGGTGGTTCCAGTCTGTTCGGGGTGGCGGAAAAGGGGACGGAGAGGGCCATCCGTGCCGGGACAACCTTGTCCCGGCAGGCAGTTTCAGGTTGGGGCGGCTGCCTGCCGGGGAAGGACCAGTGTGCCAGACTCCAGGAGCGGTTAGTAAGCCCCGTCAGACACCGCCTCCTTGCCTGCCCGGGTCAGCAGCGCCGTGAAGACCCGAATGTCGATGCTCTCGTTGAGGAACTTCACCGACCCGTCGCCGAACACCGTGTTCATCCCGCCGGTGTGGAAGGAGAACGGCTGCGAGGTTCCCTCGGTCACATACAGGTTGGGGGTGGGGTAACCCAGGGCCACGACATCGTCACCATTGGTGCGGTTCATGGCGTAGGTTCCAGGAATGATCGCTCCGGTGGCATCCGAACCGGCGAACAGCAGGTCGGACGCGGGACGGCACCAGCCGCCGGAATTCACCCGGGCGACGTTGATGTCGTTGTTGACGAGGCCCGCACGACGGTGCAGCCGGGGACGACCGGCCGACTCGACCAGCGCAATCGTGTTCGAGAGACCATCCAGCACCGAGGCCGGGCTGTTCTTCGAGTTTTTCGCCATGATCCCCTCATAGGCATTCAGGGGCGACGAATAGGTGTAGTTCGCCGAGGGGGCGGGGTAGCCCAGTTGCGTTGCCAGCCGCACATCGACCCCCAGAACGATCGAATAGTCGGTGACCGCGACGATGTTGCCAACCCACGGGGGGCCCGGGTCGCCATCGAGGCGTTCCGGATTGGGTGACGAGGGGCACTCGTACACGTTGACCCGCTTGTTGGTGACGGGCAGGTTGTTGGAGTGCGACCAGTTGACGTTGAAGTCGTACTGATCGTAGAGGGTTCCCTTGTCGAGGTGCGGCAAGAGAAACAGCAGGGCGGCCGCCCGGACGGTCTGGGTGGCGCTGGGCCGACGGCTTGACGGGAAATGCTTCTGCACATCGAGGTGATTGTGCAGGGCCAGACCGATCTGCTTCAGATTGTTCTGGCACTGTGACCGGCGGGCTGCCTCCCGGGCCTGTTGCACGGCCGGCAGGATCAACGCGGCCAGAATTCCGATGATGGCAATCACCACCAGCAGTTCGATCAGCGTGAAACCGCCACGCCCCGGACCGGTCGCAGCCAGGCTTCGTGCCTGTCCGGCCGGCGAACTTGTTCGCACTCGCTCCATGGTTCAACACTCCTGAAAAAACAACAGCAATCCAGCAGAAACCCCGAGGAAAACAAACCTCAGGGCCGGATCTGCAAAGGGGAAAACTCATTGGTGCTCGGCTTCACCGAAACGCGGAGTTCGGTGGTCCCGGGTTGTGCATAGGGGGCTGGCAGCAGATTGGGACCCGCGGTGGGTTCACCGTCGATTTCGACCAGTTTGTGCCAGACAATGGTGACCCGGTAATCTCCCTCGGGGGCACCGTCGGCCGCTCCGTACGTCGAAACCTGGAAGGTGCCATCCGCCTTGACCGTCCCCTTCGGACGAATTGTCAGGGCAGGGGAGAGGGGGTGGAAAGTCAGCAGTGCTCCTTCGGGGATCACCTCCCCAAATTTCACCTGTCCCTGTGCCGGATGGACCTCGATACGGTCCATGTCCCGCTTACCAAAGCTCAGTCCGCACCAGGCCAGCACAAACAACCCCGCCACCCCGGCAATCCACGCCGGTCGGAGCGGCAGGCTCCACGACGATCCGCCGGACCGATTGGCGGCGGGTGCCTTGCGGGGGGCTGATCGGGACGCTGCGGTGGGCTTGCTGGCCGCGGTGGTATGGCTGGTTTCTCCTCCCCGCACCCGGGTCAGATCCACGACCTCGTTCACTCCGCGCACTTGTCGGGCAAAGTGTCCCACCAATTGCCGCTCGTAATCGCCGCTTAATTCGCCCACCAGCGTGACGGTACCTTTGCGAACCGTCACCTGGACGGCTGCCTGTGAAAGGGCGGGAACTCGCTGCAACTCCCGAATGACACGATCCCGCAATTCTTCGTCCCGAGCCTCCGACTCGTCATCCTGGGCAGGAGGCTCGGGACTCTCCGTCGTCTGCCTCGAATCGTGTCGATCGGTTCCTTTGGCTGGCGACGGGGTGACCCGCTGTAGGCCTGTTTCGCGACGGGGAGCGGCCGGGGTCTGAGATGACTTCGAAAGCAGGGCGGCCAGCTCATCGATCTCGGCATCCACGGAGGCGGAATTGTCCCGGCCCAGTTGCTGAAGGTTGAGTTCGCGCGGGCTGGGTTCCTGGGAAACAGAGGGGGCCGGGCGGCTGTCGGCTGGGCGTTTGCCGGCCTTTGACCGGGAAGGATTCGAAGAGGGGGGCGACGAACTGGTCGCGGCAGACCCGAGGCTCACATTTTGTGGCGAGACAACATTCTGGCCCAGTTCCCAGGCTTCCATCCTTCCCCGCCGCGGGGCGGGTTGGTGCTGCGGAGCAGGAAGCGTCCTGCGTGGAGCGACGATTGGCTCCGTCGCCGGTCGATCGGCAGACTGTTCTCCTGGCAGATGCGGGAGCATTCCCTGGAACCAGGACTGCAGCCTGGGATCGGGTGGGAGGGCCGCCTGTTCGTCAGCCGCCGCACCCAGGGAATTCAGCAGGGCCTGTACTTCGGCCGGATCGACCTGGGGAGTGTCGGCAGGAAGGTGAGACGCACCGGGGACCGGGGAAGTCGGCTTCTTTCCAGCAGGTTGTGACGTGGACATGAAGGTCTCCGGGAACACAGACAAAAATCATCAGAGAGAGGGAGAGGCCCGGGCCGGGGGCCACCGCTGCAGCCGCCGGGGGACTAGAGATCCGATTTGGAAGGCGTCGGTTCGGGTTCGTAAATCACATCGAAGACACCGCCATCCCCGAAGAATTTCCCCTGGGCTTCATCCCAGCTGGCGACAAGATCCGTGATCGGGAACAGCAGGATTTCGGGAAAGTTTGCCTGGTGTCGGGCGAGAACCTCGGGATTTCGGGGGCGATAGTGATGCCGGGCGATGATCTCCTGCCCCGCCGGTGTGTAGAGGAACTGCAGGTACGCCTCGGCCACTTTGCGGGTTCCGCGCCGGTCGACGTTGGAATCGACAACGGCGACCGGCGGCTCGGCAAGGATGCTTTGCTTCGGATAGACAATCTCCAGTTCGCCAGCCGACTCTGCCACTTCGAGGTGAGCTTCGTTTTCCCACGTCAGATGGACATCGCCGATCCCCTTTTGGGCGAACGTTGTGGTGGCTCCCCGGGCCCCGGTGTCGAGAACCGGAACCTGGCGATAGAGCGTCGTGACGAACTGGCGGGCCGCCGACTCATCGCCGCCGCTCTTGAGAACACTGCCCCACGCGGCCAGAAACGCCAGCTTGCCGTTGCCCGACGTCTTGGGATTGGGGGTGATAACCGCAACGCCCGGCTGAATCAGATCGTTCCAGTCAGCAATCTTCTTGGGATTTCCTTTCCGGACCACAAAGACGATCGTGGACAGGTAGGGGCTGCTTCCATGCGGAAACGATTGATCCCAGTCCTCTTTCAGCAGCCCCTTCTTGTGAATCGCATCGGTATCGGTCCAGAGGGCCAGGGTCACGACGTCGGCTTCCAGGCCGTCGATCACCGCGCGGGCCTGAGTGCTGGACCCTCCGTGCGACTGCTTGATTTTGACGTTTCCGCCGCTCTGGCTTTGCCAGTTCAGGATGAACTCGGAGTTCAATTCCTTCCAGAGTTCACGCGTGGGGTCATACGAAACGTTCAAGAGTTCGCTGACCGTCTCGGAACCGCCCGAGCCTCCCACACCTGGTGAATCGGAAGACGCGGAGGGAGCGCAGCCCACCGTCGCCAGCAGAACAGTCAACAGAGTCCCAGCAATTGACAACCGTGTCATGAGTCACCAGAAATTAACCACGACCTTGTGGGTAGTATATTGACGCAGAAGAAAAGGGGGCGTCAACACGACCTGCGATTTGCCCGCTGGGCCAACCACAACCACGAACCATGAGCCTGTCCCCAGACAGGCAATCCATCAACGCAGAAGCGATCGGCAGGGGAGTCCCCACCGCATCGAGACCATGTCAGATCCTGATCGGGTGCAACCCCTCCCAGGTCAAATCCCGTCACCCATGACGAACTCCCGGGAGAAGACCTCCTCGTGAGTGACGGCGGGCTGTTGATAGACTGAGGCGAGTGTCGCCTGGTCCATCATCCGGGAAACGTAGTTGCGAACATCCAGCATGATTCGTCGGAACCGGCACTTCCCCTCCTGCGAACACGGCTCGAAATGAGACGTTGAGACACAGGAAATGGGAGCCAGAATTCCGTCGAAGTAACGCACGACTTCACCCATGGTGATCGCCGTGGCCGGTTTCGCCAGCAAAAACCCTCCATCCCGGCCAGGCACGCTTTGAACCCAGCCCTGAGACTTGAGTTCGAGCATGATCTGCTCCAGAAAGCGACGAGGGATGTCGTTCGACTCGGCCAACTCCCGCACTGAAACAGGCCGTTCATTCTGGTTCGCAACCAGGCTGAACAGGGCCCGCAGGGCGTAGTCGGATTTCCGCGACAGTTTCATCGGATGGCGTCCGGTAGGAACTGAATCAAATCACGACTCAGAAGGTGATATAATAGCGTCTGACGCAGACGACGCAAGACACAAATTGAAAATTCTCACGCCATGGGGTTCCTTTGCAGGCCGGGGATCGCCAGCATCGAGGCACGCCACATGGGCTCCCGCATTTCAACGACCGAAAGAGAGGGGGGGGGCCGGGGCGTCAATCCGCATGTTCTTGTGCTGCTGGTTTGATGCTCTCCCCGGGCATTTCCGTGAGCTGATTTACTTCGAGGGAGCGGGCTCGGTCTTGCCTCGCGCCTCCCGGATCTTCTCAATCAGCTTCTGGTCCAGCTCTTTCAAACCCTCGTCGTTATTGATTGTGTACAAACCGGAGTGATAGTGGGCGATCTTTCCATCCGCTCCAATCACCACCCAGAGAGGGAGTTTGGCGTTCGATTCCCGCGGGTCACCAAATCGCTTGAGCAGCTTGCCATCGTCCCCGGCCAGCGGGTAGCTCAGATTCATAAAACTCTTGAGCCGGCCGACTGACTTGGCTGCCGTCAGAGCCGTCTGTTCCTGGCCAAACCGTTCGTCGACGGCCACCCCGAAAATCTTCACCCCCAATTTCCGCCGTTTGTCATGGAGAAAGTCGAGAAATCCAATCTGGCCGTACGGTTCGACCAGCGGTTCGGCCTGGTATTCCCAGAAATGCAGGACGACGACCTGCCCCTTGAGGTCGTCCGATGAGATCTGCTGCTTGTCGAGGAGGGACAATTCAAAGGAGGGGGCTGCCTTCCCGACGAATTTCTGTTTGAGCCGTTCGACGTCACTGGACCGGTCCGACTGACCGCGGAGGTCGCTGGAAATCGCCGTCACAAGGCCGCTCCAGGGAGTGTCGGCAGACAGCGTCTTCAATTCCGGAAGGGTTTTGGCCACGAGTTTGAGCTGGCTGTCGCTGAGCTCGGGGCGGAACTCCTGGGGCTGACGCTGCAGTTGCAACTGAAGGTCGATCATCCTGGTGTAAAACGCCTGGTGACGTTCCAGATCGGCAGTGGAAACCGGCTCAAATTCCTCCAATTGGAGAGTCAGCCGATGCTCGTCACCCTGGCCGACGAAGACCTTTTCCTCAAGTGCCACCAGCAGGGGGGCGTCCTTGAGGACCCACACGGACCGCTTCTTGCCGAAGCCCGTGGTCACCTGCAACTGCCAGCAGTCGCGATCCTGTTTCCGGACCGCTTCCTGGACTTCCCACGACTCTTTCCCCTGCATCCATTGGGCTCCCCCCATCAATTTCGGAAAGAAGTCGACCACCGGGAGGGGGAAGCCGATCACGGTCGGCGTTCCCTCATAGTCATAGAGCAGCCGCGGAGGGGTTCCCCCCGCGGCGGACCAGTCTTTATCGAGGGTGACCTGGCCGAACCGCTCGGGCCAGGACCAGCTTCCCGCGCCACGTTCGGTGAGGAACCAAGTGAGCTCACGTCCCGATTCGGTCGGCCGAACCAGTCCGAAGAGAGTGAACCTTTTGACAGGGCTGCCTTCGCCGTTGCGGACTCCGGAAAGCAAGGTCCCTGAATAGCGAACCGATGCCGCGGGAGCTTCGTCCAGGGGGCTGGCGCTGCAGGTGGCACAGGTCAACAGGAGCACGAGAGAAGTCATGGCGCGGTTTCCCAAAAACTAAACGGGAAAGGAGGCGAGTGGGAAGGGGGGGGGCAGGGGGGGGCGACGGAGGCAGAGTGTGCAGCCGGACTCGATCGGCTGTCGGGGGCTGCTGGTGGCGAAGAGAGTAGCAAAATGCCGGTTGGAGGGATACTGCGCGAAACACAAAAGCCGTTGACACTGTTGGTTGCGCCACTTAACCTTACGTTAGCGGCAGGGGGAATTGTCCTGCACTGAAGGACAGTTGGCCCCCAAACTCTTTTGGTTGCCAGTCTGCACACATGTCACTGCCTTCTTGGTCATCTTACGGTGCTCGCCGCTGGGCCTGGGCAGGGGTCAGCTTGTTGATATTTGCTGGTCTGGGGCGGGGCACGCTCTGGGGACAGGCAACTCCCCAGGAAGAGGGGGACAATCAGAAAGCGGCGGCACCTTTGCAGCAGGTGATTGTCCGCCGCGAGGCCGTGCAGTTGTTGCCACCCGATGGATATCGCGTTCGATTGTCTCTTGAGTCGGCCAAAGGTGTCGATCTCGTCGCGCCCAGTGATGGCATTGTGAGGGTGATTTCCGCACGCGAAGGGGAGGCAGTTCGGGAGAAAACCGAAGTGATCCGCCTCGATGACACGCGGCAGCAATTGGTCGTCCGCCGTGCCAAAGCGAGGTTGAAGGCCGCCCAGGCCGAGAAGCAGCGGGCCGACTCGGGCTCGATTGCGATTGCCGAAGCCCGGGTTGAAGAGGCCGAAGCCGATGTCGCCCTGGCGGTCCACGATGCGGACCAGGCGGTTGTCCGAACTCCGTTCGGGGGAACTCTGGAGCGGTTGCGGGTGGTGGAGGGGGAGTTTGTGAAGGCGGGGCAGAAACTGGCCCGCCTGGTCGATTCCAGCCAACTGCAGGTGGAGGCTCCCGTGGACCGGTCCATGGTGCAGGTCGGGGGGCAATTGGAGATCCAGGTGGAGGGGAGCGCCATCGTTGCCAAGGTGCTGGGCCTACTGCCGCTGGAGGAGCGTTTCTCCGCAGTCAGCCAACTGGTTGAGTCTCCGGCCCAGGCGGTGCTGCTGATTGAGAATGGAACCGGGAAGCTGCGGCCGGGGCAGACCGTCCAGTCGCTGTTGCTGCCTCGCGATCCGGTCACTGCGGTGAGTGTGGCTGCGGTGGGCAATCAGCCGGATGGAACCCGGCGGGTGCAGGTCTTGCGGGATGGCGTGGTGCGCAATCTTCCCGTGCAGGTCCATGGACGTGCCGGGGGAGACGCGGTGTTTGTCTCGGGGCGATTCGGGGCGACGGACGAGGTGATCGTGGCGACCACTCGGGAATTGGCCGATGGTACCCCTTTGAGGGCCCTGACCGGGACGGAGACCGCGGCGGGAGCGAAGCCCGGGGCGGAGGCCACCAGGAAGAAAAAGCCCAACACAACCAACAGCGGTTTTTGACCGCGAGGGATTGAACATGGCCACGGCATCTGGAGCAGGAGCGGGCAAAGACAAAGACAAGAAAGACGCGGCCGATCAGTCGATGATTGGCGCGTACAAGATTGTCTCGTTCATCGCCGGTGGAAAGAACAGCCAGGTCTGGGAGGTCCAGGCGGCGGATGGGCAGAAGCGGATCGCCTTGAAGCAACTGACCGGGGAGGCGATGAAAGACGCCGAGCAGGTCGCGGCCATGAAGAACGAGTTCGCCGTCGGCAAGCAACTCGAGCACCCGAACATCATCAAGTATTTCGATGGTCACTGGGGGACGATGTTCAAGAAGGAGGCGTACTTCACGATGGAGCTGTTCAACGCTCCCAATCTGAAGGCGCAGCTGTTCAACAATCTCACGTCGGTGCAGGTCCGTCTGCGGCGGATTGTCGAGTCGGCCGCGATGGCCTATCAGCATCTGCATGACAAGGGCTTCATCAACCGCGACATCAAGCCCGACAACCTGCTGGTGAACAAGTCGGGTGAGCTGAAAGTGATCGACATGTCGCTGGCGGGCAAGCCGGCGGGGGCGTTGGCCAAGGTATTCGCTCCCAAGTCGAAGACCGCCAAGGGAACCCGGTCCTACATGGCTCCCGAGCAGATCATGCGGAAGCCGCTGTCCTTCCAGGTGGACCTGTATTCGTTTGGGGTCATGCTGTTCGAGATGCTGACCGGCAACCCCCCTTTCGCCGGTTCGACCCCCAATGATTTGTTGATGCGTCACATCCAGGATCCGGCTCCGCCCCCCTCGATGATCAACACCAACGTGACCGAGGAGATGGACCGTATCGTGTTGCGGCTGCTGGCCAAAAAACCTGATCAGCGGCACAAGTCGTTCAATGAATTCCTGGCGGAGTTCCGTCGCGTGAACCCCTGGAAGGAAGAAGTTGTTGAAAAACGCGAACTGACCGAAAAAGAAAAAGCCGAACAGGAGGTGGGGCAAAACCTCGGGGAACGTCTCGACAGCCGCACGGATGCCATGCGGACCATGTTGGGGATCGCGGCTCCCAAAAAGGCGACCCCCGCCCCGAGCGCCGCTCCCGAGAAGAAGCCCCAGCCCGCTCCCGCCAATCCGGCCGCAGCGCGGCCGGCAGTCCCGGTGCCGGCCGCCCCTGCGGCGGCGTTCCCCCAGGGGATGTATCCCGGAGGCTTTGTCCCGGGCCAGTTCGCTCCCGGTCAAATGTATCCCGGCCAGTTTCCACCCGGCCAGTTTCCACCCGGTCAGTTTCCACCCGGTCAGTTTCCCCAGGGGATGATGCCTCCTCCAGGGTACTACCCGGCCCAGCCCCCCTACCCGGGTATGCCTGCACCCTGGGTGGGCGTTCCGGGGCAGGCGCCGGCAGGTGCGGTTCCCGCCGGCGGCGGAGCGCCAACGCAACCGGTTCCCCCGGGGTCCGTGCGCCCGCCGCAGGTACCCGTCTCTCCGGCGGTCGCCCGTCCCGTGGTTCCAGGCACTCCTGTCGTTCCAGGGACGCCGGCGGCTCCCAAGCCGGCGTCGGCTGTCCCGGCGAAGCCCCCAGTGCCTCCACCGGCCCCGAAAAAGCCTGCGGTTCCTCCAGCGGCCAACCAGATGAAGATCGACGATCTGCTGGGGTTCGACGATCTGCCCTCCGCCTGACACGGGAGCAGGGTCCGATCCCGCCCCCACGTGGTTTGTGCACCGCGTCTCATTCACCGGAGCGATTTCTCCGGTCTGTTTCCTCTTTTTCTCCTGTGACCGATGCCTCCGCAGTATCGACTCCCCTTCGAAAAACCTCTGGTCGTGCTGGAGGACCGTCTCGCCGAACTCGAGCGGATTCCCGATCCTGATTTTTCCATCCGCGACCAGATCCGCACGACGCGGCTCGAGCTGAACCGGTTGCGGCGGGAGGTCTTCGAAAAGCTGGATGCCGCAGCGATCGTGCAGGTGGCCCGGCATCCCGACCGTCCCCATGCCAGTGACTATCTGGAACTGGTCTTCGACGAGTTCGTGGAACTGCATGGGGATCGCTCGTACGGTGACGATCCGGCGATCCTCTCGGGGTTCGCCAAGCTGGAAGACCGGCGGGTGATGTTCATCGGCCAGCAGAAGGGGCATACCCTGAAGGATCGCGAACGGACGGGGAATGGCTCGCCTCATCCTGAGGGGTACCGCAAGGCGCTTCTGCGGATGCAGATGGCGGCCAAATACAAACTGCCCGTGATCTGCATGATTGACACTCCGGGCGCGTCTCCCGACATGGGAGCCGAGGAGCGGGGCCAGGCGTACCAGATTGCCCTGAACCTGCGCGAGATGTCGCGCGTCGAAACGCCGATCGCCTGTGTGGTGATCGGGGAAGGGGGTTCGGGTGGGGCCCTGGGAATTGGCATCGGCGATCACATCGCGATGCTGCAGCACGCCTACTACTCGGTGATCAGTCCGGAAGGGTGTGCCGGGATCCTGTGGAAGGATCGCAAGCACGCCGACAAGGCGGCGCGTGCCTTGAGGCTGACGAGTTCGGATCTGTTGCGGCTGGGGGTGATTGACGAGGTGATTCCGGAACCGCTGGGCGCGGCACATCGGGACCATCGGGCAACCGCCGTCCTGCTGAAGGGGGCTTTGCAGCGGATCCTGCGGGATCTGTCGCAGATTCCCCGGGGCGAGTTGCTGGCCCGCCGCTACGGCAAGTTCCGGCGGATGGGGGTGTTCGAAGAGGTGGTGGCATGAGGGGTGGCGGCACTTCGGCGGGCCCAGGAGAGAACTGCGGAATTCCGCAGGGAAACGCCAGAAACAGGAAGTACGCAACGTCCGATAATGTCTGTTATGTTTCTCTTGGGAGAGCCTGATTTTGGACTCTGGCGATGCTCCCGTTCCTCTCGCCCGCACTCCCCCCAAGACGTGGCCCGTCGTGCTTGGGCTGCTGGTCATCGCGGCCTCGCTCGGACTGCAGATCTGGTTTCCACGCCTCGACTCGTCCGAACTCAATGACACCTGGAATGTCGATTTCGGGGGCCGCAATGCGATCTACCAGGTCGCCGAGCGCCGCTGGTCCCAGGTCTCCCGCAATCTCGTCCCCCTGTCACGCTCCGCGAAATCGCTGGCCACCGACGGCACACTCTGCATCCTCGGGCCCGCCCGGCCCCCCAGTGACGCGGAATGGAAAGAGCTCCTCGACTGGGTCGGACGCGGTGGCCGTTTGCTGTTTGCTCCCCCCTGGAAGAATCCCGAGGTCGAGATCCCTGCGTTGCGGCTGCACACCGCCGCCTTCGAGAAGCCTGTCGCCTCCCGTGGAACGCCGCTGGGCCAGCCCCAGCCCAATGCCGGCCCGCCCCCCAATCCGGTTCCCGAGTTGATTCCCGGACAGGTTCCGCCGCCCCCCCCGGTCGCGGCACCCCCGGCCCAGAGCGCCGCTCCCGCCTCCGACACCAGCTCCGCAGATCCGGTTGCCTCTGACACTGCCGCCCCAGACGCGGTCGCCGCCAAGGGGGGCGCAGCCGGGATTTTTCCACTCCAGGGAATCGATTGGCAGACGCAGGCCGAAGTCTTCTGTCGGGGGCCCAACGACGTGCTGCTGCGCACGTCTCAGGGAGTGCAGGGGGTCGAACTGCAACATGGCCGTGGTCGGATCATCGTGCTGGCCAGCGACCATCTCTTTTCCAACCGCTCGCTGAATGATGACCCGACACGGCGGGCCGGAATCCTGGCGGTAAAGCTGTTGCAGCGGCTGGCCTCTTCCGACACCGCCCTGGTCTTTGACGAATCGCTGAATGCCAGTGGGCAGCCGCAGGTCGTGGGGTTGCTGTTGAATCACTGGCTGCGACCGGTGACGCTGCAGGTGGTGACCCTGCTGCTGTTGTTCGGTTGGGCGGGGTCGCAGCGGTTCGGCAGTCCGTTGCCACCGGGTCAGCCTCCCCGGCACAGCCTCGTCGAACACACCGATGCCTTGGGGAATCTGTATTGGCGCTCGCGCAATGGCCTGGTGCCGTTGCAGGCGTATCTGGAAAGGTTGCTCACGGAACTGAGGCTCGGGCGGGATGCAGAGCGGTTGCCGCGGAGGATCGATCACCTCGCGGCCACCACCGGATTGCAGCCCGTCGAGATCGAGGCCCGGATCCGTCAGGCTCGTGAAGCGGTCTCGCGACGCGCCGTGCGCCACACCGATGCGGCTCGGCTCATCCGGCTGCTTTCCGAACTGCGGCCACGAACCCCGGATGGGCATGCCTCGCAGCAGGCGTCCCCCGGTTCTGCCCCGGCCATCTGAGCTGTGACCGTTCCCGCGATCATACGGTTTGTTTTTTCTTTTTGTCCTGTCCGAGAACCTCTTTCCCTGCCAGCATGTCACAACCCATTCGCATTGCCATCATCGGGGCCGGCGCGGTCGCCGACTATCATCATGTTCCCGGGATTCGCCTTGACCCCCGAGCCCGGCTTGTGGCGGCCTGTGATCCCAACGAAGCCCTGTTGAACAAGCGGATCTCCGATTGGGGGATCAAGCGGATCACCACCGATTATCGGGAAATCGCCCGTGATCCCGAGATCGATGCAGTCATCATCTGCACTCCCAATGACACGCATCACCCCCTCGCCCTCGCCTGTCTGGAAGGGGGCAAACATGTGATGTGCGAGAAGCCCCTGGGCTTGAATTACCAGGAGTCACTCGACATGTACCGGGCGGCAGAGAGCCGCGGGCTGCGGCATATGACAGCCTTCACCTACCGCTTCGCACCGTCGATGCGTTACCTGCGCCACCTGCTGTATACGGGGGCGCTGGGGACACCCAGGCATTTCCGCAGCCAGCGGTTTCTCGACTGGCCAGAGACGAGTTGGGGATGGCGGCAGTACAAGAAGAACGCCGGGGCGGGTGATCTGTTCGACATGACCATCCACCGGATCGACTACGCGCAGGACCTGATGGGGCGGATGACTTCAATCACCGGCGCGGTGGCCCAGTTCGTCCCCCGCGACAAGACCCCCCAGGGCGCACCCTGTCCCCCCTCCGAGGTCGATGACTGGTCAGCGTTGATTTGCCTGTTCGAGCGGGGGGGCGTGGGAGTCCTCGAGGGAACGACGCTTGCCAAAGGATACCACTATGACGGGTTCGGGCACGACTGGGCCGAGGTCAACGGCAGCGAAGCGTCGGCGGTCTACCAGTTGAAGGAACCGAACACCATTCTGCTGGGACGTCATGGTCAGTCGCTCGAGAAAGTCGAGGTGCCGCGCGAGTTTCTGGTCTGGCCCGGGAGCCCGCGCAATCCCGCGGATGGGGTCCCCAGCACCGTGTTCCGGTACGATCTCGCCTGGGAGTTTGTCTCAGGAATTGTCGAAGGTCGGGATTGTGTTCCCGGGTTCGATCATGGTGCCTCGGCCCAGGCGGTCGCGGATGCCGTGTTGGAATCATTCGACAAGCGGACCTGGATTCCCATTCCCCCGACGACCTGAGAACCGGGTTGGTGAAACGGTCTGGAAGGCGGGGTGCCGAACCGGCTCGGCACTCCGCCCTTCACCGCTGTGACTGGTGTCGGATGTCACGTCGACATCCGACATGCTGTTCCTGAATCTGTAAGAGGGCTCCCTGTGAATTCCGAAGAGTTGCGAAACCGTCAGGCTCCGCTGAAGGCCCGATACAAAGACGAACCGCAGGCTGCGTTTCAGACACTAAGGGCCGAGGGGACGCTGAACGTGGCCGGACTGTCGTGCGCTGTGCCGACACCAGGCCCGCTGGCCTTGGCTGGCCTGCATCCGGCCGCTGGGGGGGATGGAACGTTCGCCTGCTCGGGAGACATGCTGCTGCAGGCCCTGGCGGGATGCGCGGGGGTTACCGTGTTGGCGGTGGCGACCGCGTTGCAGATTCCGGTCCGGGGGGGGAAGGTTGTGGTGGAGGGGGACCTCGATTTTCGGGGAACTCTCGGTGTCGTCCGGGAAGTCCCCGTGGGCTTTCTCGCCATTCGGGTTGGGTTTGAGCTGGAGGGAGATCTCACGGCCGAGCAGCGGGAGAGCCTCCGCAAGCTGAGTGAGCGGTATTGTGTGGTCGCCCAAACCCTGCGGTGCCCGGTCGAGGTGACGGTGGCGTCGGCTCCTTGGAATCGGGGGTGAAGCCAGGAACGGTTCACCTCAGAATGGCAGCAAGACTCCCCTGCCCCTTTTCACTCCCAGGGATGACGGGTGGCCCCTGCGTCAGTTGGGAGTCCCCATGCCGGGGTTCACCTACCCGTTCTCGCGCAGCCGACACTCGGGAGCTATTCGATCTCGATCCCCACGATCGAGACATCATCGTGCGGACCCTGGGGCAGGCTCCAGTCGATCGTTGCCTGGAACAGAGCGTTGACCCCGTCGGCAACCGGCTGCTCCGCTCGCTGCGTCAGGTTGGTGAGCAGGCGGTCGCCGCCGTACAGTTCGCCCGATGGGCTGAGCGCCTCGTTGACACCATCGGAGTAGAAATAAAGTCGATCTCCGGGGGCGAGCGTAATCCGCTGCTCGTCGTAATCCACGTCTTCAATCCAGCCGACGGGAAAGCCCTCCCCTTCCAGAAACATGGGAGCCGCTCCCTGCGGCAGGTAGACGCCGGCGGGATGTCCGGCGGACACATAGCGGAACTCGCGGGTCCGGGTGCTGAGTACGCCATACGCGATTGTGAAGTACAGCCCGGCCTGACTCTCCATCGGAAAGCGACGGTTGAGTTCAGAGACGACGGCGGCAGGCGGCGTGATGGCCGGCTTGCCCGTCAGCGGATCGGTGCGGACCAGCAGTGATGTGGCCGAAGCCTGCCCGGTCAACAATCGCCCGACTGCGACCGCCAGCAGCGAGGATGCCGCCCCGTGTCCGCTGACATCCACGACGAAAATCGCGAGGTGCGAGTCGTCGAGCGGGACCAGGTTCAAAAAGTCGCCGGCAAGCTCTTCACAGGGGGTGTATTTCCAGGCGATCGAGACTCCGGAGATCTGGAGCTGGTCGTCGGGAAGCAGCGAACGCTGCACGCGGGCGGCGGCGGCCAGATCGCGGCTCATGCGGTCGTTGGCCTTGGCCAACTGTCCGTTCAGAGACTCCAGCTGGGCGTTCCACTGTGTGAGCTTTTCCTTGGCCAGCGTCAACTGCTCATTCGCCCGGTGGAGTTCGCGATTCTTCTCAACCGCGTTCTCGAAGGTCGAGACCAGCAGGTTCAAGACCTGCTGACGTCCCGATTTCACCCGATATTTCTGTCCGGCGAGGGTCACCTGAATCTCGGTCGCCTGGTCCGACTCGGCCGTGATCGGCGTGCTGAGCAGCGCTTCGATGCGCGACAGCAGATAATTGTGATCGTACGGCTTCGTGACGTAGTTGTCGGCACCGGCGTCCAGTCCGCGGATGATGTCCTCGGGCTCGGCGAGGGTCGACAGCAAGATGACGGGTACCTGCCGCAGTTGGGGATCCTGCTTCACCGCCCGGCAGAACTCATAGCCGGTGACCCGCGGCATCTCGATGTCTGAGATGATGATGTCGGGCTTGCGCTGGCGGGCCAATTCCAGAGCCTTGCCGCCATCGCCGGCGACCGCGACCTCATAACCCCCCTGGATCAGTCGGTTCTCGAGAATCTTCGCCTGGATCCGGCTGTCTTCAGCGATCAGGGCGTATGGCTTGCTGGCGGTTGTCATGCGGGAATCGGAACGAAAGGAGCGGCGGGGACCGGTTCAGCTGCGGCTGCGCCGGATACGTTGAACGACGGCAGGAGCCAGTTTGTCGAGGGGTAGTACGGCGTGGGCCAGTTTCTCGTCTATGACCGCCTTCGGCATGCCGTAGACAATGCAGCCATCGGCATGCTGCGCGAGGATGTACCCCCCCTGCTCCCGAATCTGGCGACAGCCCAGCATGCCATCCCGACCCATGCCGGTAAGGACGACCGCCATCAGCCGACCCGGCCAGATTTCGGCAGCCGATCGAAACATGTAGTCGGCCGCAGGACGACAGCCATTCTCGGGAGGATCTTCAGTCAGCTTGAGGCGCACTTTGCCCACCCGCCGCTCGAGCCGGAGATGTTTCCCACCAGGAGCGATGTAGACCGAGCCTGGTTCGGCGGCGATACCGTCGACCGCTTCGAGCACCTCGAGCGGACAGACCTGGTTGAGTCGTTCGGCCAGCGGCCGGGTGTATTGCGCCGGCATGTGCTGGACCACAAACACGGGAACCGGCAGATCGGCGGGGAGCGCCGGCAGGAATTCCCGCAGGGCCACCGGACCTCCCGTCGAGGTGGCCACCACCAGAGCCTCACAGCGAAAACCGGGGGCCGCCGCCTCTTCTGAAGGGGGGACGAGAGGCGTTTCGGCGGGACGGGCGGTCGACGAGACGAGCCGGCGCCTGGCACGACTGGTGCGGAAGGCGGTGATCTTGTCGGTCAACGCGTCGCGCAGCAGCACCCGATTCGCCTCGGCATTGGCGCCGCTCGGCTTCTGGATGAAGTCGAACGCCCCCTCCAGAAGGGCATCCGTGGTGACCTGGGCTCCGTTGGCGGTCAGACTGCTGAGCATCAGGGCCCGGCACCGCGCGCGGCGCTTCTTGAGTTCCCTCAAAACATGGATGCCGTCGATGTCGGGCATGTGCACGTCGAGAGTCAGCAGATCGGGATCAAGTTGGGCGGCCAGATCGAGCGCCTCCTGCCCTCCCTTGGCCGCTCCCAGAACCTCAACGCCCGGCACATCACGCAGTACATTTCTCACCAGTTGGCGATAGAGAGCCGAGTCATCAACGATGAGAACGGAGAGCTTGTCTTCCATGATCGTTCAGGCCGAGGTCGAGAGCGGAGGGCTGGGGGGCGAATCATTCGCCACCCGCGACAAGACATCCGTCAGACTGGCTTTGTTGAACGGCTTGACGACGAAATCGAGCGCGCCCAGACGGATACATTCCATCAGCTTTTCCCGCTGATCGACGGCGCTCACCATGATGATCCGCGCTCCGGGGTACTCGTGGCGGATCTCGCGGAGGGCGGTGACGCCATCTTTGACCGGCATCACGATGTCGAGTGTCACCAGATCGGGGGTCAGTTCGCGGAAGCGGGCGATGGCCTCCTGGCCATTCGCGGCTTCGCCCACCACGGTCCAGCCAGCCTCCCGCGCGATCTCGCGGATCCGCATCCGCATGATGACAGCGTCATCCACAATCAGCAGTCGCTTGCTCATGAGTCACAGTACCGTGGGTTCGAGCCCCGCGATTTCCACCGTCACCAATCCCGTTGCCGAATCCAGCAGCATCCGTCTCCCCTGCTCTCCCCCCAGATGTCGCGCGACAACCGGGATCTTCCACTCTTCCAGTTGCCGCTCCACGGCCTGGATGTTCTGTTGCCCGATCGTAGCAAGTGATCCGGATGAGTTGAACATGTTGGCCCCTCCAGCCAGCTTGGCGATGGGGCGCAGCGGCTCTCCCCGGGACAGCAGACGCATCTGCCTCAGCAACTCGGGAATGGCGGTGTCGGCATACTTGCCGGGCAGCTCACTCGGACCGGGAGATTGCGGCAGCACGACATGGGCGAGACCCGCCAGTTTCAGACGTCGATCGTACAGCGCCACCCCCAGACATGAGCCCAGCAGGGTGCGCAGGGACTCCCCTTTCTGGCACACGGCCAATTCTCCCATCTTCAGGGCTGGAATCGGAGAGGGCACGTGGGGTGAAATGGTGCGGGGTGAGAAAGGAGTGTCGACAACCGGACTCAGCCCGGACCAATTTGACGGGGCAGCCAGTCGCGCAGACGCTCGACCGACGGAGTGTCTGGAATCAGCAACAGGTTCCAGTGCACCGGGGATCCATCGATGTGAAACCGGGTCTCGGTGAGAAACACCACGTCGCCGTGTGTGGCCTGGTTCATCAAGGCGAACTGCAGCAGTGCCTGGGGATAGTCCCGCACGAAGTGGGGAGGATCGGGGAGTAACTCCCTCCCCTGCCCTGCGGCGAGCCGACTGAGCGCATTCAGATAGGCACAGCCCACGATGTTGGCTGTCTCCTGCGCCGCGGAGCGCTCGATCTCACCCCAGGACGTTGCGGTTCCCAGCGGGTGACCCAGCAGGAGATCCGTCAGTCCCAGGCCACTGGCGTCGTCAAACGCCAGGATCAGCTGACCATGCAGTTCTCCCTGCAGTTGCATCACACAGGCCGCCATCGGAGATTCCGAATCTCCCAGCACATCGGTCGCCTGGTTCAACGGCAACTGCTCGACCCGCTCGACCGTGATGCGGGCCGGACGATCCAGCCAGCGCGAAAGCGCGAGTGAGGCCTGCTCGGCTCCGGTTCCAAACAGCCGGTGGAGTTGCTGAAGTTGCCTTGGATCAAGCATGGTCGCGTTCAGGTGGTCGCCAGGAGTTCCCGGCCGGAGACCGCTGTCCGGCCGCGGACCACGAGGTCGATCACGGCGGAGATGTCGAGCAGAAGGCAGACGGTCCCGTCGCCCAGAATGCTCGCGCCGGACAGCCCGCGGATGTGCACGAAGTTTTCGGCCAGCGACTTGATCACAATGTCCTGGCCTCCCTGGAGTTCATCCACCCGCAGTCCAATCGTCTCATGGGTCGCCTGAAGGATCACCACATTCACGCGACGGCGGTCCCGGGAGATCGCCTCGACGTGGTCGGCAGATGGTGTGCCGGGCCAATCGAAGACATCGTCAATATCGACCAGAGGAACGAATTCCCCCCGGACCTCGAAGGTGTGTCGACCGTGAATCGTCACAATATCATCGATTGGAACCGAGACGATCTCGCGCACACTGTCGATCGGCACCGCAAACATCCCGTGTCTCAGGCGGAACAGCAGGCAGCGAATGATCGCGAGTGTCAGCGGCAGCCGGATTGAGAAGGTGGTCCCCCGGCCCAATTGGGTCTCGACACTGATGGTCCCGTTCAGCTCGGCGATCCGGGTCTTGACGATATCCATTCCCACGCCGCGGCCCGAGATGTCGGAAATCTTCTCGGCGGTCGAGAATCCCGGATGCCAGATGTACTCAATCACTTCCTGATCCGACAGTTGGGCGGCTTGGTCGGCCGTCGCCAGCCCTTTCTCGACGATCTTCTGACGGATCCGGGCCGCATTGATTCCCCCTCCGTCATCACTGACCCGGATGAAGACATTGTTCCCCCGGTGCACCGCTTCGAGCGTCAGGGTGCCGGCCGTTGGCTTCCCTTTCTGCCGGCGGACATCGGCCGATTCGAGACCGTGATCGATGGCGTTTCGCACCAGGTGCACCAGCGGATCACCGAGCTCGTCGATCATCCGCTTGTCCAGTTCGGTCTTCTCACCGTGGATTTCAAGCAGTACCTGCTTCCCCAACTCTTGTGAGATATCGCGCACCACCCGTTTGAAGCGGTTGAACAACGGACCCACGGGAACCATGCGGGTATCCAGTACGCCCCGCTGCAGATTGTCAGACACACGGGTCAGCTGATTGACGGCGTCGCTGATCTGGGCGAAACAGCGGCGGCCCTCTTCCCACAGCCGCGATTGAACATCGAGGGATTCGATCTCGGATTCCAGCTCCAGCAGTTGCTGCGACCACTCGGCACCACGGGGGTCCTGGGGATCCTGGACACGGGCCTTGATCTCCTCCAGCAGGCGGCGCAGCCCCTCGCCTACGGCCCGGGTCCGGCCACTCTTTTTGAAGGCGGGACTCATTTGCCGGGAGATCTGCACGAACCTCGCATTGGTCACCACCAGCTCACCAGCGAGATTCAGCAGATCGTCGAGGCGGTCGATGTCGACCCGGACGGTCTCGACAACGCGCGACTTCCCCTCCGTGGCCGCTTCCGGACGCGGTGCTTCGCGCTCGACCGGCAATTTGGTCCCGACGGCGACTTGGTCGCGCTCTCCCCTGCCCGACTCCGGCGGGGCAACGACAGCGGGGCCGGGGGCCGTCGGCGGGTTGCTCTCGACTGTCGCCGCATCCCGTGTTGCTGGTGCGGTGGGCGACGCCTCGGACGCGGTCTCATGAGATGGTGCGGCAGGAGCTTCGGCAGTTGGCACTGCGGTGGAAGCTGGGGTTTCGGTCTCAAAAGCGAGCGGAGCCCGGTCGCGGTCCAGTTCGACCAACTCCACTCCGCCGACGTCGGCCGCGGCGCGGATCTCGGCTGCCGGGCGGTCGCTGGAGAGCAGGACCTGCAGGCGGCGCGTGTCGGCAACGAGGTGCAGTTGATCGGGGGGAGGAGCCGAATCGGCGAGCAGACCGAGGGCGTTCAGACGCTGGAGAATCAGGTCGGCTTTGACGTCGGCGAGGGCCAACCCCGCCTCGAAGGTGACCGTGACCCGCCAATGGAATTTCTCGGCGACGACTGGCTCCAGCGGCGGAAGGTCGGGCAGGTGATGTCCCCCGGGGGGAGCCTGATCCGATGGCTCGTGGGCATCCGGGGTGTTGACGGCGGACGACTCGGGCTCAGCCTCTCGGGAGGTATGGACGGCGGAGCTGGCGGCGGCGGTGGACGGCGCTCCCGGAGCCGCCGCCGTCCCCACGTGCGTCCCCAGTTCCTCCAGCAGTTCCGGAGCACTGGCAAGGGCCTGACCCCCGCGCAGCCTCTGGTTGCACTCGCGCAGGAAATCGATGCAGCGCAGTACGAGGTCCATCATGCGCCGGTCGAGGATCTGGAGTCCCGAGCGGAGTCTCTCGAAATGATTCTCGAGGTGATGGGTCAGCACGGTGATGCTGTCGAGCCCCATCATGGCCGACGAGCCCTTGATGGAGTGAATCAGGCGAAAAGCCTCATTCAGCTGGCCCGTATGCTGCGGATTCTCCTCGAGCGACAGCAGTACCTCGACCAGCGCGTCGAGCTGTTCAGCGGTCTCGTCGAGATACATCTGGAGATACGCGGCCATCTCCTCGGAAGGCAGGCCGGTTGAAAAATCGAATTCCTCGTCCGTCATGACGTCCCTCCCCCAGAGAAGGGTTTCTGGTAGGCGAAGTGGGAATGTTTGGTGAGCATGCCCAGCATGTCGTAGATTCCCTCGGAGGGGCCCACCACCAGGTAGCCGCCCGGCGCCAGGGCACGGATCAGGTTGTTGATCACCACCTGCTTCGAGTCGCGATCAAAGTAGATCAGCACATTGCGGATGAAGATGCAGTCAAAGGGAGGACCGGAGTGCGGTTCCATAAGGTTGTGGCGACGAAACTCCACCATCGACTTCAGGGCCGGCCGGATGGCGAACGACTCTCCATCCGCCTGCAGATCGAAGTGCCGCTTGAGCCGTTGTTCCGACATCTCCTGCAGCGAACGGGGTCGATAGATACCGCCGCGGGCCTGGCGCAGAACCGCCTCGCTGATATCCGTCGCCAGAACCGAGACCTTGCAGTCCCGCAGCTTGATGGCGGCTTCGGCGAGGCAGATCGCGAGCGTGTAGGGTTCCTCTCCTGTGCTGCAGGCCGCCGACCAGATCCGCACCTTCCGGGGCGTGGCCTGGCCAGGCCGGGCCACCAACTCGTCCAGAAAGGGCCCCTTGAACCATTCGAAGTGATGCGGCGTGCGGAAGAACGAGGTCTCGTTGGTGGTCACCTCGTCGAGAAACTGCTCCAGTTCCGCTTCTCCCGCTGGCGAGACCAGCAGCCGGTAATAGGCGTCGAAATCGGCGAGATCCCGGGCCTTGACGCGCCGCCGAATGCGGTTGGTCAGCAGCGTGGTCTTGGTCGATTCAATCCGGATGCCGCTCTTGCGATAGATGAATTCCCGAAACAGTTCGAACTGCCGGGGGGACAGTTTGTCGGGTTCCATCGTGACGGGGGAAGAGGCGGATAACGGCATGGCAGAGACTTCCGGGCGGTACAGGTCTGCCGGAAAAGGTTCACCGCAGTTCGAATTCTACCGGTAGGTGACAGGACGGACGAGGGAGAGTTCAGGCTTTGAACTTGGCGACAAGGTCGCGCAGGGTCTGTGCCTGGGCCCCGAGTTCTTCAGCACTGGCCGCCATTTCTTCGGCGGCCGCCGCGTTGGATTCCGTCGTGTGCGACACCGAGCGAATGGCCGACTTGACCTCGGCGGCGCTGGCGGCCTGAGTCTCGGTCGATTCGGCGATGCGGGCAATTCCCCGGGCGGTTTTGTCGACCGCCTCGACGATGGCCTTCAGAGACTGGCCCACGCGACTCGAAAGGGCGGCCCCTTCTTCGACACGCCGGGAAGATTCCTTGATCAGTTGCGTGATTTCCTTGGCCGCCTCGCTCGACCGTTCCGCCAGCTTGCGAACCTCGTCGGCGACCACGGCGAATCCCAGTCCATGCTCGCCCGCCCGGGCGGCTTCGATTGCGGCGTTGAGAGCCAGCAGGTTGGTCTGGCTGGCGATCTCGCTGATCACCTGGATGATGTCGTTGATCTGCTCGGAGGATTTCTGGATCAGCTTCATGGCGCTGACCGCCTCGGCCACTGCCGTCCCTCCTCCCTGGGCCAACGTGGTCGATTCGTCGGCCTGAGCCTTCGCTTCGGCCGAATTGCGCGAGATGACTTCGATTGACGAGATCATCTGCTCGACCGAGGCGGACATCTCCTCCACAGCGGCGGCCTGGGTCTGGGCCCCCTCGCTGAGATTCGCGCTGCTTTCGGCAATCGTGCGGGCCCCTTCATTCTGCTGGTTGGCCGCCTCGACCACCTGCCCGATCACATTCCGCAGGTCGGCCAGCATCCCTTTCATCCCGCCGGCGAGACGTCCCATGTCATCGTCGCCGGAAACCGCAACCGACTGGGTCAGGTCGCCGCTGGCGGCCGCAGTCACGACCTTGACCAGCTGGTTCACTTTGGACTCCAGCGCCTCTTTCGCCCTGCGCTGTTCGTCCAGGAGCGCCTCCTCACGAGCATTCGCCTGCTCCCGTTCGGTGATGACCTCCCAATTGACCATGGGACCGACGTAGGTTCCGTGAGAGTCCCGGATTGCCGAGACATTCAATTCCAGGATCTCGTCCCCCAACTGGATCTTGGCCGTATGGGGAAGATTGCGGGGATCCGACAGCATCCGCCGCTGGTGCTCCGGGTTTTTGTGGAAGATGTCCATGGAACGGCCGAGGATTTCATCGGCCCGACAGGGGAGCAGATGCTCGAGTCGGCGGAGAGCCTGCAGTGAGGCCGGATTCATGTAGACGATCTTGAAATCGCGATCGGCCAGGATCATGCGGATGGTGGCATTCTCCACCATCTGCCGCAGCCGCTGCTGCTCTTCCTGGTCCCGGATCTGGGCCTGCGTCACGGCGGTGATGTCGGAGGCGAATTTGACCACTTCCACCACGCGGCCTGTACTCTCCAGAAGTGGATTGTACGTGGCCTGCAGCCAGACCTCTCGCCCTCCTTTGGCGATCCGCCGGAATTGCCCGGCCCGGAATTCGCCCCGCCCCAGGCTGTGCCAAAAGTCCCGGTATTCTGCACTCAGTCGGGTGGTTTCGTCGCAGAACAGGCTGTGGTGCTGCCCCTGGATTTCCGCCAGTGTGTAGCCCATGGCCGCCAGGAAGTTTTCATTCGCAGTGATGACTGTTCCATCGGGTTTGAAGCGAATCATCGCCTGGGAACGATTCAGTGCGTCGAGGATCGCGCTCTGGGAGGCTGCTGTTCCTGCGGAGGAGCCGCGACGGTTGCGGGTGGGGCGAGATTCGGCCATGGTGCGGAGACGAAGATGAAAAACGTGCGGTGAGGCGACAGAGAAAGCCGTTGTGTCAGGACATCAATCCCGCACGCCGCGGGACAAGTCCACCGCGGCGGCCTGATTGACCTGTTCGAGTTTGCGTGGGTCCAACAGTTCATCGATGTCGAGGAGAATCAGCAATTTGCCGTCGACACGGGCGAAACCCGAGATGTACATGGCCCCATTCCCGGTGACGGTCTCGGGAGCTGCCTGCACATTCTCTTCGGGAATCCGAATGACCTGCGAAACGAGGTCCACCGTGCAGCCCATGGTCCGCTCACCCACATTCACCACAATCGTGCGGGTGTCGCCATCGGCCTCTTTCGCAGGCAACCGAAACAGTTTGCGGAGGTTGATGATGGGGATGATCGAGCCCCGCAGATTGGCGACCCCCTCGACGAACTCAGGGACCTGCGGTGTCCTGGTGACCTGGTTGAGAATGACGATTTCCTGGATCTGATCGATCCGGAAGGCGTAGGCCTGGCCAGCAAGTTCGAAACCCACGTACTGCGACGAATGGCGACGTGCGGAAGTCGGAGGAGAGGCGGAGTTCTGCATGATTCGCCAAGTATGGCACGGACAGATTCCGCACTCCACAAATCCTGCCTGCTTTCCCCAAAATCCCGGGTTGGATTTGAGCCATCCATAATCTGTGACGAATCCAACAGTTGTGCCGGTACGACCGATTGTGCGGGACGAGCACCCGCAGGGGGGCCCGTGCGGCATCTCCTGGCCCATCCGATCCCAAAAGAGCCGTATTTCCGAGGCGACCAAGATCCGAGCCGAGCACGCCTCCCCTCCTGCGATCGACGAAGGAATGACTCGGGCATTGAGGCCAGGAGTCGCGGGGCCCGGCTCAGAGGTGCCGGGCCTCCGCCCGGGGGGGCCGATTCATCAGGCTGTCGGTCGCCGCCTGGGGGGATTTCCCCTCAAACAGCACCCGAAAGACTTCGCTGCAGATCGGCATGTCAATTCCCCGCTGAAAAGCGAGATCATGGACTGCCCGGCAGGTGGTCACCCCTTCGGGAATGCCATGGATGACCCGGGCTGCGTCCGCCAGAGAGTGGCCCCGGCCGATCTCTTCTCCCACCCGCCGGTTTCTTCCATAGGGGCTGTAGCAGGTGGTGATCAAATCCCCCATGCCGGCGAGGCCGACAAACGTCTCGGGTTCGGCCCCCAGCGCCACGCCAAACCGGGTCATCTCCACCAGCCCCCGGCTCAGCAGAGCCGATTTGGCATTGTCTCCATACCCCAAACCATCCGAAATCCCCGCGGCGATGGCGACCACATTCTTCAACGCGCCCGCCAGTTCAACTCCCAGCAGGTCACGGTTGGTATAGACCCGAAAGCGATCGGAATTGAACGTCGCCTGGGCATCGCGCAGCAATTCCGCTTCCAGCCCCGCCACCACCACGCTGCAGGGAAGTCGACGGGCGAATTCCTCGGCATGGCTGGGCCCGCACAGCGTCGCCACCCGCGGGGTCCCCAGGACATCCGCGATAATCTGGCTGGGGCGCAGAAACGTGGAGTTTTCAATTCCCTTGATCACGCTGACCACGGATGTGTGTGCGGCGGCCTGTCCCCCCATTCCCTGCAGCGTCTCCCGCAGGAACCGTGTGGGAATCGCCACCACGATCAGATCCGCCCCTTCGAGGGTCTCCCGGGATGAGGAGCTGAACCGGAGACCAGGATGGAGCGGGATTCCCGGCAGATACTGCCGGTTCTCACCGAGTTCCCGCATCTGGGTCGTCCTTTGGGGATCATGCGACCACAGCCAGACTTCGTGTTGGGGCTTTTCACAGAGCACCAAGGCACAGCCGGTTCCCATTCCTCCTGAACCGAGTACAGCGATTTTCCTGGTCATCAGCCACGTCGGGTTTTGGTCGGCGGCGACTTGGACTTCGCCGGAGGGTTCTGGAATTGGTCTTCGTGAGCCGGCCGGGCCTCGCTCAGTTTGCGGGCGACACGCACAGGCACCATCAGTTTGAGTGTCTGCGGCCGAAGACACGACGCGTCGTTGCAAGCCTGGTACAGAAGTTCGAAGGGAAGTTCTTCAGTCTTGCCCGCCGACTCCTTTGGAATCTGCAGGGTCGCCCGGATGGCGACCTTCCCCTCGAGGTACCGGGCCGGAGGGAGGTCATCGTCGCGTTCCACCACCCGCGCTCGAGGGTATTCGATATTCTGAAGTTTCAGGCCCAACTCCGAATCGAGACTCAGTTCGGTCGCATTGTCTCCTTCGGGATCACCGGCCGGATTGCCATGGATGTGCCAGCCCGGTGCGATCTCGACCAGGACCAGCACGCGGCAGGTTCCCCCGGGTGGGAGCGGATCGGCCGAGAGCAGCACCTCGGCATTCACCTTCGAGGCGGGCTTGCGGCGGGGAGCGGGGTCGGCCGGACGGTCTTCGGCATTCGACATCAGCTTGATCGGAGCGGACGGACGCGCCGCCGGCGGGGGATTCTCGCCAGACAGCGCGAGCAGTACGGCGGTCGCCATATGCGACAGTCCCTCGGGGCGATCGGCCAGGTGAGGAGCGAATTCACGCAGCAGGCTCTCCGCCTGGCGGCGGTACTCGGGCTCGCCGCTGAACCGGGCGATCTCCAGCAAATTGACCGCGGTAACACTGTTTCCCGAGGGAAGCACCGAATCCACGAGGGGTTTGGTGCGGATCAGCAAGGTCTCGTGTTCGGTACTTGTGGCGAAGCATCCGCCCCGGGATCTGTCCCAGAACAGTTGCAGTTGCAGATCGGTCAATCGGCGGGCGGCGGTGAACCACCGGTCATCCCGCGAGGCAGTCCCCAGGGCCAGCAGGCCCCGCACCAGAAACGCGTAGTCTTCGAGGTAGGCATCGTGCCGGGCCTCACCACGACAGTAACTTCGATAGAAGCGCCCATTCTCCTGGCGCATCTCTTTCAGAATGAACTCGGCCGCCTCGCGGGCGGCACGCAGGTATTCCGGACGTTCGAACACCACGCTGGCCTCCGCCAGGGCGGCAATCATCAGGCCATTCCAGCCACACAGAATCTTGTCGTCGCGGGCGGGGGCCTTGCGACGCACGCGCTCCCGGAGCAACTTGCGATGGATGCCAGCCAGGGAGGCTTCGAGCGCATCCACGGTAACCTGCAGCTTGGCGGCCGAGTCTTCCAGAGATTCGCTCCGCAGCAGGACAAATCCTTCCTCGAAGTTCGGTGTCCCGGAGACTCCATAGACCTGCTGGCAGATGCCCAGTTCCTCGGCCGACAGGACCTCCTGCAGCTGATCGAGACTCCAGGCGTAATAGGCCCCCTCAACGCCATTGGCGTCGGCGTCGAGGGCCGCGTAAAAGCCACCTCGGGAATCGGTCATTTCCCGCAGGACGAATTCCAGGATCCCTTCGGCCACCTGGCGGTAAGACCGTTGCCCGGTCCGGGAAAACGCGGCGGTGTAGACGGACGCCAATTGGGCGTTGTCGTACAGCATTTTCTCAAAGTGCGGGATGCGCCAGGCCCGGTCGGTACTGTAGCGGTGGAATCCCCCCCCAACGTGATCATGGATCCCGCCGGCCGCCATGCGGGCGAGGGTGAGGTCGAGCATCCGCGCCGCGTCTGCCGCCTGGTCATCAGCCGGCCCGCGGCAGATCTGTTCGAGAAAGACCAGTTTTGGCGGTACTGGAAACTTGGGGCGTTGGGGGGCGCGGGGGGAAAAACCAAAGCCCCCGTACTCTGGATCAAACGAGGCCTGAAGAGCCTTCCAGGTCTGACCGGCCAGTTCCTGGTTGAGTTCCGGACGGGGCAGCGCCAGCGGAGGCCGCTGCGACACCTTGAGGTCCTCGACGAGGACAGTCGCGTTGTCATTCAGGGTCTTCCGCGACTCGGGATTGCTCCAGGCCGCGACCAGATTGCGCATCAGATCCGGGAAACCAGTCCGGCCGTCCTCATCCGAGGTGGGGGGTATGTAGGTTCCTCCACCCAGCGGCCGGGCGTCGGGGGTCAGAAACAGCGACAGGGGCCAGCCCCCAGACTGGGAACTGCCTATCCGTCGGTAGTAGGCCTGCAGTGCCGCCATGTAGATGTCGTCGAGATCAGGTCGCTCTTCGCGATCGACTTTGACGCAGACAAAATGCCGATTCATGTATTCGGCGATGTCTGGATTGGAGAAGACCTTCTCCTCCATCACATGACACCAGTGGCAGCTGCTGTAACCGATCGAAAGGAAAATCGGCTTGTCTTCGCGGCGGGCCTTCTCGAGGGCCTCTGGCCCCCAGGGAAACCAGTCGACGGGATTGTGGGAATGCGCCAGCAGATAGGGACTGGTTTCGCGCGCCAACCGGTTCGGCTGGCCGGTGGGGGCTTTGCGGGCCGTTTTCTCATCCCGGGAAAATGCGGGAGGGGTTAACATGGCCCAGATCAGAAGCCAGCCCGCAACCGGCCGCCAAACCCTTGGCCACTCCACAATCCCCGGACACGGCCTCCCGGCACGGTTCTGCCCAGACCAGGCAGTCCACGATGTTGGGGCGTGCATGGTCATCTCCTGACGCGTTCTCCGTTCCCTGAACCGTTCGTCTTGTTGCCAGCCAGAGCTGACTGAATGAGTCTAACCAATCCCTCGGATTGCGTCTTGATCAGTTCCCCACCCTTTCTGATCAATACCGGTTGATCTAAGTCGACCCAATCACTTAGCATGCGAACGATTCTCTGGCCTGACCAGAATCGCAGCCGACTCAAGCGCCCGAGGCTTCCCCCTTCCTATGCGCCCGTTTCCGATCGTGCCCCACTCTGACATTCCCGGCGAAGTTGTTTCCCCCAGTCCGAGCCACCCGCGGTGGTTCGTTTGGGGCTGCCTGTCCGGGAGCCTGCTGGCCCCTTTCTTTTGGGCCGAGGTGGCATGGTCACAGGGGTCCGCACCCGTCCGGGTCGTCTCGGTTCAGGAGCGTGAGGTCTCCAGCGGGCAGGCCTTCGTGGGAACGGTGACCCCCGCCCGCAAAGCGGTGATTGGAAGTGCGGTCTCGGGCCGGATCGTCGAATTCGCCCACAACGAAGGGGATTATGTCGAAGAGGGTGAAGTCCTGGCTCAGGTTTTGACCGGGACCATTGCGATTGAACTGGCACATGCCGAAGCCGAGCTCAAGCATCGCCAGGAGGAACTGGCCGAGTCTGAAAAATCGTTCCCTGTGGAAAAACAGCAGGCCGACGCCCGCCTCGCCGCCGCCAAGGCCAGTCGTGACAACGCCAATTCCAACTTCGAGCGGCAGCAGGCTCTGGCCGCCAAGCGGAGCACCTCGCAAGAGGCGATCGATTCGGCCCGGGCCAAGGCGGAGGAAACCGAGGCGATGTTCCTCGAGGCACAGGCAGCCCGCCGGCTCGTCTTCGAGGGGTCGCGGGAGCAGAAGATCCGCCAACTCGAGGCGAAAGTGGCATCGCAGCAGGAGCAGGTCAATCTCATCAAGGACCGGATGAAAAAGTACACCATTCGGGCCTATTTCACAGGGTATGTCACCGCGGAGTTCACCGAGGTGGGGCACTGGATTCGCGATGGCGAATCGGTCGTCGAAATGGCGGAACTCGACTCGGTCGACATTCGGGTGAACGTGAATGAAGATGCGATCACAGACCTCGAAGTGGGTGAAGAGGTGCGGGTGGAAGTCAATGCCACGAAGGCCCGTTCGTTTCTGGGGAAGATCCAGGCCATCGTACCCCAGGCCGATGTGAAGTCGCGGGCCTTTCCCGTGCTGATACGGGTCAAGAATCCGCGACGGACCAGCCGTGTCGAAGGGGGCCCGGTGACTCACGAACTGAAATCGGGAATGCTGGCCCGGGCCATTCTGCCGGTGGGACGTCAGAAGGCCTCGCTGCTGGTCTCGAAAGACGCAGTGGTGCTGGGGGGAAGAATCCCCATGGTCTACGCGATTGTTCCCACCCCGGACAAACCGGGTGAGGGAACGGTTCGTCCGGTTCCGGTCGAGTTGGGAGTAGCCGATGGTGGCGACATCCAGGTGACCCCCGCCTCGCCCGAATCAGGACTGCGGGCCGACGACCTGGTGGTGGTGGAGGGCAATGAGCGGTTGCGTCCCGGCCAGTCTGTGAAGTTCTCCACCACACCCCGGGAGGCGGTGGCCCGCTGACCAGCCCCGCCTGCCCCCTTCCGCGAATTCCGCGTCCGCCTGTCGCCCCGGCACGGGCCCCTGTCGAGACTGAACCATGCAGTTGATCGAATCATTCGTCCGCAATCCGGTCAAAGTGGCCGTCGGAGTGATCCTGGTCTCGTTGTTTGGCGTGCTGGCCATGCTGGCCATGCCCATGCAGCTGATTCCCGAGGTGCAGACTCCCACCCTGTCGATCGACACCATCTGGCCGGGAGCCAGCCCGCAGGAAGTCGAGCGGGTGGTGGTGCAGGAGCAGGAGAAGCAGCTCAAGAGCGTCGAGGGGGTCAGCAAGATGACTTCCGAGTCGATGGACTCGATGGGCCGAATCACCCTCGAATTCCCGGTCGGCACCGACATGTCGACGGCGGAAATCAAGGTCAACTCGCGTCTGCAGCAGGTCCCGTTCTATCCCCCCGAGGTGAAGGAACCGGTCATCACCACCTCAAACGCCGCCGATCGTCCGATCGCCTGGTTCATCCTGATGCAGCGGACGGCAACGGTCGCCGAGCTGGAGGAGTTCGCCCGCCAGCATCCCGAGGTGGCCGATGCACTCGCCCCCGCGATTCGGGCCCGCAACAGCGGCGTCCGCAGCCTGCGCCTGCAGACCACCGCGAAGGAGTTTCCGGTCCTGAAGGAGCTGATTCCTGACACCATTGACGTCACCACACTCCGCAAGTTCGCCGAGGATTTCATCGAGGCGAAGTTCGAAACCGTCCCGGGGGTCTCCAACTCCAACGTGCTTGGCGGACGGGAAGAAGAAGTGCAGGTGATCGTCAACCCCGAGAAACTGGCGGCGCGGCAGCTGACGATCAACGACCTGCGGATGGCGTTGCGGATGCAGAACAAAGACAGTTCGGGGGGCGATTTCTGGGAACAGAAGCGCCGGTATTCGGTGCGTACCCTCGGGCAGTTCCGCTCTCTCGAGCAGGTCGAGAACGTGATTGTCGCCCGCCGGGACGGCATTCCTGTCTATGTCCGGGATGTGGCCGAGGTGGTCAAGGGACACAAGAAGCCCGACGGCTTCGTGGCCCGCTTCGGCAGTTTCTGTATCGCGGTGAATTGCCAGCGGTCGATCGGCGCGAACGTGCTCGATGTGCAGGAGAGCCTGGCCAAGGCCGCGCAACAGCTGAACGACGGGGTTCTCCGGCAGCAGGGCCTCGAATTGATGCAGGTCTACGACGAGACCGAGTACATCTACTCGGCCCGCCAGCTTGTGGTCGACAATCTGGTCGAGGGGGCGGTGCTGACATTCATCACCCTGCTGTTGTTCCTGCGGAATGGCCGGTCGACGATCATCATCTTCGTGCACATCATCGTGAGCACTATCGGGGCCTTCCTCATGATGAAGTTGATGGGGCGTTCACTGAATGTGCCCGCCCTGGGGGGGCTGGCGTTCGCCGTCGGCATGCTGGTCGACAACGCGATTGTGATGCTCGAAAACATCTTTCGTCGCTGGCAGTTGGGAGACAGCCCGCTGACTGCTTCAGTGCGGGGTGCTTCCGAGGTGACCGGAGCCCTGCTGAATGCCACGATCGCCAACCTCGTCGTGTTCCTGCCGATTCTGATGATCAAGGAAGAGGCGGGACAGCTCTTCCGGGACATCGCTTTGGCCATCAGCGCGTCGGTCGGGTTCTCGATGCTGGTGGCCATTACCGTGGTTCCCACGGCTGCGATGCGGCTGCTGCGCAGCCCGGAGCCGGGCAAGAACCGCCTGGTGGACTGGTTCACTTCGCCCACCGCCCTCGATGGCAAGGCCCCGTGGGTCAAGCTGGTCTGGGCCCTGCCCCGCCTCGCGTGGAGCATCCTCGACCGCTTTCTCTTGCGGCCGATGGACCTGATGGCCGGCTGGTTTGTTGATCTGGTCGTGGGGTTCAACCGGCGGGTGATGCAGGGGCCGTTTGGCGGCTTGACCCGCGCGTTCATGATTCTGCTGTTCGTGGGGGGCGGTGTCCTGCTCAGCTGGCTGCTGACCCCCAAGGTGGAATATCTGCCCACCGGCAATCGCAACCTGGTGATGGGCATCCTCATTCCCCCCCCCGGCTACAACCTCAACCAGCTGCGCGATATGGGGGAACTGGTCGAGGCAGAGTTGCGCCCCTACTTTGATGTCGATCCGGGAACTCCCGAGGCGGCCAACCTGAAGTTCCCCATCATTGAGGACTTCTTCTTCGTGGCCCGCTCGCGGTCGGTCTTCATGGGGATTCGCGCCCATGATACCAACCGGGTCGCCGAATTGGTGCCGCTCATTCAGAGTGTGGCCGCCAAGCTTCCCGGCACCTTCGTGGTCGCCAAGCAGTCCAGCCTGTTCGAACAGAACATCACTGGTGGCCGGACCATCGAGATCGCGATCACAGGGCCGGAGCTGACCAAGCTGGTGGAGATTGGTGGCCGGATCCTGGGACAGGTCGTCACACCCCGGCCGGTTCTTGATCCCCAGACGGGACAACCGGTCCTCGATGACCAGGGGCAACCGAAGATGACCCAGTTGATTCCCGGGGCCCAGGCCATTCCCCAACCGAGTCTCGACCTGTCGAATCCCGAAGTGCACGTGACTCCCAAATGGGAGCAGGCGGCCGATTTGCGGATCACCGCCGACGATCTGGGCTATGCCGTGGATGCCCTCGTCGACGGGGCCTATGCGACCGACTTTTACTCCGGTGGGGATCGGATTGATTTGCGGATCATGGGGGAGACCGCCTTCGCCAGCCGCACCCAGGACCTCGACTCGCTGCCGATTGCCATGCCCACCGGGCAACTGGTCCCCCTGGGAGCGGTGGCCGATGTGAAGTTGAGCAGCGGTCCCGAGCAGATCAATCACCGCACCCGTCAACGGACCATTCGGATTGAAGTCACTCCCCCGACGAATTTCCCGCTCGAAACCGCCATGGACGTGATCGACAAGGAGATTCGCCAACCGCTGCAGAATGATCCCGCCCTGATCCAGGGGGGGTATCGCATCGAACTCGCGGGAACGGCGGACAAGCTGGTCTCCACCTGGTCGTCGATGCGGAACAACTTTTTGCTGGCGGTGCTGGTGACCTACCTGATGATGGCCGCGACCTTCGAATCGTGGCTCTATCCGTTTGTGGTGATGTTGACCATTCCCCTGGGGGCCGTGGGGGGCTTTATCGGTCTCTGGATGATGAACGTCTTCCTGTTGGGCCGCACCGAGCCTCCCTCACTCGATGTACTGACCATGCTGGGGTTCTTCATGCTGGTCGGCACGGTGGTGAACAACCCGATTCTGATTGTCGAGCAATCGATCGCGAACATCCGGGAAAACGACATGCCGATCGCGGATGCGATTCTCGAAAGTTTGCGGGACCGAATCCGGCCGATCTTCATGACCACGCTCAGCGGCCTGGCGGGGTTGTTGCCCCTCGTGATTGCTCCCGGTGCCGGAAGTGAGTTGTACCGCGGTATTGGGGCCGTTCTGCTGGGGGGGCTGGTGGTATCGACGATTCTCACGCTGATTTTCGTCCCCGCCGCTCTCAGCCTCATGCTCGAGATCCAGCGCTGGCTCGCGCAGGTGCTGGGCTGGAATCGCCGCAGCCGCGAAGAGGTCACCTCCCCCAGCTATGGAGAGGCCTCGCCCGATATTGCGGGAGTGGTCGTTCCGGCGAGTGCTATACCCCTCGGTGCGGGGGGACGAACTCCCGTGCTTCCTCCGGATGTCCCCGCGACCGGTTCCGCCGGCAGCTGACATACAGGAGGAGACCTGTGAGTCGGGAGCGCTGCCTGTGCGGCCTCACCCCGCACTCAGAGCGCTGCCCTTTCCGGGTGGCGTCCAATGTCGTGGTGCTTTGTCGATCGCATCCGTCCGCGCAGCGTTGGCGGTTGCTGCGCCCCGCTGTTGCCGACCCGGGTAAGTTCGGTCGCGGACCGACGCATCACAGCATGGCCCAGCTCTTTCTCAGCCCTGGGGTTTTACCTTGAAGCCCAATTTGGACAGGGCGGCCGAAACCCGTTCCACCAGATCTCCCTGGATCACCAGGGTCTCTTCGTCGAGCGTCCCCCCCGTTCCCAGGGAAGACTTCAACTTGGCGAGCAATTCGGGGAGATCGGTCTGGCTGGGGGAGAGGCCCGAGACAACAGTCACCAGTTTGCCCTTCTGCCGTTTCTCGCGACGGATCCGCGCCGTCTGGCGTGACGGATCGCCGTTGGGGCGTGCCGGCGGGGGCGGGGGGCAGTGACATTCCGCGACAGGTTTTCCGCAGCGTTCGCAGGTGGGGGGACGATCCCAGGGGGTTCCGCTGAAGAGACGGGTCATGACTCGGCGACTGCGGGCACGAACTGATGGCCGGAGGCATGCACCGTCAGTACGGGGCAGGACGCTTTGCGAACCACTTTCTCGGCGACGCTTCCCAGCAGCAGGTGGGCCGCCATTCCGCGACCATGGGTGCCGATGACAATCAAATCGACCGCGCTGTCGGAGGCATAGTCGACGATTTCGACATCCGGACGGCCATGTCTCCAGGCGGTTTCGATTTTCACTCCCTGACACAGAGCCTCGGGAATCCAGTTTTCGAGCCGTTCCTGGGCATAGGTTTCAAACTGTTGCCGGGTGGGGACCGGATAGCTCTCGTACATCGGGAGATAGACCACGGGGTCCTCGATCACGTGCAGCAGATGCAGGGCCGCACCAAACTGCCGCGCGAGCGTAAGCCCATAGTCAGTGGCCCGCTCGCTCTGCTGGCTGAAGTCGATCGGAACGAGGATGTTCTTGAGGCGAATCATGGCGGGGTCGAGTGGAGGTGGGAGGCGGTTGCGTGGGTGAGGTCTGTGAACATATCATCCGCCCCACCAATCGAAAACCAATTGCCCACACTTCCCAGCAGGAGCAGCTCGATGCAGCCTTGGTCGATCGGCGTGTTCACTTCGGTGGACGCAGGTCTTGGAGTTCATCTCGATGTGGCCCGCGAATTGGGCATTCCCACGGTCCAGATTCACTCGCCCCACAAGCAGACCCGGAACGCGCGGGCTGCGGACGAATTTCTGAAAAAATGCCGTGACGCCGGAATCACCATCACCTGCGTGTTTGGCGGATTCGACGGTGAGAGTTATGCCGACATTCCCACCACGGTGCGTACCGTGGGGCTGGTTCCCCGCGAGACCCGGGCGGCCCGTCTGGCCGAGATGACCGAAATCTCCGACTTCACCAAGTTGCTGGGCTGCGACACGGTGGGCATGCACATCGGGTTTGTACCGGCCGACCGGACGGGAACCGATTACAAAGAGCTCGTCAGCTGCACCCGCGATCTGCTCGACCATGTCGCCGGCAACGACCAGAAGCTGCACCTCGAAACGGGACAGGAAACCGCCGATCACCTGCTGGAATTCATCCATGATGTTGGACGCCCGAATCTGTTCATCAATTTTGATCCGGCGAACATGATTCTGTACGGGACCGGAAACCCGATTGAAGCTCTCCAGAAGGTGGGCAAGTACGTCCGCAGCGTGCACTGCAAAGACGCCCGCTGGGCCGCCGAGGGGAAACGCGGAGTCGAATGGGGGACCGAAGTGGCCCTGGGCGAGGGGGATGTCGGCATGGAAAAGTACCTGCGGACCCTGCTCTCGATCGGCTACACCGGCCCGTTGACGATTGAACGGGAAATCGCCCACGACCGTGTCCGGCAAAAGGCCGACATCGGGGCCGCCGTGACCCTGTTGACCAACCTGCGGAAGAAGATTCTCGGCTAAGCCTTTCGGGGGGATGAGTTGCCGGCCTTCCCACCGCCGATTCCCCCCCTGCCCTGCTGGACCTGAGGTGTTCCATGCCAGCCTCCCGTCGTGGATTCCTCGGTCGCGGATTGTGGGGAGCGGTCTCCGCATCCGTGGCATCTCGCGAGCTGGCTTCCCGATTGCATGCGGGAGGAGCTGGTGCGGGGAGAATCAAGGTCGGGCAAATTGGAACGGCGCATGCCCACGCCTCCAAGCTCGAGGTCTTTCGCGACTCTCCCGAGTTTGAGGTTGTTGGAATTGTCGAAAACTCGGTCGAACGGCGCGCGCAAGCCGCCGAACAGCGGGCCTACAAAGACCTGCCGTGGATGACCCGCGACCAGTTGCTGGCGATTCCGGGCCTGCAACTGGTGTTGGTTGAGACGGCGGTCCGCGACCTGCTCGACAATGCCGAAGCGTGCGTCGACGCCGGAAAACATGTGCATCTCGACAAGCCAGCCGGCGAATCGTTGCCGCAGTTCCAGCGGATTCTGGAGCAGGCCGAACAGAGCCGGTTGTTGGTGCAGTTGGGTTACATGTACCGGTACAACCCGGGCATCGTGTTGCTGCGGGAGTTGCTCGAGGCGGGTTGGCTCGGAGACATCTTCGAAGTCCATGCCGTGATGAGCAAAGTCGTTGATCCGCAGTCCCGACGGGGCCTGGCCGAATACCGTGGAGGCATTTTCTTCGAGTTGGGATGCCATATCACCGACCTCGTGCTGGGCGTTTTGGGCCCACCCGACAAAGTGACCGCGTTCCCCCGCCAGGTGCTGTCCGGAGATGATTCCCTCCGCGACAACATGCTTGCGGTTTTTGAATATCCCCGGGCGCTCGCCACGGTGAAGTCCAGTGCAGTGGAAGTGGAGGGTGGGGGGCGGCGTCATTTGGTGGTCTGCGGGACCCAGGGAACCCTGCAGGTTGAGCCGCTCGACAATCCCCGGGTGGAGTTGACCCTGGATCGTCCCCGTGGGAAGTATTCCGCCGGGCGACAGGTGATCGAATTGCCGCGTTACACCCGCTACGTTGACGATGCCGCCGATATTGCCCGGGTGATCCGGGGTGAACGGCCCCCTCTGTTTTCCCTGGCACATGAATTGGCTGTGCAAAAGACCGTTCTGCAGGCCTGTGCCCTTCCCCTCACCTGAAGGCGACGGTTCGGTTCATGTCCTCGGTTGTGCTGCATCTGGCGGATTCGGAATCCCGACCTGTGTCGCTTCGTCGGGTTGGACGCCTGCTCGCTGAACTGCCGGGATTTATCCGCGAAGCGCTCCTCTCCGCGCTGAAACGCCGGTCCACGCACCACGGAGGGACTCCCACGTGGCTGCAGGTCGCGTCGCAGCCCGTTCTCGAATCCATCGAGTTGGCGAATGGCCCGCTGCAAACCATTCGGCTGTCGTTGCCAATGCTGGGTTCCGCCGCCCCGGAAGAGTTTCATCAACGCACACTGTTTCCGGAGCTCAAGCCCGATCCGCGCGATACGGGGTTTGATCTGCTCATTGATCTTGTGCGGCGGCTGGAGCAAGGTGAGGGAAACCTGCGGGATGTGTCGTCCAATGCCCTGCGGCGGTTCGTCCGGATTCAGTCCGCGTTGGCCGACGGTTCCGAGATCGCGGCAGTTGAACTTCGGAGTCCCCGTCGACCTCAGTCGGCTCAAATCACACGCGAGTTGACCGAGTCGAGCGCGACGTTGCTGGCCTCTCGGCCGACTGAAACCCACGTGCAGGTCGTGGGCTGGGTGGAACGGCTGGAGACCGATGAGAAGAGGTTCGGCATTACGACCGACCGCGGCGAACGCATCTGGTGCTACTGGGACAATCCCCGGCTGCAGTTGATGCACTGGCTCTGGAACGATCGCGTCCGTGTCGCGGGACAAGGGCTTTTTCGTGCCGATGGAAAGCTGAAAAAAATCATTGTGTCGGACTTCACACCCACCCACCCCGGTGCGCACCGGAGGTGGGGGGAAGTGATCGCAACCAACCTGGACAATTAAGGATCTGCCCATGCCGGCGAAGTACCGGGGATTGATTTCGATGTCGCAGGTGCGACTGCTGCTGATGAGCGTGTGCGTGTTCTCTGTGGTTTCTGTGGCCCTGCCATCTCTGTTTGCGGGCGAATGGCCGCAGTTCCGCGGCCCCAACGCGCGGGGGATGGCCGTCAACACCCGTTCGCTCCCGATTGAAATCGCTCCCGAGTGCCGGTCGCTCGCCTGGAAGGTCCCCCTGCCCCCCGGTCACTCGTCCCCCGTTGTGACCGAAGACCGGATCTTTCTGCAGGCGGTCGACAACAATCGGCTGCTGACCATCGCTCTCGACCGCGAGTCGGGGCGCAAGGTATGGGAACAACCGACCCCCTTCTCGCAACTGGAAGAGATTCATCGCATCGGGAGTCACGCGCAGTGCACGGTGGCGGTTCACGATGGTCTGGTGGTCAGCTTCTTCGGCTCGGCCGGCCTCTCCTGCTTCGATACCGAGGGAAAACCCCAGTGGTTCCTGCCGTTGGGACCTTTCAAGAACACTTTCGGGGCCGGAAGCTCACCGCTCATCGCCGACGGCAAGGTGATCCTGTCCCAGGATCACGACCTGGATTCGTTTCTGCTGGCGGTTGACCTCAAGACGGGAAAGACCGCCTGGAGGGTCGACCGGTCCGATTATCTGCGCAATTATGGCAGTCCCGTGATCTGGACAGTCGAGGGCAAGTCGCAGGTGGTGGTGGCGGGAACGTTGCGGGTCACCGGCTACGATCTCGAATCGGGAGCCGAGCTGTGGCGTGTTCATGGCATCGCCCGGTTCGTCTCGGCCACTCCGACCGTCGGGTCTGACAACATCCTGTATGCCTCGGGCTTCGCCGCGGGAAATGAGGTTGGAGGGGAACGCTTCAATGTTCCGGCGTTCGACGATGTCGTGGCGGAGTATGACCGGGACAAGAACGGGACATTTGAAGAAGAAGAGCTCCCCGATGGCCCCATCCTCATGCGGTTTTCGCAGGTCGACCGGGACAAGAACGGATCCTTGTCGCGCGAGGAGTACGAGCTGTTCCGGCGTTTGTTCGCCGTGGGACGCAACGTGATTGTCGCCATCAAGCCGGGAGGCAGGGGAGACATCACCGATTCCCACGTGGCGTGGGAGCAGACCCGGTTTGTGCCGTTTTGTGCGTCTCCTCTGGCGACCGAATCGCGGTTGTTTACGGTGCGTGACAAGGGTTTGCTGACCACCCTCAATCTGCGCACGGGAGGCAAGCTCAAGGAGGGGCGCCTCGAGGCGGCTGGTGACTACTATGCTTCCCCCGTGGCGGGCGACGGAAAAGTCTATTTGTGCGATGAGCATGGCCGGCTGACGGTGGTGAGTGATGCCGACGATTGGCAGGTCCTGCATACGGCTGACTTTGAAGAAAATGTCTATGCGACCCCGGCCGTGGTCGACAATCAGATCTTCCTGCGCACCGCCGGACGTCTCTACTGTTTTGGACGCCGTCCCAAAGTGGCAGGACTCGATCGGCTGGAACCTCGCACAATCGGCCAGGCAGACCGATGAAGCCAGCGATTGCCGGATTGGCAGCAGGAGTTTTGTGGCTGGTGGGGGTGACCATGGCTGGGGCGGATCAACCCTCGGTGCAGGAATCCCAGCGCCGCCCGATCGTGATCGCCCATCGAGGAGCCAGTGGCCAGCGGCCAGAACACACGCTGGCTGCCTATCAACTGGCAGCCGAACAGGGGGCCGACTTCATCGAGCCCGACCTGGTCATCACCCGGGATGGAGTGCTGGTCGCCCGCCATGAGCCCGAAATCGGCGAAACCACCGATGTGGGCGAGCATCCGGAATTTGCCGCGCGAAAAACCACGAAGACCCTCGGTGGGAAGCCGGTCGAGGGTTGGTTCGTGGAAGACTTCACCCTGGCCGAGCTGAAGACGTTGCGGGCACGCGAACGGCTCCCCAGACTGCGTCCGGAAAGTGCCCGGTTCGACAACCAGTTGGAAATTCCCACCTTTCCCGAAATTCTCCGGTTGCGTGACGAATTGACGACCCGCCTGGGACGGGTGATTGGCGTCTATCCCGAGACCAAGCATCCCGCCCGGTTCGCGTCGCTGGGCCTCCCCTTGGAAGAACGCGTTGTGGCCGATTTGCGGGCGCACGGTCTCGACTCGGCACAGGCACCGGTCTTTCTGCAATCGTTCGAGACCGAGAGCTTGCGGAGACTGGCGAAACTGTGCCAGCTGCGGCGAATCCAACTGCTCGGCAGCCGGCCCCCGTTTCCCCTCGACGATGCAACGGCCAGTCGGGATCGACTGGGCTGGTTGACGCCGCGATACCTGCAGGAGATTCGCACCTTCGCGGATGGCATCGGACCCGACAAGAATCTGCTGTTTCCCCGGACTTCGGAGGGTCGGCTGGGGATGGCCACCTCGCTAGTAGCCGATGCTCACCGGGCGGGACTGTTGGTTCATCCCTACACGTTCCGCCAGGAAAATGCTTTTCTGCCGGCTGACTTCCAGCGGGTTACTGCAGGCGACGGGGAGCCCAATCCGGGAGGGACCGGAGATCTGGCGGGGGAACTCCGACGATTTCTGGAGTTGGGGATCGATGGGTTCTTTATCGATCAGCCGCAGGTGGGGGTGCGGGTCCGAGACGAGCCACGCTGAACGGCTTACGTGCCGAAGATCACCGCCCACAGGGGGGGGCCGAACAGGCAGAGCCCGCTGAAAATCGAGCAGATCGTGGCGATGAGTACGGCTCCGGCCGCCATGTCCTTTGCCTGCCGGGCCAAAGGCTGGATTTCGGGCGAACAGATGTCGACAGCGGTCTCCACGGCCGAATTGAGCCCCTCGGCCACCAGAACCAGGCCGATCGTCTGAATCAGCATTCCCCATTGCCAGGGATCGAATTGCAGCCAACAGGCGGCCGCCAGAGCACAGACCGTCACCACCAGATGAATCCGGAAGTTTCTCTGGGTGAAGTACAGGTCAAACAGTCCCTGCCAGGCACACTGGACGCTTTTCAGGAAGGGTTGATTCTGGCGCATTCCCAAGACGGATTTCCAAATGGGCGACGGGGAGACGACGATTGGGGTTGGGGGAGCCGGCGGTATCTTCGCACTCCGCATCCTAATCGGTAGACTGGGGGTCACGGGCATCTTCCCGAGGCCCCGTTCGGCCAATTCCCCGGTGAAGGGCCGGATTTTCCGAAAATAACTTCTCTCTGGACACCCGTCATGGTCACCGCCAGCGCCAAGGCCCATCGTTCGGTTCCCGTCCCCAAGGTCCGTCAGACCCAGCTGTTGATCGACGGCAAATGGGTCGATGCCAAATCCGGCAAGACCTTCGCCACCTACAATCCGGCGACCGAGACCAAGATCGCCGATGTGGCCGAAGGGGATGCGGCGGATATTGAACGGGCCGTAAAGGCCGCCCGCAAGGCGTTTGAATCGGGGGACTGGCCCAAGCTGGATGCCCGTGACCGGGGACGGCTGCTACACCGCCTGGCGGATCTGGTCGAACAGAACCTGGAGGAACTGGCCGCACTGGAAACTCTCGACAACGGCAAGCCGATCCGGGACGCGCGGGCGGCAGACCTGCCTCTGGTGATCGACTGTCTGCGCTATTACGCCGGCTGGGCCGACAAACTCCACGGCGACACCATTCCCATTCGCGGCAACCATTTCTGCTATACCCGCCGCGAACCTGTGGGGGTGGCGGGGCAGATCATCCCCTGGAATTTCCCCCTCCTGATGGCGGCCTGGAAATGGGGCCCCGCGTTGGCAGCCGGCTGCACCGTGGTGATGAAACCTGCCGAGCAAACCCCGTTGACCTGCCTGCGACTGGGGGAACTGGCGATTGAAGCGGGGTTTCCCAAGGGAGTCATCAATCTGGTTCCAGGTTATGGTCCTACCGCAGGGGCGGCGCTGGTGCGACATCCCGATGTCGACAAGATTGCCTTCACGGGGGAATACCGTACCGCCCAGATCATCATGACGGACGCGGCCCCCACGCTGAAACGGCTGACTTTTGAACTGGGAGGCAAGAGCCCCAACATCATTTTCGCCGACTGCGATCTCGACGCCGCAGTGGCGGGAACGGAATTCGGTCTCTTCTTCAACCAGGGGCAGTGCTGCTGTGCCGGCAGCCGGGTGTTCGTGGAGGAAAAGATCCACGAGGCATTCGTCGAAAAACTGGTGAAACGGGCCCGTGCCCGCCGGCTGGGCGATCCATTCGATGCCAACACCACCCAGGGACCTCAGGTCGACCAGGCGCAGTTTGACAAGATTCTCAGCTACATCGACAAGGGAGTTGGTGAAGGTGCCCAGTGTTTGACCGGGGGCAAACGCTGGGGCAAACGCGGATTCTTCATCGAGCCGACGGTCTTCGATGGCGTGACCGATTCGATGTCGATCGCCCGCGAAGAAATCTTTGGCCCCGTCCTCAGCATCCTTCCCTTCCGGAAGACGGAGGAAGTGATCGAGCGGGCGAACCGTACCACGTACGGTCTCGCCGCCGCCGTCTGGACCCGCGATGTGGCCAAGGCCCATCAGGTGGCGCACAGTGTGCGGGCCGGCACAGTCTGGATCAATTGCTACGACGTCTTCGATGCCGCGGCACCGTTTGGCGGCTTCAAGATGAGCGGCATCGGTCGCGAATTGGGTGAGGCCGGCCTGGCGAACTACACCGAGCTGAAGACAGTGACGATGAAGCTCTCCTGATCGCTGGCCCAGCCCTTCGGGGCTGAACACGAGCATGTTGCGCCGGGATGGTCTCCACGACCTCCCGGCGTTTTTTATTCCCAGGCCAAATCCGCTCGCGATCGCCGGAATCAGCAGATCCGGGGGAGCGGGGCACCCCCAGGTTCCTCGAGCACCCGCTCGCGTCCCATCCGGCCCGACACCACCACTGAGACCGACTGATGGGGGCGAACTTCTCCAATCACCGCCGCCTGTCGGCCCAGTTCGGTGCCTTGCAGGACCCGCAACATGTCCGTCAGGTGCTCGGGAGGAACGGCCCAGGTGACGTTCCCTTCATTCGCCAGAAACAACGGATCGAGGCCCAGCAGCTCAGTCGCTCCGCGGACCTCGTCCGACAGCGGCAAGGCCGACTCCCGCAGGCAGATCGTGGTTCGGGAGGCCCGCGCCCATTCCTGACAGACCGCAGCCACTCCCCCTCGCGTGGCATCACGTGCCGCCCGGTAGGGCACTCCCGCGGCACGCAGTGCCCGAAACAGCCCGGTCACCGCCGCACAGTCACTCTGCGGGGCTGGTTCGAATCCCAGATTCTCCCGGGCGGCAAGAATTGCCAGACCATGTCGCCCGATCGGTCCCGACACCACCAGCCTGTCGCCCGGCTGAATTTGCGTGGGCCCCGGTGGAATCGGCTCCACGAACACTCCGACCCCGGCGGTATTCAGATAAATCCCATCGGCCGCTCCCCGGGGGACCACCTTGGTATCCCCCGTGACAATCTCGACCTCCGTTCGCGTGGCGGCGGCGGCAATGCTGCGCAGAATTGTCTCGAGGTCGGACATGGGAAAGCCCTCCTCAACAATCAACGCCAGACTCAACCACTGTGGCACCGCCCCCATTACGGAGAGGTCATTCACCGTGCCGTAAACCGCGAGCTCGCCAATGTCTCCCCCCGGAAAAAACAGCGGGGTTACCACATAGCTGTCGGTCGTGAATGCCAGCCCCGCATCGGGGCGGGGCAAGCGTGCGGCATCTCCCCCCTGCCCCGAAAACCGGGTCCGTGGCAACAGCCGCCAGATGCAGTCCTCAATCAGCCGGCGTGTTTCCCGTCCTCCCTCGCCGTGCGCCAGGGTCACCTGCCGGTCGTCGGCGTCGCGCGGCAGAGGACAGCCACCAGTCCAAAGACGCGGGCCGGTCTCTCCGGACATCACAATCCCTCCCCCAACGATGTCGCCCGGGGTTCCACTCCGGAGCGGGCATACCGGTAGTGGGCCGCGCAACACCCCTCTCCCGAGACCATCGGGGCCCCCAGTGGAGTTTCGGGAGTACAGCTCCCGCCGAAGTGGGGACAATCGGGAGGACGCAGCCGACCCAGCAAGACCTCACGCGCCGGGCAGGTCGTCGGCTTGTCCACCGATTCCGCAAGCTCACCCGGCAACAGTCGCCGCGCGTCACACCACTCGAACTCCGGACGGAGCTGATAGCCCCCGCCGGGAATGATCCCCAGCCCCCGCCAGGAGACATCGGCCACGGAGTACACCCGTTCGATCAGCCGTTGACCAGACTCATTTCCCCCTTCCCGCACGCTCCTTGGATACGCATTCACAACGTGCGATTCGCCCGCCTCGAGTTGCCGCACGCACTCCCAGATTCCTTCCAGAAGGTCGACGGGCTCAAAACCGGTCACCACGACCGGCAGCTGATGCCGTTGGCAAAAGCTGTCGTAGACCTGATGGCCGGCCACGGTGCAGACATGTCCGGCGGCCAGAAAGGCCTGCACCTGGCTGCTGGACTCTCCGGCGATGACTTCCATCGCCGGCAAGACCCGGACATGGGCCGTGAGAATCCGAAAGTTTCCCAGGTCCAACTCCGCCGCCTGCAGAACTGCCAGAGCGGTCGCGGGGACCGTGGTTTCAAATCCCACCGCCAGGAAGACCACCGTGCGGTCTGGATGACGTCGCGCCAGGTCGACGGCATCCAGGGGAGAGTACACCAGCCGTACGTCTCCCCCGGCACGGCGTGCCTGGAGCAGTGAGGAGTGCTGGCCAGGGACCCGCAGCATGTCTCCAAAGCTCACCACAATCACGTTGGGCCTCTGCGAGAGGCGACAGGCCTGGTCGATCTGTTCGGCCGGCGTCACACAGACGGGGCAACCGGGACCATGCAGCAGGTCGACGACCCCCTCCAGCTCCTGATCGATTCCGTGCCGCAACAGGCTGTGCGTCTGGCCGCCGCAGACTTCCATCACGGTCCAGCGGCGTGAGGCGTGGCGACGGATGCGATCGACCAGCTGTCGGGCCAGCAACGGGTCGCGGTATTCGTCGAGGTGCTTCATCACGGAAGATCGGACAAGGGAGAGACCTCGCCAGCACTGTCCCCGGGGACGACCCCGCCATCCCACGCCGACTCTTCACCGCACGCCCGAAGTTCGTCCAGGGTTTTGTGGGCGGCCGCTTCGTCGACCAGGCTGATGGCGACCCCGGCATGCACAATCACATATTGCCCGGGGAGCGCTTCGGGAACACAGGCCATGTGGCAGCGCCGCCGCAAACCTTCGAACTCGACCTCCGCCAGGGCGAACAGAGGATCGCGATTGATCCAGGCCACGACACGGCCGGGGACGGCGAGGCACATGGCAGCAGGGTTCCTGGCACGAGTGGGGGAACGAGCAACTCGGACGGTCTGTCACTGGTGAGACAGACCAAAGGTTACCGCACGATCATATCCCGTTGGGGCGATGTCTGCATGGAGGCGGCGACCAATTGGCCCGCGGCAAGACCGCCGTCGTTGGGGGGAATGCCTCCGGGGGTGAACAGAGGCCGTCCGATGGCCGCCAGGTCCCGGGCAATCCACTCCACCAGCGACCGATTCTGAAAGCAGCCTCCTGACAGCACCACCGGAGCCCCGGGCCAGCGGGCGACCATTTGCACCACCCCGGCGGCGACCGCCGCATGAAAGCGGGCCGCAATCCGTCGCGGATCTTCCCCCTGCCGCAGATCGCCCGCCATCGCAGCAATCAGCGGCCGCCAGTCGAGTTCGAGTCGCTGATCGTCAGGCTCGAGCGGCAGTCCATATGCCGCGGGCAGTTCCCCCGCATCCTCCGCCTGCGATTCGAGAATGGCCGCTGCCTCTCCCTCGTAACTGACCTCGTGGATTCCCAGCAGCAGTGCTGCCACTCCATCAAACAAGCGGCCGACGCTGGATGACAAGGGACACCAACCTCGTCCCTCCCCGATAGGTACCTGCTCGATCAGTTGCCATAAGCGTCGCCAGCCCGCCGGCAGCAAGCGGTCTGCGAATTCCCGAAAATCGTCTGGGGAGAGCGATTGGGCGAGCAGGGACAGCGCCACCCGCCAGGGCTCGCGAATGGCCCGCTCACCGCCGGGCAATTTCAAGGGGCGCAGATTGCCCAATCGGCGATACGCCCCACCACAGACAAGCAGAAATTCCCCGCCCCACAGTTGGCCCCCCGGTCCCCAACCAGTCCCGTCGAACGCCACCCCCAGGACCTCCCGATCGGTCCAGCCCGCCTCCAACATCGCCGCCACCACATGGGCGTGATGATGATCGACGCTGGCGGAGCGCTCCGCTGCATCCCGGGCGAGCTGGGAAGTCCAGTAGTCCGGGTGCGAATCGTGGACCCATTCCGGCTGCGACACGCGATACAGCTTTTGCAGGGCGCCCCGTTGTTCAGCATACCGCGTCTGGGCCACCACACTTGCCAGATCACCCAGGTGAGGGCCCAGGATTGCCTGTCGGCCATTCGCCAGGGCCAGGGCCACCTTTTGCTGGCCTCCCAGGGCAACACGCGGCACCGTTTCCCAGGGACCTGCGGGCAACACCAGCGGAGCCAGGCCTCTCGCCAGCCGCAGTGTGACCACCTTCCCCGCGATCACCCGCACCACGCTGTCATCCACCGGATTGTGAATTGGGCGATTGTGATGGACGAACAGGTCGGCGATGCCCGCCAGGCGGTTTTCAGCCTCCTCAATATCGACGAGCAGAGGTTCGCCATCGCGATTGCCGCTGGTCACGACCAATGGCGATTTGCAGCAATCCAGTAGGGCCGCATGCCAGGGAGTCGTCGGGGCCATGATGCCGACCTCCCGGAGCCGCGGATGAATCCCTGGAGCGAGCCCATTCCCGGGGTTGGCGGGAACCACCACGATCGGATTGGCGGGGGAGTCAAACGCCTCTTGCGAAAGGGGGTCCCATGCGGCAAGCAAGCGGGCTTGAGTGCTGTTGGCAACCATGATCGCCAGCGGTTTGGTGGGACGCTGCTTGCGTTGTCGCAGCCGTTCGACTGCGTCCGAATTCGTCGCATCACACAAGAGCTGATAGCCCCCCACGCCGCGCAGCGCGACGATTTCCCCTCTCCGCAAGACCTGCAGTACGCGATCGAGCGCGAGGTCACCTGCCGGAATTGTCGTTCCCCCGGGATCGACAACCCACCAGTTGGGACCGCAGCGGCCGCATCCAATCGTCTGGGCATGACAGCGACGGTCGTCGGGGTCGCCATATTCGGCAGCGCATGCCGGGCAGAGGGGAAACTCACGCAGGCAGGTCCGGTCCCTGTCAAACGGCATCGCCTCGGTGATCGAGTACCGAGGTCCACACTGGGTGCAGGTGGTCAGCAGGTAACCGGTCCGGCGGGATGGCCCGCGAACCTCGGCGAGGCACTCGGCACACACCCCGCGATCGGGGGGGACAGGAGTGGCCAGTACTCCTGCCGCCTCCGAGGGGCGGATGGTGAAGTCCGTGACTTCGGAAAGTGCGTCGCGATCGAGCGGCGTCTCGGCGACCGCCAGCGGGGGAATGAAATCGACCGCCAGCAAGTCGGTCAGACGATCCACCGCCGCGCGAGTTCCCAAAACCACCAGGCGAACCCCGGACGGGGTGTTCTCCACCGAGCCTCGCAGATTCAAGTCGCGGGCCCGGCGGAGCAACTGAGGACGAAGGCCGCGCCCCTGCACCGGTCCCTGCAGACTGAGTTCCACGGCGACCTCAGCGCGATCGTCCATAGATCACCCGTGTGCGTCCGAGAGAGGCACCCGACCAGATGGGGGGGCAGGTCGTGCTGGTCGGCCACGCCCGCCACATCCTGGTCGCTCGCGTGGTCTCAGGCCGAGACTACCGTCCCGACTCCGAGACCAGATGGTGTCGGACGAAGTCTTCATTGAGCGTCACCCCCAGCCCCGGACCATCGGGAATGCTGATCCATCCGTCGACCGCCTGGATCTTTTCGTGGGTCAATTCGTGCCGCAAGGGGGAGTCCTCGACGCAGTCTTCGAACAGGAAGGCGTCTTTGCAGCTGGCCAGCCAGTGCAGGCTCGCGGCCGCGGTGAGTGGGCTGGTGTAGCAGTGATTGCACAGCCGCGCACCCGACTCTTCGACCCGCTGGCGAATGTAGGCGGCGTCGGTGAAGCCATTGCGGGCGAGGTCGACCTGGAACACATCGAGCGCCCGCTGTTCGATGTACGGCCGGAACGATTCGCGACCGCACTCCCCTTCCCCGGCGGCAATGGGAATGGGCGACCGGTCACGCAGCCACCGGTAACCCTCGATGTCGTCCTGACGCAGTGGCTCCTCCAGCCATTCCGCCCGCTGTTCGGCAAACGCGTGGGCCCGCCGGAGAGCCGTCCGGGCATCCCAGACACAGCCGGCGTCAATCAGCAGGGTCGCTTCGTCGCCAATTCCCTCCCGCGCTCCCCGCACGAGATCGCGGTCCACCGCTTCACTCTCGCCCATCGGCTCCCAGCCGAATTTCACCGCGGTGTAGCCGGCGTTCCGCCAGCGGCGGCCGATCTCACGCGTTTCCGCCCCATTCTTTCCAAACAGAATCGAGGCATAGGCCCGAATCTTCTGGTGATGCTTCCCCCCCAAAAGCGTGTGCACCGGCTGCTGGAAGGCTTTCCCCTTCAGGTCCCAGAGCGCCATGTCAACCGCGGCCATCGCCGTGATCCCCACCGCTTTCCGGCCGAAGTACATGGTCCGCCGGTACATCTTCTGCCACAACCGGTCTGTCTCGAGCGGGTTCTCACCCACCAGCAATTCCCGCAAGCCACAGGCGATGTTATGGCTGAAGGGGGCATCGACGATCGACTTGACCACTTCGGGAGACGAATCGGCTTCTCCGACCCCTTCCAGTCCGCACTCGGTCTGGATTCGGACCAGGACGGCGTCCTGGCAACTGGCCGTCTTGGCGGCGACATTCTCGATGCGGAGGATCTGACAGATGACGCGAGCGATCTTCATGAACGATCTGCGGGACGGAACCGAAAAAAGGGAAGAGAAACCGGTCGAAACCAGCTCCCTGGCAAGCCTCGACAATACCCGCTGATGCTAGCGAATGTGGCTCGGGCAATCCAACGGCTGAACCGTGGTAGCCTCTTGCTTCCGAGCGTGGTACAACCGGGCGGAGGCCGGCGTTTGGGGCCTTGGCAAACGGCAACACGCAACCACGACTCTGCATCGGACCTCACTGATCGTGCGATTCACCCCGCTGTTCCTCGCTGCCGGGATGGTTGTCTGGCCGGGCTCCGGTCTGGGGATCGGGGGCGGCAAGAGATGTCACGCGGGAGAAGCCGGCGCGGCGACCATTGCCGCCTCCTCCACTGGCCCCGACAGCCGTCCTGAGGGGGCCTGTGATGGCAATCGGTTTGCCACGACGGGAGAGCAGGTCTGGCGGGGTGCCGACAACGACGGCCCCTGGTGGTGGAGCGTCACGTTTGCTGAGCCCCGATCCGTTGGCTCGATCCTGCAGATTGTCGGCTCCGATCCAGACGTCCGGCAGCAAGTGCCGCGCGATGCGGTGTGGCAGTATTCGCCCGATGGCAGAACCTGGGTCGAACTTCCCGAAACACGGGTCTCGAACGACCAGCGTCTGTACCGGATTCATCGTCTGCGTCAACCCGTATGCACTCATGGGTTGCGAATGATGATCACTTCCTCACACGGACCGAGCCCCGTGCTCCGTGAGGTCGAGTGGTCAGCTGAAATCACCCACGACTACCAATTCCCGGATTGGGTCGTGGCGGTCAGTACGGCCGAGGCGCATGAAGGACCGGGAGGGCTGGTGGCGGGACGCGAGTTTCTCCCGCTCATGCGCAGCTGTCCGGGATGGACCAACACCCCCGCCCAGTTTCTGTGGATGGGAGACTTCGATCCCGGGTTCGTGCAGATCGAGCCGCGCCCGCTGTGTGCGTTTCTCTCGGGCAACTTCAAGGACTGGTGCGAGAAAGACCGGCATCCCTGGCGGGGCATCGAAGCGCTGTTGAAGTCGGGCGAGCTTCCGCTGTGGGGAGCCTGTGGGGGAGCACAGGGATTGGCGATCCTCAGCGAAGTCGGCACGGAGAAACCCTGGGATTGCCCGTTCTGTCGAGATCCCGCCAATCCCAAAAGCCCCATCTACGGCCACATCCGTCATCTCAAGCCGGGGCGTTGTGGCGATTATTCCGGCTGTCTTTTCGAACGTGGAACGTACATCGTGCGGCTCAGGCTGCCGGATCCTGCGTTTGCCTGGTTGCCGCGAGACTTCGCCATTATGGAGAGCCATTGCGGGCAAATTGAATATGTCCCGCGGGGCTGGCTGCATCTGGTTGAAAACGGGCCAGAGGGCCATACCCGTATTCAATGCCTGCGGCGAGCCGACCGGCCCATTTACGCGGCCCAATTCCACATCGAGATGGATGGCACCCCCGAGAATTCCCGCCGCATCATGGACAACTTCCTCAAGGTGGCGGTGGCGTGGCGCGACACGGGACGATGGCCCGCAGCTTTCGATGGAATGGAATCCATGGGTGTTCCCGCCAATCCCTGAGCCACTCGGTCCTACCGGTACCGACCACCCGTCTTTTCATTTCTCTCTTTCCCAGAGCCACTGCCGTGCCGGCTGCCGAGCAATATCTGAAGCCTGAAGTGATTCGCAATGTGGCGCGGCTCGACTTGCGGGCCCGGTTCATCGTGGAGGGGTTCCTGACCGGGCTGCATGCCAGCCCGTTCCAGGGATTCAGCGTTGAGTTCAGCGAACATCGGCGCTATTCCCAGGGAGACGACCTGAAGGATATCGATTGGCAGGTCTATGCCCGGACCGACCGGTTCTATGTGAAGAAATACCAGGCCGAGACCAATATCAGCGGCTATCTGGTGATGGACCTGTCGGCCAGCATGAATTACACGTTCCGGCAACAGTTGACCAAGTTCGACTACGGTATCTGCCTGGCGGCGGCCCTCGCCTACCTGATGATTCATCAACAGGATCCCGTCGGACTCGTGACCTTCGACGAAAAGATTCGGCACTGCCTCCCCCCGCGCAGCAAGCGGACCCAGTTGGGAAACATTCTGGCGATTCTTTCGAAACTGAAGCCCGCAGGTCCCACCGAGATTGCCCGCAACCTGAAGAATCTCGCGGCCATGGTGAGGCATCGCAGCCTGATCATGGTCTTTTCTGACCTGTTGGCCGAGCCGCAACCGATCATCGACACGCTCAAACAGTTGCGGCACCGCGGTCATGATGTGATTGTCTTCCACATTCTGGACGAGGCCGAGGTGAACTTTCCGTTTAGCGGCATGGTCGATCTGCGCGATCCCGAGAGCGACGAGCGGATTGAACTGGATGCCGATGGAATCCGGTCCGACTATCTGGAGGCCCTGGCGGAACTGAGTGAACAGTACCGCAAGGCGTGTTTTGGTACGGGGATCGACTACGTACAGATCAATACCAGCCAACCCTTTGACCGGGCCCTGGTTGAGTACCTGTCGCAACGGCAGGCGCGGTTCTAAGTGGATCACTGTCCCGTCCCGTCCCGTCCCGTCCCGTCACGTCACGTCACGTCCCGTCATGTCACGTCACGTCCCCCGATGACTCATCTTGGATTGCAGGGGAAACCGCAAATGCTCCCTGAACGTTCCTCGTGGACTGCGATGAGTCTGCTGGTGGGCCTTGCTGTGCTTGGTTGGCCCCCGGGAACGTGCGCCCAAGGGCCGGTTGATCGATCTCGCCAGGAGGCCGAAAACGCAGCGCAGGCTCCCCCCGGGCCCATCGCGATTGGGAGCCGGCGCGAACTGTTTGTGGACGATCATCTGATCGAGAGACTGTCAGGTTCAGCCGACTTGAGGCTGCATGCACCCGTTGCCCGCGAGGTGGTGCTGGTTCATGACCAACCCTGGGAGGGAAATGCCACCGCGAACCACTGCATTGTTCCCGAAGAGGGACGCATTCGGCTGTACTATCGAGCCGGAAATCTGTCGATTGAAAAGGGGCAACTGCAGGTCGGCCCCGAAAGTTGGTGTGTCGCCGAGAGCCGGGACGGGATTCATTTCGAGCGTCCTGATCTCCAGCGGATCGAATTCGCCGGCTCGAAGCAGAACAACATTGTGATTGGGCGTTCCGAGACCGAATCGTGGCGTTGTCTGGTCGGCGCCCCCGCCATCTTTCGCGATTCGAATCCCCGGGTGGCCGAGACGGAGCGTTATAAGACATTTCTGACCACACGGGATCCGCTGGGGTTGACCGTGGGGACATCGGCCGATGGACTGGACTGGCACGTGGATCAACGGGAGCCGGCCATCACACAGGGGGCGTTCGACTCGCAGAATGTCTGTTTCTGGGATGCCGTACGGGGCGAATACCGGGGCTATTGGCGCAGCTACACCGCAGGAGTGACGACGGCCCGGGAATGGCGTCCCGACGGGGTCCGGGCTGTGCGGACCGGAACTTCCCTGGATCTGCGAAACTGGCGAAACATCGAGGACATTTCCTTTGTGGATTCTCCCACCGAGGAGCTCTACGAGAATGGAATTGCTCCGTATTCCCGGGCGCCGCATCTGTTTCTGGGCTTTCCGCTGCGATATGTCGACCGGGCGGGAGCTCCGTCGACATCCGACCCGAATGGGGGCGATCGGGCGGGGGCGGAGCGCGTGGCGCGCTGGCCGGCTTCACTGAAGGCACTGCCCGACCTCCCGTCGCGTGTATCGCGGGCTGCCGTGAGTGAACGGTTTGGAACCGCCCTGACGGATGTTCTGTTCATGAGCAGCCGGGATGGCGTCCGGTTTCACCGTTGGCGGGAAGCCTTTCTGCGTCCGGGCCCCGAACGGACTGGTACCTGGAATTACGGGCAGAACCTGCTCGCCTGGAATCTGGTGGAGACCCCGGCATCACTCCCCGGAGCTTCACCAGAGCTCTCGCTCTACGCGGCTGAGGGGTATTGGACATCGCGGGCGACATCGCTCCGTCGGTATACACTGCGTCTCGACGGGTTTGTCTCCCTGCATGCGGGTGGCCGTCCGGGAGAATTGCTGACCCGTCCGTTCCTATTCACGGGAACGGAACTGAAGCTGAACTTCGCGACCTCCGCCGCCGGGGCGGTCCGGGTCGAATTGCAGACCGCAGCCGGCGAGCCCTGGCCGGGTTTCACCGCGGACGTGTGTGACGAGTTGTTTGGCGACAGCGTTGAACGCACCGTCACCTGGCAGGGAGCATCCGACCTGGGCCATCTGGCCTCCCAACCGGTGCGACTGCGCCTCATCTGTCGGGATGCCGATGTGTACTCGTTTTGTTTTCGATGAGCGACCGCCAGTCTGTTCCTGCCAGCGACGTCCCATGTTGGGGGGGGAAATGTCCATCGTGTCGGTCAGCCTGCTTCAAAACCCCGCGGTCATGTGCTAATTTCGGTCGTCTCTGGCTGGGCACCCTCCTTTTCCGCATCGCGAAGCGGCTCATTTCCTGTGTGGAACATCAACTGACCGGAGCGACGGATGTTCTTCTGGGTTTACGATCTCCCCACGTTTCAGTTCGGCCTGCTGTGCGCGGGTTCGTTCACGCTGTTTTATTGGATTGGGGCGCTGTTCTTTCGGCCCATTCTGCGGCAGTTCGTCAAATCCACACCGTTTTGCAACGACGTGGTGGGTTACGTGCTGTCGTCGTTTTGCGTCTTCTACGGACTGTTACTCGGATTGGTGGCAGTCACCGCCTACCAGAATTCGGCCGATTCGGAAGAGGCGGTCACTCGGGAGGCGGCTGCACTCTCGGCGCTGTACCAGGATGTCTCGCATTATCGGGCGCCGTATGGTCAGAACCTGCGGTGGCTGCTGCGCGATTACACCCGCTACGTGATCAAATACGCCTGGCCCCTGCAGCGCAGGGGAATCATCCCCACCGAAGGGGGGATCCGGGTCGCCGCCTTTGAAGAGAAGCTGCTCGACTTTGAACCGGAGACCAAGTCAGAGGAGATTCTGCATGCCGAGGCGCTGCGTCAGTTCAATACGTTTCTCGAAAACCGGCGGATGAGGCTGTTCGCCGTGCAGACCGGCATCCCACCTGTGATGTGGTGGGTGCTGCTGGTGGGGGCCATGGTGAACATTGCCATGGTCTGGCTGTTTGACATGAAGCTGATTACCCATCTGCTGCTGGGGGGCCTTCTGGCGTCTTACCTGGGAACCATGATTTTCCTGATTGCCGCGATGGACAACCCGTTCCGGGGTGAAATCTCCGTCGATCCCGAGGCATTTGTGTCGCTCTATCGCCAGATGGTGGAGGAGTGAACATGCAGTCACACATTGGAATATCCGGCACTTCCCCCGATTCCTTGCCGACACGTCGCCGGTTTCTCGGCCGGTTGGGGGCTGGTGGACTGTTGGCAGGAATGCCTGGTTTGGCGGCGGGAATTTTTGCTGGCTGCTCTGGTGAACTTCCCCCGCTGCCCGGACAGTTTTCCAAGCGAGGTCCCATTCGTGTCGGACTGCTGCACTCGCAGACAGGGAGTCTCGCGCTCAACGAGAACCCAGTCCGCGATGCCGAGACTCTGGCGATTGAAGAGATCAATGCCGCCGGTGGCCTGCTGGGACGGCCGGTCGAGATTGTCTGTCCCGATACCAAATCCCGGACCGACCTCTATCCCAAGCGGGCCAGGAACCTGTTGGTCGACAACAACGCGGCGGCCCTGTTCGGAGGTTGGACCTCGGACGGTCGCAAGGCGATTTTGCCGCTGCTCGAAGAGTTCAACCGGTTGCTCTTCTTTCCTCTGGCCTACGAAGGGAATGAGAGTCATCACAATGTGATTTACGGCGGCTTGCTCCCGAACCAGCAGGTGCTGCCCGCGATCGATTGGCTGTTGAGCCCCGCCGAGGGATCACGCACCAAAGTCTTTCTCATCGGCTCGGACCTGATCTACAGCCGAACGGCGAATTTTGTCGCCCGCAAGTATCTGCAATCCAAAGGGATGCAGGTCATGGGGGAAATCTATGTTCCGCTGGGAAGCCGCGATTTCGAGGCCATCGTCGCGCAGATCCGGGACAGTGGTTGTGACTGCATCCTCAGTACGATCACCGGCGACAGCAATCTCGGGTTTTATCCGGAGTTGGCGGCGATCGGGAATGATCCCCGCCAGCGGCCCGTGGTGGCCACCAGCGTGGGGGAAAATTCGCTGCAATCCTTCCTGCCTGAAGACGTGGCCGGGCATTTCACGGCAAGATCCTACTTTCAGGGGTTGCGGAGCCCTGTGAATGAGCGTTGGGTGGAGACATTCCGGGCGGAGTTCGGCTATGACCGGGTGCTGAGCGATTCCATGGAACCGGGGTATTCCCTGGTCCACCTCTGGGCCAATGCAGTGCGGAAATGCCGGGCGCTCGATGCCGATTCTGTCCGTCAGGCGCTGGCTGATGTGGAATTTGCGGGGCCTGCGGGCCCCCTCCGGATCGATCCCCGGACCCAGCATTGTGCAAAGCGATTCCGGATTGGCCGGGTGACGAACAATCGCGAATTCGAAGTCATTCACGAATCGGACAGCACGATCCCTCCCGACCCGTATCCCCAGTTCGCGTTCCCCGGCTGGAGTTGTGATTGGACCAAGGATGGACTGACCCGGGGTGTCGAGGTGCAGTTTGATCGCTAGTCCCAGTCTGAGGGCCGGTGCCGATTGCGTTCCCGGCGAGCATTTGCAAATTCTCCTGGGGGTGTTCCTTCATGGCTGACTTCCGAATCGAAGAGACTGAGGGAATGCGGTGGATCAAGATCCACCTCGAGAACCAGAGTGTTCGGACGGAACACCGGGCGCTGAATCACATGAGTGGGGCGGTGACCATGGACGTGCCACTCCCCTCGTTGCGCGCCTGGTGGGTCTCGCTGTTCTCCGAAGAGTCGCTGATTCGTCCCCGATTCTCCGGAACGGGCGATGTCTATCTGGATTCCACGCTGGGTGGCTACCACATTTTCGATGTTCGTCCCGGTGAGAGATGGGTGCTCGATCACCGCTGCTTCTGGGCTGCCGATGCGGGGGTCAACCTGGGCATCTATCGGGAATGGATGACGACCGCCTTTTGGGCTGGTGAGGGATTCTTGTGGTTCAAGACCATCCTGCAGGGAGAAGGCCGCGCGGTGCTGGCTGTCGACGGTCCTGTTCAGGAGATCGAGTTGAAGAATGAACGTCTGGTGGTCGACGGATCGTTCGTCCTCGCGCGGACCGATGGAATCAAATTCTCGATGCGTCGGCCGGCCCGGTCTCTGCTCAGTTATTGGATGTCGGGTGAGTCGCTCTCAAGAGTCTATGAAGGGGCTGGGCGACTGCTGATGTGTACCACTCCCTACTGGCGCCTCAAGCTGGTACGGCAACGGGCGCAGGATGCATCCCTGCTCGAATGAGACTCCGTCACGTTTGGCTTCACGATTGGATTGAGGATCTTTCACCATGCACCATGTCACGGGAATCATCGCCGCCTTGTTTGCGGTGGTCGTGCTGATTTTTGCTGTCCAGAATCTGGGATCAGTCGATGTGTCGTTCCTGATCTGGTCCACCACGATTCCCAAAGTCCTGTTGATTCTGGGCACCTACGTGCTGGGCGTCTTCTCCGGTTGGGCCTTGCTGGTCCTGGTCAAAGCCTGGATGACCTGAACCGTTTCCAGTCACCCGTCCGAGATGAACCGGCGGCGGAATCAGTCCCCTGACATGGTTGGGCTGGAGTGGCGAATCTCTGGTTCGGACTTCCGCTGGTTCTTACCGCAGCCGAATCAACACGGGGCCATATCGAACCCAGGTCGGCTGGATCGTGACGGCCAGGCAGATTGCCTTGTCGAGATTGCGAAAGTCGCGTGTCGCCAGGGAGCCAACCGGCAGGTAGGCCACGTTCTGCCGTGTCAGTCCGAGCCACGCCGGTGCAACCGCTTCACAGCCGACTTCGGTGATCTGGCCTCCCACTTCGTCGGCACAGCCCTGCTCGACGGCCCAGAGCACGGCGGCCGCTCTGAGTGTCAGCGGGGGGTGTTGGGCATCGACCAGCAAATCCCTCCGCAATCCGGCGAGGATGCCCGGAGGAATACGCGGGATTGTCACCATGCCATACGCCGACCCCCGTGCGGTGGTTGCCCCCCGGCGATTTTCATCGCGGCTTGCATCGACCGACTTGAGCCTGACCAGGCGATTCTCGGCTTTGCCCCCCAGGGACGGGATCAGCTCATTCAGGGGATCAGCCACCTCACCGGGAGACTGATTCCATCGAAATGCGTCCTCGCGGCCGGTCAATTCCTGGCGGGCTTTCTGCAACGCCTGGTCCAACGTCTCAAATTCGTTTGACATGGTTGCCACCTGCGCATCGGCCATTTTCCGTCGCCATACCAAAATCACTTCAGTGGCAGCCCGATACCCCTGGATCTCGTCCCGAATCTCGGGATGGTTGGCCAGCGGTGCCAGAGATTTCTGCAGGCTGGCCACCCGGTTTTCATCGAACGCACGGGCGGCGAGTGGACCCAGAGCTTCGATGTAGTCAGCATATTTCTTAAGCAGAACGGCGCGGTCGCCTCCGCGTTGGGCATCATGGCGGGCCAGTTCTTCAATCCATTCGGGATACCGGTCGAACAACGAATCGAGCGCCTGCTCAGCGACGAGTGCCCGTGGCTGTTGGCGATAACTGCTCACTGCGGCATGGCGGGTCACCTGCAGTTGCATCCCGCTCCAGTCCTCGAAGAACCGTCGTGCCAGCGCGGGGCCATTCAGGGACTCGCCCTGATACACGACCTCGGGTGACTGTTGATGATCCTGCACGGCCCGCTCGATCTGCTGTCGCAGGGCATCGACCGGTGGAGACTGCGACAGCGGCGATTCTTCCCACAAACGTGATAACTGATCCTGGACAGACCGGGTGAAGCCCCGAGATACTTCCCGTCGGTCGTTCTCAAACACCTCCAGCCCCTGCTGAGTCAGCGTGGCATCCAGCCAGAGAGCGGCGGCTGGCAGGTCATCGACCAGATCGGCCAGGGCCTCGTCCGCCTTGTCCCATTCGGCCTGGCGAACCAGCCCCCGGACCTTGGCGAGCCGCTTCTCGCGAGCCTTTGTCTCAGTCACGAAATCTTTCCGGATCCGCGCCTGGACCCGGCTGAACTCGGGATCCTGGCGGATGGGATCGGCCCATTTCCGCAGTCGTTTCTGAGCCGTCTCCGCCCGGGCCAGGAAGTCGGCACCGGCTGGTTCCCGGACCTCAATCAGTCTCCGCGCCAAACGCACCATGCGGACTGTCTGGCGATAGGCCTCATTCAGATCGGCCACGCTGGAGAGCCTGGGAGGATCGGCCTGGAACTCTCGCAGCCGCTCTTGAAGGCGCTCATTGAGAGTCTGCAGTTCGTCCACCCAGCCGGACAGTGGCTCGATCGGGCGGATTGCCAGAGAACTCTCGGGTGAGTTGGTCGATGGTCCCTGGGCGTTGGCCATTCCTCCACTCGCAAGCCCGATCAGACTGGAGAATACCACAACCCACACGTCTCTCAGCCTCCGCACACTCAAGGCAGTTGAGTCACAGGTTTTCAAGGTCTCGAAGGTCATTCCGATTCTCCCTCGGGTGCGGCGGACACCTCGGTCGTGGCGATGAAAGTCCCCTCGTAAGGGACCGATTTCTCGCCGGTCGATGATTGCAGCTCCCCCGGCAGAATCCGCCCTTCGACCCCGGCGTCATCCCAGACGGAGAATTCGAGGCGTACCTCCCCCTCGAGCTCGCTTCCCAAGACCTGCCGGGAGTCAGCCGACTGCACAAAAATCTGACCGCTCCAGGGACGCCCCACCCAGTCTTCGGGATCCTCTCCCTCCGTTTCGAATCGAACGCAGACTGCCGGGGCCTTCGCACGCTCCTCAGCGGCCGATGAGGTCAGCAGCCAGACCGTCTTGCGCCCAGAAGCCTGCAGAAGTGGTTTCAATACAAGGGGGCGAATGAGAACTTTCCCATTGCATTCCAATTGCATTTGAGATGTCGGGGCGGCGGCGTTTGCTGCGGAACGACGCGTGCGGGTCACCGGAACGCGGCGCGGCGGCACTGCGGTGGAGTTCGGAGGATTCGCTGACCCGGCTGTCGCTGGCTTCCGAGCAGTTGGCTGCTCCTGTTCATTGGAGTTGATTTTTGGGATTTCTGCTGCGGTGGCCGACGACGAAGGGATTGCTGAGGAGTCCGGACCAGGTGAGGGATTCGTCGGGGGGGCGGCTGGAGGAGGATCGTCTCCCGTATCCCGCTTCAACCCCCCGCCCACCTTGGGGCGAAACTTTGTCTCGTCTGCGCAGCCAGACAACAGCACGAACCCCAGGCAGCACAGGACCAGTGCAACACGGCCAATTCCGAATCGAGTCGCCCCAATCAGTCGGGACACCAGACCATTGCTGACCTTGATCAAGAACATGTCGTTCATTCTGTTTCGGGAAAATTGAGCGGCTCAATTCAAGGTTGGTCTGTCAGGGAGGAAGCAATGTGGTCCGAGGGGTAAGGTTCGGCAGACTCCACAACTGCACCACTCTTCCCTGCGTGCTGGCGGCCGCGACATACTGGGCAGAGGGATCGACCCACAATTGATCGAACATCAAACTCTGGCGGGAGACTTCGTGGTCCAGGGGAACGCGGATGATTCGGCCACCGCGTCGCTCACACAGGAATACGGCGTCGTCACCAATACCCACGAGGGCGTTTCCATCTCGGGTCCACGCCAAAGCGCCGATGCCCGTGACTCCGCAATCGGGACGTTCCAGTATACGATTCGATGCAGGATCCAACAGAGCCACCTGTCCGCGACCGTTGACCACTGCCAAAACCTTGCCGTCTGGACTGAATTCAACCTGAGTGGGTTGAGGCACGTCCGACTTGAGGCGGGACAGGCGGCGTCTTGAGCCGGTTTCGAGCACCACGAGATCGCCCGACTTCAGCCCCAGAGCCACCGTGCCGAAATCCTCTGACACAGTCACACAGCTCCAGGGGAGATCCGGATCACGGTCCATCTGCCAGGAAGGTTGTGCCGATCGCAGGTTCCAGATGGTCAGGCCGCGCTCCGGGTCCCAGCCGGCCAACTCGTCTCCCCGGTGGTTCAGCCGCAACCAGCGCAGTCCCGGAAAACCCGGGACTTTTGTCCGCTCTGCTCCGGTGGCCGCATCACAGACCACGAGGTGCTTGTCCCGCAGCGTGACCATTAACGAGCCATCTCCCGAAAACCGCACAATGGATCCAAGGTCGATCCGCCGTTCGTTCCTTGACACCAGCTGCCTGCTGGCGGGGTTCCACCGTTCCAGCCAACCCCCTGACGTGGCTACTCGCAGTTCGGCCGGATCGGGGGCGGCCCCCAGCCCGGTGATGTCACCCCGCGCGAACGAAAGAGAGGCTCCCGCCGCGGTTCCCGCAGGCACGGTGATGCGTTTCCAGCCCCACCACAAACCGAGGCTCGCCATCAAGAGCACTCCCACGAGCCCCAGCAGGGCAGCCTGGGGGACGGGGATCCGCAGTGGCTCCGGCGCAGGACGGGACTCGGCGACAGCTGGCTCTGGGACTGCCGATTGCTCCAGAGCGAACTCGGCCCGGCCCTTCAATGCTTTGGCCTGGGGAGTACCAAACTGCCCCAGGGCCCGCACCACCCCGCGCAGAACGAGAGGATCGGGATGGGAGATCTGCCGTTCAAGAGCGGGAATGGCACGGGGGTCACCGATGTTCCCCAGCCCCAGGGCGGCGTGATAGCGAATGATGGCCAGGGGATCTTCCAACAGGGAGGAAAGCACCTCAACGGCCTCGGCTGTGGCGAGCTGACCGATCGCCACCACGACCTGGGTCTTCACCGGGGTCGGTTGCCGCAGCAGTCTCTTCAGCCCAGGGAGACATTGGGGATCGGCCAATTGCCCCAGTGCGCGGACGCAGGCAATTTGAGTGTCCGGATGTTGCTCCGAAAGTGCCGCTTCGCAGAGTGGCTCCAACCCCCGACTGTCGCCCAGGCGACCCAGAGCGTTGGCGGCCGCGATGCGAACTGCCGGGTCATTGTCTGACAGGGCAAGGCAGAGCGGTGCCATGGCGCAGGAATCTTGCAGCGCCCCCAAAGCCCGGCATCCGGCGGCACGCACTTCTTCGGAGGGATCGGCGAGGAGCGGAAGCAACGCGGAAAGCGCCTCGGGGGGAGCCAGCTGCTCCAGTGCCAGAGCAGCCTCGCGTCGCACGCCTGCGTCCGAATCGGCAAGCCGCTGAATCAGCATCCCGTGCGAGCGACTGTCTCGTAACCGCGCGAGCAGTTCGCAGGCAGCTTCACGACAGGTGGCAGACGGATGTCCCAGAAAGCGGTGAAACCGGATCGACTCTCCGTCAGACACCAGGAGACACAGGGCACGCAGCAATGCCGCAATCACCGCAGGTGCGGTTTCCCGGTCCAGCGCCTGTTTCAGGGGCAATTCGACTGCGCGATCCTGCAGATTCCCCAGTGATTGAGCTGAGGCCGCCCGCACACGCTCCTCCGGGTGCGACAATCGCTTGAGGAGCGGCCGCACGCTGCGCGGATCCTGGAGACGACCAAGCAAATCCATCGCGATCACCTGAACTCCCGGATCGCCCGCCTCGAGAGAACTCACCAGCGCCGGGACCCCCTCACGCCCCATCCGGAAAATTCCATCGGCAATCGACAAAGAGAGCTTGGGACAGACCTTCATGAATTGCAGCAGCGTCGGGATCGAAGCTGGATCCTTCAACTGACACAACGCCCAGGCGGCAGACTCCCGTACGGCGGGACTGTCGTCGGTTGAGAGCACGCGCAGGAGGTCAGGGACTGCCTCCCGATCGTGAAGGCTCCCCAGGGCTTTTGCCGCTGCCTCCCGGACGATCACCCACGAGTCGTCCAACGAGGCCCGGACCAGCTCACCCATCCCGGGCATGCCTGAAGCGGCAATTTCGGACAGCTTTTTGACGCGGCGGACGGCCTGCCGTGACGAGCCTCCCCGGGTCCGACCCAAGGCCAATTTCCACGACCAGGTCTCGAGCCAGCCCATCTTGCGGATTGAAGCGGCCGCGGTACTTGGGTTGGCTGTCCGCTCCACACGAACATCATGAAGAGTTCGGCTTTCCTGCGAGTCCGGGACGGAAGCGGTTGGTTCGGCCCCCGTTGAGCCATCTGCTCCCGTTTTCGCCAGGCGGTGGCTGCCGGGCTCCGGGTTGGTCCGCTGTGAATCGCTCACGGTCGCAGGTGCTGGCGAAGCAGGTCGCCGTCGCCTCCCCGGCTCTGGTTCATCCATCTTGGGCGGGGCGCTCACGAACTTCCTGCTCTTTGCACTCAGTGACATCCCGTGGTCCGGCGAGTGACTCGTGATTCCGGTCGTTGTCCCGGTTGCCGGTTGGGCATCCTCCAACTGCCGGAACAGAGCGGCCAAGCCCAGCCCTTGAATTCTTGTTGAAGGAACCGCCGACGATCCTGCCTTGCGCTGGGACGGATAAGAGTTCATCAATCCCCATTCGTGCGTGCGGACAGTCGAACACCACCGGCCGGCTGCGGCGTGTCTTCCAGCGGCTGCTTGGCCGTGATCTCAGGGTTGATGTTGCGACGGGGGGGCAGGCACCCCTGCAGAATGACCTGACGACCATCACCATTCATCACCTGGCCCACGACTTCAATCCGTTCATCGATGCCGAGGTCCGGGTCCCAGGAGAGTTCGTCGTCTTTGCCAGCCAGGGCACACCGTACCAGACGCCCTGCCCCACCCGACAGATAGACCCAGTTGTTGATCCGGTCGATCGAGGCCACCGCTCCTCTCACCCGGATCCAGCGATCGCCCAGAATCTGGGCTGCGTTCTCGCGGCTTTCGGCGAAGCTGCCGCACAGATCGTCGGCTGTAAACCGGGATGCCTCAGCACTTTCCGAATCGACCTGGATCACATGGGCTTGCCGTACGAGAGCTGCGCTGCCTGGCTGAACGCGGCTCACCTGCCCCTTGATGGTGACCGGCAGTCCCGGAGTCAGCGAATCCCAGGGACGTGGAGCCGCCATCTGGCATACCACGGGCTTGGTCCCCTTGCGACCGCCGCTCAACAGCACCACATTTCCCAGATCTTTGGAAATCCCCACGAGCACGACTGTCCCGGTCACTTCAGCGACCCGGCCTCCCAATTCCGAATTGGAGGCGTGAGGGGTGACCCGGAATCGCTCTTGCAGCGCCGCCGACGAGATCTCTGTGACCGCATCCGTTGCGAGCGTCTGCTCGGCAGAGAGGGGGACCACGGGGACCTCACCACAGCCGGCGGACAACAGAGCCCAGCCCACCAGCAGCATCCGCCGACAGCTTCGCGACAGGAAATCGAACAAGAAACACCCCTTTTTGTTGCACGACTTGCAAGTCAACGGCCCTTTCGGACCAGCCGACTGCAAACAACACACATCCCCCGGCAGCACTTGCGTGACTGCCGGGGGAATCTGGAACAGGAGTCGCAGACGATCGCGACTCTACTCCTCGAACGAACCGCTCTTGTTGTTGATCTTCTTGAAGTCCAACAACACGCCGGTGTAAATCTCGAAGCTGTTGATTTCCACATCGCCGCTGGTGTAGCCGACGGAGTCAGCCAGAGCCACAGGATTGCCCGACACCGCGAAGCCGGGATTGAAGAAACCGTCGCCGTTGATGTCGTTCATTTCCTTGACGCTGCCATCGGCCATCAGCACGTTGGCCGTCTTGCCGTGGTGGGCGTACCAGTCGCGGGTGTCCTGCAGGAACAGCTTGTTCCCCAGACCGGCGGCGGCTGTCGCCGAAGCGTAACCCGCCTCGCTCGCCACTGTCACCGTGGTCCCCACGGCAGGAGTCTGCCGAGGCACAACCGAAGCCACAGGCACCTGAGTCTTCAGCAGCTTGACGCGATCGGTATCCCAGTAGGCGGGACCGTCGCAGAAGGTCTCGGCCAGTTGGGCACCGACCATCAGACCGGGATTCACGCTGACGCCATCTTCGGTGATGCAGCTGAAGGCCAGGATGGCTTCCTTCGCATCGCCAGGGGCCGCGTCGGCCAACAGCGGAATGTTCGAGATGGGCACATCGCCCTGCTCACAGAACCGACGGGTCAATTGCCCCTTGGTGTTCCGCAGATCCTTCATGTCAGGACCGTTGCCGTCGGTGGCGTTTCCGGTCAGCGGGTCGATCGAGAGAGTCGCGGCATTGCCGGTTCCCACGGTCACCAGCTTCGGCCCACTGCGAACCATGAACCAGCTCGACGCGTAGTTGGTGTTGTAGCCATCCCGCACGAATGAAGCGATGGATTTGGCGCGATCGGGGGTCAAGACGGCGGTGGGTGCTCCATTCGACAGAGGCCACAGGTTGGCGGCGTTGCATTTCCCCTTGTTCTGACGCTCAACCGGAGTCGTGTTGGCGTTCGAGGTGTTCTTCCCGTAGAGATCGTTGAGTTTCTCGAGCCCCTTCATCGGATTCGAGGTGCACATCATGTCGTTGGGAAGACCTCCCTTGACCTTGATGACGTCGGCCACCCAACTGTAGGTATCGGGGCAGCCGTCACGGGTCGCATCGTAGGCACCAGAGCAGAGCCGGTCACCGGGATCACCCGAGGCAAACAGGTGCAGAGCAATGCCAATCTGCCGCAGATTGTTTTTGCAGGTCGCCTTGCGGGCCGCTTCACGGGCCGCGTTGACCGCCGGCAGCAGCAGCGCCACCAGGATCCCGATGATCGCGATCACCACGAGCAGTTCGATCAGGGTGAAGCCACCCCGAGCGGCCCGAGTTGCACTCGCACGCTGATTCACAGACTTCATTCCACACTCCCAGAAAGGTCAGAACTCAGGCGACACCACGTCGCCGAATAAATCCACGCCACACATTTCCGAATGGCCGCCACCCGCTCAATCGGGAAGGCTGCATTGCGTTTGTGCTGTTTGCCGAAGACCGAGGGTTGTCACCCGCCGACTGATGAAGGCCTGCAACAAAAATGCGGTGTTCACCCAGACAGGCAAAGTTCTCCAGAGGTCCACTACGGGCCGGTCTCGGCATGGGCCCCGGCATACGACCGGCACGTCCCGATTTTACTCCGCGGATTGGGAACTCCAATCAGCAGACGGTGAATACCACATGAAGATTGGATGAAGCCGCACAGCTCCGGACACGCCGTAATGCACCACATTCTCCGCCGGTTCGAGGCAAACCGTGCGTGGCCCCGGGATCTCCTGTGCGCTGGTGACCGGCCGGTTGAAACAGCGACCGCCCCCGGGAGACGGGGCACCGCACAGAACTCGCGACGTCACTCAGGGATGACGTGGTCCGGTGTTGTCGACGGGGAGTGTCCGCTGGCGCGAATAGATCGAGTCGATGCCACTGACTGTCCATGAGATATGGCAGGCGAGGGCGGCCAGCAGGGTCAACCCGGCGGGGGATGGGTGATTCGGGCTCAGGACAAACAGTTCCACCGCCATCATCGTGCAGGCCAGCGGCGTCTTGGCGGCCCCGGCGAAGACCGCGACAAATCCCAGTGCCGCCAGCAATCCCACAGGGGCGTTGAGATAACCCGCGAGGGTATTTCCCAACGCCGTACCCATGAAGAACAACGGTGTGACCTCTCCGCCGCGAAGCCCACCACCCGCGGTGACAGCCGTGAAGACCAGCTTCCAGAACCAACTCCAGGGAGTTGCCCCCCCCTCCTGAAAACACGATTGCAGAGTCACACTTTGCGGATTCACCGGATTCGGACTGACACCCAGTCCAAGATAATCGCGCGATCCCACGAACAGCACCAAGCCCCAGATCGCGACGGCAGCCACCACGGGGCGCATCGCGGGTCTTGAGACCCGGGTCGCGAGGAGATGCTGAACCGCATGCGTCAAACGGACGAACAGCACACTGGTCAGGCCAAACAGCACCGAGGCCAGGCAGACCTTGGCGAAGATCCAGCCGTCCAGAATCGAGGTGTCTGACCAATCTTCTATGACGTAGGGAGTGTGGACGATTCCGCACAAATGCACGACGAGGTTGCCCACGCAGGCGGCGATCAGACAGGGAATTGTGGCTGCATGCCGGATCTGCCCCTGGGTCAGCACCTCCATGGCGAAGAGGGTTCCCGCCAGCGGTGTTCCGAACACGGCTCCGAACCCCGCGGCCACCCCCGTCATAAGCAGCCGCGACAGGTCGGCACCGCGCAGACCCAGCCAGCGGGCGAGGCCCCCGGCGATCCCGCCTCCCATCTGCACGGCGGTCCCCTCGCGCCCCGCCGACCCGCCTCCCAGATGGGTCAACAGGGTTGACAGCAGAATCATGGGAGCCATGCGAAGAGGGACTCCACCACCCGGCTCATGGATCTGGTCGAGGATCAGGTTGGTTCCTGCCGTCGAATTGCCCCCCAGATGTTCATACATCTTGGCCCCCAGCCACCCCAGCCCCGGCAGCGCCCAAAGCAAACCCGGATAGGTCCAGAACAGCCCGGTCACCCAGTCGAGCGACCAATGAAATCCGGCGACGGCCAGACCGACCAGGGTTCCCACCAGCAATCCTCTCCAACTCCACTGCCCCAGCCACCAGAGGCGAGTGGCAAGTGGAGAGAGAAAATCGCGGGGGATCATGCTCGCCAGCTTTCTCGACGGCGGGAATGGCTGCGGCGGACCGGTGTCTGCGTCGGACCCGGTCAGCGGCGCAGGGACGGTTTTGCGCAGCCGACCTCGTTACATCTGGCCGATCTTTTCGGCGATCAGATTGCGGACCGCGGCCGGATCGGCCCCCTTCACCGCCTTCATGACCTGTCCCACCAAGGGGCCAATCGCCCCCTGCTTGCCCCCCTTGAAGTCGGCAACCATTTTGGGATTCTTCGCCAGCACGTCGGCAATCGCCGTATCAATCGCTCCGGTATCGGTGACGAGGGCCAGACCTTTCTCGGCGATGATCTGGTCGATGTGCTGTGCCGAGAGGACCTGGCCGGCATGAGTTTCCGAGAGCAGTGTCGCGAAGACCTCCCGGGCACTCTTGATGGTGATCTGCTTTTGGGTGATGCGGTTCAGCAGATTGCCCAGGACGGCCGCCCGCAACGGAAATTCCCGGATCGTCTGGCCGCGCTCATTCATCTCGCGCAGCACGTCCTGCGTCACCCAGTTGCAGGCCTGTTTGCCGTCATGGCCGAGTTGGGCCACTTCCTCGAAATACTCGGCAAACTCCCGCCCCTGCCCGACGATGACTCCCACGTCGTAGCTGGAGAGTTGCCACGCGGCGGCCAACCGTTTCCGACGATCGGCAGGAAACTCGCACAGAGACTGCCGCACGTCGTCGAGGTAACTCCCGGAGACAATCACCGGCGTCAGATCGGGATCGGGGAAGTAGCGGTAGTCCGAGGCTTCTTCTTTGCCGCGCTGGGCGAACGTCACTCCCCTGGTCGCGTCGAAGCCGCGGGTTTCCTTGGGCACATCACCAATCTTTTGCCCGGTTTTCTGCCACTGCTCGAGTTGGCGTTTTTCTTCGTATTCCAGGGCCAGTTCGACGTTCCGGAAGCTGTTCAGGTTCTTCACCTCGACGATGGGGGTGGCGATCTTATGGCCATCATCGGTGTGAATGTGCAGGTTGACGTTGGCATCACAGCGCAGGCTTCCCTCCTGCATATTGCAGTCCGAGACCTCGAGATAGGTCAGCAGCAGACGCAGTTCCTCCAGATACCGGCGGGCCTCGGACGGCGAGCGCAGATCGGGCTGCGAGACAATTTCAACCAGGGGCGTTCCGGCCCGGTTGAGGTCGACCTGGCTGTCGAGCCCGCGGCCGGTTTCATCATGCGTGTTCTTGCCGGCATCTTCCTCCAGATGGGCGCGAATGATGCCCACCCGCCGTCCCGGAACCGTCCCTTCAGGAGTCTCCAGGGGCTCGAGGTCGACAAACCCATCCTCGCTGAACGGCAGGTCGTACTGACTGATCTGATATCCCTTGGGCAGGTCGGGATAGTAATACTGCTTGCGATCCCACTTGGTGTAGGGGGAGATCGAGCAATTGAGGGCCATCGCGGTTTTGACCGCCAGCCGGAACGCCTCGCCATTCAAGACGGGGAGGGCGCCGGGCAGGCCGAGACAGACCGGACAGGTCTGAACGTTGGGGTTCGACGGATTGAAGGCGGTCGAACAACCGCAAAAGACCTTGGTCTTCGTCTGCAGTTGAACGTGAACTTCCAATCCAATGATCGTCGTGGTGTGCATGCCTGTGGTTCCGGCCGATTTCAGCTTCAAAAAGTGGGGTGTGGCAGGAGATCAGCCGGCCAGTGGGGCCCGGCGACGATGCCATTCTGTCTCGCGCTCCAACATGCGGGCCGCCCGCAGCAGCCGTTCTTCTTCAAAGGGAGCCGCCAGCAGTTGCAGCCCCAGGGGCAGGCCCCCGGAACTGAAGCCCGCCGGCACGGAAATGCCCGGAATGCCCGCGAGGTTCGCACTGATGGTGTAGATGTCCGAGAGGTACATCGCGAGCGGATCGTTGACCAGTTCGCCAATCTTGAACGCCGGGGTCGGATTGACGGGAGTTGCGATCAGGTCGACCTGTTGGAAGGCGGCGTCGAAGTCGTTGCGGATCAACCGCCGGACCTTCAGGGCCTTGAGGTAATAGGCGTCGTAGTAGCCCGCCGACAGGGCGTACGTTCCCAGCATGATCCGCCGCTTGACTTCGGAGCCAAACCCCTCTCCCCGGCTGGCCGAATACATCTCAACCATGCTGTCAAACTGGGCTGCGCGATGCCCGTAGTGGACGCCGTCGTACCGGGCCAGATTGCTCGACGCCTCGGACGGGGCAACGATGTAATAGACGGCGACCGCATATTTCTGGTGCGGCAGGGAGATTTCGTGGAGGGTCGCCCCCAGGCTCTCGTAGACCCGCAACGCCTCCCGCACTGAGCGTTCCACCTCCGGATCGAGCCCCGGGGCGAAGTGCTCGCGGGCCACTCCAATCCGCAATCCCTGCAGGGGCTGCTCCAGGGTCTCGCTGTAGCGCGGTACGTCTTTGGGGACCGAGGTGGAATCCCGGGAATCCGCTCCGGCGATCGCCTCCAGCAACAGGGCCGCCCCCCGCACATCCTGGGCGAACGGGCCGATCTGATCGAGTGAGCTCGCGTAGGCGATGAGTCCGTACCGCGAAACCCGGCCATAGGTCGGCTTGAGCCCGACCACGCTGCACAGGCCCGCCGGTTGGCGAATCGAACCGCCGGTGTCGCTGCCCAGCGACAGCGGCACCATCTGGGCCGCCACAGCCGCTGCCGAACCGCCGCTCGATCCCCCCGGTGTCCGCTCCAGGTCCCAGGGATTGCGGGTCACCTTGTAGGCCGAATTCTCGGTCGACGACCCCATCGCGAACTCGTCCATGTTGGTTTTTCCCAACAGAACGGCATCCGCCTTCCTCAGCCTCTCAATGACATGGGCATCGTAGGGAGCGACGAATTTCTCCAGCATGCGACTGGCGCAGGTCGTGACAGTCCCTTTCTGGCAAATCACATCCTTGATGGCCACGGGCAAGCCCGCCAGCAATCCCAGCGTCTCCCCTCGCGCCCGACGTTGGTCGATCTGCCGGGCCTGCTCCAAAGACGATTCGGGATCGACCGACAGGAAGGCTCCCACCCGGGCATCCTGCCTGGAAATCTGATCCAAGCAAGTCTGCGTCAAATCCACCGCGGTCAACTTTCCCGAGTGCAGCAGGGAAAGAAGTTCGCTGATGGGCAATCCTGGAGTCGACATGGGTCTGGGTCACGACAAAGGCACTAGGACGGCTGGGGAAGTCTTTCCCCACCTCTCGAGAGAAGCGTCGTATTGTGCCGAAGGAGGGCGCAAAAGCCAACCCGTGACGGGGCCCGACAAACTGGCCCGTTCGGGAATCATGACCGTCCCGGCATGCCCGTCTCTTCCCATTTCAGCGGGATCTCGTCTTGGGGCGGATGAAGACCAGAGCGAGGGCCACCAGCACACTCGCCGGCAGGATCCACCACGCCGCCCTCCGGACCAGGGCCATCAGCCCGATCGCGACCAGCACGGGGGCCAGTGCCTTGGACCAGACAAAGTTCGCTCCCTGGCGGGGCAGTGCGTACCACAGGGTCGCCAGCACGATCCCCACCCTCGGCAGCGAGGCCAGGACCGGGTTGGACCGGGGATCGGCCCCCAGCAGCCACAGCACGCCGGCAGCCAGAAAACAACCGATGGCCAGCCATCCCACGAGGCGGCGCTTCAGTGCGAAATCGTCGGGAGGCTCCATGGCAGTCAGCCCCCAAAGGCCGAGTACCGGGCCACACCCCGCGCGAAAGCCAACCGGTTCAGGGCATACAGCGCGAGAACCCAACCGAGCTCCCACAGCAGATGCCAGGCCAGATCGACCCCTCTGATCTTCCCCAGCATGACCGATGCGGGAAAGTAGGCCATGTATTGGAATGGCAGACAGGTCAGAATGCCCCGGACCACAACCCGCCACCCCGAATCTTCGGGCAAGGCGTTGGTCAGCCAATCGAGGGGCAACATGTGTCCCGACAGAAAGTAGTTCAGCATCATGAAGATGAAGATCAACGAACTGACCTCGAGAAACCAGAATCCAATCAGGCCGATCAGCGACTCCGTCAGAAATCCGATCAGAAAACCGAGGATCAGCGACACACAGAACGCCAATACCGTGACGGCGTCGGGTGGATGGGCGAAATAGTCCCGCAGCAACCAGAAGACCAGGGCGAAGGGGCCGCAGGCGACGGCATAGTAGACCAGCTTGTGGGCCACCCGTGACCAGAACAAAAATCCCAGCATGTCGACCGGTTGTGTGAGATACTTTTTGATCGATCCCTCCCGGATTTCACGGGCAATTCCCCCCGCGAGGCCCGGCATGCTGGAAAACGCCCGGGCCAGCATGACCAACAACGAGTAGGCCACCATGTCGCGATAGCCGTACCCCTGAATCGACTGCTGGTCGCTGGCTCCGTAGACCGCCGTCCACAGGAAGACCTGGGTGACGATCGGCAGGAACCGGACCAGAGTCCCCAGCACGAAATCCCCACGATAGGTGAGACGCTCGCTGATGGCGGTGCGCAGCACGCACCACCGGACGCTCCAGGCACTGGTCATCGCGAGGGCTCCGAGGCGTCGACCGCCGGTGCCCCCCCCCGGGTCGACGTGAACAATTCGGCGATCACCTCTTCAAGGGGCCGTTCGTGGACACCCACATCCTCCAGCGGATACTTCGCCAGCAGGCCGGCCAGGGTTTCCGGGACCTGCTGCCGGGGTACCTTGAGTTTCGCCCGCGGAAACTGCATCTCAAAGACGTCTCCGAACGCTTCCAGCCCCTCGGGAGGGGTATCGCCTGCGAAGAGCAGTTCGATGACCTTGAACGACCCAAACCGGTCGATCACCTCTTCGAGCGAGCCGTCGTGCTTGAGTTCCCCTTCATTGATGACGATGGCCCGCCGGCAGAGTGCCTGAACGTCCTTCATATAGTGGCTGGTCAGCAGCACGGTCAGCTGCCGTTGTGCCTGGTAATGTTTGAGAAACTCCTGGACGCGGCGTTGCGAGACCACGTCGAGACCAATCGTCGGCTCGTCCAGCAGCAGCACATCGGGATCGTGCAGCAGCGCGGCGATCAGCTCCATCCGCATCCGCTCTCCCAGCGACAATTCGCGGACGGGCTGGGTGACCAGGCGGCTGACCTCCAGAAGATCCACCAGCTCGGCCAGACGCCGTTCGAAGACCTGCGGATCCAGCCGGTAGATCTCGCGATGGAGCCGGAACGATTCCTGGGCGGGCAGATCCCACCACAGCTGGTTCTTCTGTCCCATCACGAGGGCGAACCGCCGACGGTAGGCGATTTCCCGCCGCCACGGCACATGCCCCAGGACGGCGGCGGTTCCGGAGGTGGGGTGAATCAGCCCGGCCAGCAGTTTGAGGGTCGTGGTCTTTCCCGCGCCATTGGGCCCGAGGAATGCCACCATCTCTCCCCGGGCAATCTGGAAGCTGATCCCCCGTACCGCCTCGACCTCGGTGTATTCCCGACTCCACAGTGAGCGCACAGAGGCCAGCAGCCCCGATTGTTTTCGGAACACCTGGTAGCTCTTCCGCAGATCACACACCTCGATTCCATCCATGGCGCGAGTGTAGAGGGCCCGACCGAAGGTGACCAGCCTTTCCGTCATCCAAATCGCAGGCTCCTTGCATCGAAGCCGACCAGACCTCCACAGAACCACCTTGATTGATTCGATGGGCAGGCTTAGATTGACGTGGAGCGTCTTCTTCATTTCCCCGAGCAGGTCATGGATGTTGCCACCCGATCCCGGTTTCGCGGAGACGCTTCCCCCGCGCGAGTACGCAGGCTCCCGAGCTGGTTGCTGTCGCTGGTTGTCCACGGATTTCTGTATCTCCTGTTGATGGTGTTCATTCGGCCCGTGGCCCCTCGGGGTGCGGGCGACGGCGATTTTCGGACCTTTGGCATCACCACGCGGGCCGCCGCGAGCGCTTCCGAAGAGTTGTCGGGAGGGAACGATCAGCCAGATTCACCCCTCCCCCGGTCGGATGACGAATCGAATGCGGTCGAGACGGCCGGCTCTCCCCAGAAGGTCGCGGAACCCCCCGTCGAAGATCAGCCCCCCGTTCCACTCGATCTTCCCCGCCGTCCGGCCACCTCGGGCGGCAACGCTCCTCGCGAGCCGGCGGCGGCTCTCCCGGCGGATGGACTGGGAGCCCGTGAACTGGTCCGGTCTGGCGGTTCGTCGGGTTCCCGCAAAACACCGGGGGCGAATTCGGGAGGACCTGGCACGGCGGGACCGGCGGCGGTCTCCTTCTTTGGAGGAGGCGGGCAAATTGGCTCGCGGTTCGTTTTTGTGCTCGATGCTTCGGCCAGTATGTACGAGAACAACTCCATTCAGGTGGCCAAGACCGAGTTGCAGGCCAGTCTGCTCCAGGTCGAGGAACAGCAGGAATTCCAGATCATTTTTTACAATGAAGACCTGCAACCTATGCCCACCACGGGGCAGCGGACCAGCATGTTTCGGGGAACCGAGGCCAATCGTAACCGGGCAGCCCAGCACATTCGCTCGGTTCAACCTTCCGGGGGGACCCGGCACAAAGAGGCGCTGCTGGAGGCTCTGCGGCTCAAACCCGATGTGATTTTTTTCCTCACGGATGCGGGAGAACCCTGGATGACCGCGGCCGATCTGGGAGACATCCGCAAACGCAACAGCGGCCGCTGCCGAATCTGTGTTGTGGAGTTTGGCAAGGGGAGCCCCCTCTCCAACACCGATTCTTACTGGACGAAGCGGCTGGCCCGCGAAAACGACGGTACGTACTCTTATCACGATGTCAACCAGTTCCGTCGCCGTTGAAATGGGGGCTCTTCTGGTGGTCAAAATTGTGCCCCTGCTGCGATCCTTAGTCTGTGTTGAGGGCTCTGTCCGAATGAGTCAGGCTCCGGTTCGGTTGATCCCGGGTCTGGTGCTGATCCTCTCTCTGGGAGGAGCGGGGCTCGAAGCGGCTGACCGCCTCGTGGTGCGCCGGCCTGGTTCGCAGGGAAAGATCGAATTGCAGGGAGAGATCCGCGAGTACCTGGGGGAGGAGGTCACGTTTCAGCCCTCAGATGAGGGCCCGGTCCAGACCTGGCGTGGAGCCGAGATCGTGCTGGTCGAGCCCGGCCGAAACGAGCCGCACCAGCGGGGACGTCAGGCGATCGTCCAGGACCCTGTGCAGGCCTCAGCCGACCTCGAACGGGCCCTCGCGGACGAAACCCGTCCCTGGGTCCGCCGGGAGATTCTGTCCGATCTCGTCCGCTGTGCGGTATTCCATGGGCAATTTGCCGTCGCCGGCTCGCGGTACCTGGCGATCGAGACCAGTGATCCGGAGACCCGTCACCTCGAAGTGATTCCGCTGCGGTGGAACCGCGAACCGGCCTCCCGCGATGACAGGGCGGCGGCGGTCAAGTGGCTGCGGTCCAAGTCTGTCACGGCGAATCTGCTGGGGGCCAGTCAGCTGCTGTTGGATCCGGAATTCACCTCCGAGTGCGAGGCCACCCTGCGTCGGATCGGGAGGGGTGATTCGCTGCGCTTGCAGTCGCTGGCCCAGTGGCAATCCCGACGGATCGAGGCGTTCTCGGGCAGGCCACGACTTTCCGACCTGCAATATTGGCAAAAATCGTTCGACCAGTTGCCAGCCAACCTGCGGGCGGGGCCGGCTTACCTGTTGGCCGAAGCCCTCGATCGTAGGGCCGAGTCGGCTTTGGCGGCCAGTTATTGGCTGCGACTTGTGACACACGATGCCAGCGATCTTCGGCTGATGGCCGAATCTCTGGAGCGGGCGGCCGACGCACTCCAGACGGCGGGGCAGACCTCCGAGGCAGCGGCACTGCGGGATGAGTTGCAGCGTCGTTTTCCAGAGGTGGCCCGCGAGCCGGTTCCCCCTCAGTCTCGACCGACCCGCAAATCTTCCTCCCATCGCTGACTCCCCTCCCCTGTGGCATTTCGCCCCCCCCCTGGAAGCAACCGGATGTTTGAACGCGTCGCTGCCGTCTGTCCCAGACATTCCCGGAACAGCTCACTGGTCGCCAGCGACCTTTGGGCGAAAAGACACGTGTTTGTCTTCGCCGCGAGTCTGCTGCCGGCATCCGCGGCATTGGGACAGGAGCCTGGAACGCCGTCCCGGGGACTCGATGCCTGGGGTCTGCTGGAGGCGGGGGGAACGATCGGCTGGATCATCATGGCGATCAGCGTCTGGATGGTGGCCCTGCTGATCCAGCACCTGTTGTCGCTGCGGGCCTCGGCCCTGATGCCCGCGGGGCTGGCCGAACAGGTTCACAACCACATTGCCGAAGGACGATTCCCGGAGGCGCAGCAGGCGTGTCGCGCCCGGCCGAGTTTCCTCTCCGCCGTGGTGGAGGCCGGTCTCGTGGAGACGCCTCTCGGGTACGCGGCGGTCGAAAAGGCCCTCGAAGATGCCAGCCAGCAGCAGGCGGCGCGGCTTTATCGGGGGCTGGAGTATTACACAGTCATTGGCACCATCGCCCCGATGCTGGGGCTGTTGGGAACGGTCTGGGGAATGATCCTCGCCTTCATGGAATTCGAGCTGAAGACCAATCCCCAGGTCTCGGAACTGGCACCCGGAATCTACAAGGCCCTGGTGACCACCCTGCAGGGCCTGTGTGTCGCCATCCCGGCCCTGGCCATCTACGCTCTGCTGCGCAACCGTGTGGATGAACTGGTCGCTCAGACATCCCTGATGGCCGAGCATGTGTTCTCGGGATTCAAACGCGCACGGGCGGGATCGAGGCGTGCCGCCGCCCCGGCGGTGAAGCCTCGTACCCAGTCCGCCCCGGCGGACTCCAGGGTTGAGGCGCCCGGAGGTGACCCGGAATGAAGATTCCCGGTCGGTCCCGCGGGGGAAGTCTGAAATTCAATATCACGCCGATGATCGACGTGGTATTCAACCTCATCATTTTCTTTCTGGTGGCCAGCCATTACGCCCGGAGTGAGGCGGTGGTCGAACTCGAGCTCCCCGAGGCCACCGGGGGGGAGTCGGATCCCGAGTCGTCGGGCCGTCGGCTGACCATTACCCTGCCCCGCGATGGATCACTCTACCTCGGCGCGGACCTGGCGACCTACGAAGAGATCTTGGGGCGCCTGGCCGCTGGTGCGGCAACGCATGGGGCGGGCGAGGTCGAAGTACGCATACGCGCCGATCGCCAGGTTCCCTTCTCGCGCATTGCCCCGCTGCTGCGCGAATGTTCGCAGGCGGGAATCCAGCGGCTGCGATTCGCTGTCCAGGGAGAAAACTGAAATGCGGATTCCTTCCCACACCGGGCGGACCGACATCAGTGAAAACATGATGACGCCGATGATCGACGTCGTGTTCAACCTGTTGATCTTCTTCGTCTGTGCTTCCGCCCTGAACATCCAGGAATTGGTTCTCAAGGCCCAGATGGGCAGTTCTCAAGCCGAGCCGTCCACCGCGGCCGTCGCGGCGGAAGTCTCTCAGGCTCTGCCGGTGGACGAAATCCGGGTGGGTTTGTCGCGGGGACAGCGCGGGCAGTTGGTGATGCGGCTGAACGGCACCGACTACGAATCGTTCCCCGCACTCCGCGAAGTGTTGCTGGAACTCGCCGAACTCGCTCCGGAAAGCCCGGTGGTGCTCGACGTGGAGGGCGATGTTGAGGCGGGGGACGTTTTGCGGGTGTACGACACCTGCCGCAGTGCCCGCTTTCAGTCGATTCAATTCGCACTCGATCCGGCAGAGGCACAATGAAAGTCCTGCCGCCCAATCCGCGGCGCACCCCTTTCGGGAGAAATTCCGCCCCGCGTTGGAAGGGTTGCTGGTCCGCCGCGTTCGTCGTCCTGATCGTCTGCAGTCTCCCCAGGCCGGCCTTGTCCGATGAAGGGTTGTCGGCGGCCAACCGGGAACACTTTGCGGGCCTGCGGGCCCGGGGTCTTCACCGCTTGGCGGAAGCCGAGCTCGAACACCGCCTCAGCTGGCCCCGCCTCCCTCCCGCGATCCAGACCGAATTGGTTCTGGAATTGGCCGAAACCCTGCTGGGGCACGCGCGGCGGCTGAATGGCTCGCAGCGGGTGCCGTTGTGGGAGCGAACCCGCGAGGTTCTCCGAAATCAGCTCGCACTGGAGCAGACGGGAAGCCGCCAGGCGTTGCTGGAACTGCAACTCGTCCTGGTCGATCGCGAAGTGGCCGAAGCGAGTCGTCGACAGGTGCCGGTCTCCCCCTGGCATCTCGAATCCCGGCAGCGGGGGCTCCAGGCAGCAATCGACGGGCTGAATCGTCTCCGCCGCGTTCAATCCCTGCTGGAGCAGTCTGTCAGTCGTGCTTCCGGAAACAAGCCGGGCGCGATCCCGGTCGCGCAGCGGGTTCGTCTGCAGGTTCTGCAGGGAGAGCTGGAGAGCTGTGCCGTCGAATGCCTGCCCGAAGACTCTGCCGACCGGGCCGCGCGGGCTCTGGCCGCACGCCAGGTTCTGCAGCCGCTGGTCGAGCATCGCACGGAGATTGAACAGGCGGAGCGGGCTCGCGTGTTGCTGGCCCGGGTGCTGCGGGTGGGAGGAGAGCCAGGGGAAGCACGCCGCCTGATCGACGCCGCCCGCTCCCAATCGCGCGACCCCTCCCTGCGCGAGGCTCTCCTGCGGGAAGAAGTCGAATGCCGTCTGGGCGAAGGAGAGGTTGCCGAGGCCCGGCGAGTGATCGGGGAACTTGCGGCAGGTCAGTCGGCCAACCCGGGCGACGCCGGCGAAAACTGGGAGACCCGGCTGCTGCAGGCCCGTGTCCTGCTGGCGAGTTGGCGCTCGGGGGTAAAAATGCGGTCGCAACTCGCCTCGCGGGATTTCCAGGCCGCGAGGGAGGTGCTCTCGCAGGGCGCCGAATCCGCCCCCGAGGAATGGCGGGAACTGTTTGCCTTGTTGAGCGAGATCCAGCAGGAAGAGCAGACGCTCGGGCCGGAACTTTCGGGGCTCTCACTGCAGATTCGGCAGGCCCTGGCCGCGAACCAGGACCGCGAGGCTGATCGTCTGTTGGCCCGTGGTGCCGAGTTGGCCCGTCGCCGGGGATTGACTGACCGGGCCGCGGAGTGGGGATTGCAGCGAGGCTCTCTGGCTCTCGAACGCGAAGACTGGGAGGCAGCCGCCCAGGACCTGTTGTCCGTCTCCCGGGAATTCCCGGAGAGTCCCCGGGCGGCCGAAGCCCAATTGCTGGGGGCGTACGCTCTGGGCCGAACCTGGCGGACCGAAAAGAGTGACGACAGTCGGCGAGACTACCGTGACGCACTGGAGCAATTCTGCCAGCGGTTCCCGGACGACTCGCGACGCCCCGAAGCGGAATGGATGTGGGGTGAGCTGTGCCGGTGGGAGGGACGGCTGGTTGAGGCCGCCGATCATTTCGATCGTGTCCCCCGTGGTCATCCCCGAACCGATGCCGCCACATTGGCTCTGGTGGAGCTGGCCCGACAGATGGTCCAGGAGGGGCATCATGATCTGCTGGATGTGATGCGGGAACGCCTGTGGGGACGACTTCCTCCGGACGATGAGCCGCTGCGGACTCCCGATCTGCCCGTTGCCATGACGACGCTGGAAGTGGAACTGTCGGTTGGCAGTCCGGCTTGGCCCCACGTGAACACCCTGCTCGAGCGACTGGAAAAAGGTTCTCCTGAGTTGGCTGCCCCATCTCCCGGCGAACCTCCCGAATCCATTCCGAATCCCCCGGGAAACCTGCCAACATCGGCGGATTTCTGGGGGCTGCGGTTGGTGGCTGCGGCCGCCCAGGGGAGGTGGGCCGATGTGGATCGACTCTGGAAGTCGCCGCCGCCGCATTCGGCCCGCAAGTTGCTGGCGCTCTGTGAGTTACGCGATCGGGTGCCCCCGGGCGATCGCATGACGGCCGAGGAGGCCCGGCTGAACCAGGAATTCCGGCAGCGTATGGCACGGTTTATCGAAGCGTGCAGGGACGAGTTATCGCCCGGGGAATGGTCCAGGTTCGCCCAAGGGCAGGCCCGGCTCTGTGCCTCCGCCAAGCGGGTGGCCGAAGCCCGCGAATGGTATCAACAGGCGATCGAAGGAGCTCCCTTGAATTCGCCTGAGCGGCGCGAGTTCGCTCTGTTTCTGCTGGAGCTCCCCGATGCCCCGTCGCGGCAGGCTGGGGTGGACCTCTTGACCCGTCGTGAGAAGGGACTGAAGGCGGGAACTGAGGAATGGTTGGATGCGAGGCTCGAGTTGGCTCGGGGCTTGACGCTGGTGGATCGAGCTGAAGAGGCGTGTCGGCTGTTAAGAAAGACCCAACTTCTGTTCCCTTCGGCAGGGACTGCAGTTCAGAGGGGGCGCCTTCGGGAATTTCTGAATCGCTGGGCCGATTCTGGTTCTTTCGATCCCTGACTCCCCCGGTTTTCCGATCAGGATTAAGCGATTTATGTGTTGCAAGTCGTTTGCTGGAAATGACTTGCGTTTATCTGGATAAAAACCGGGAATTTCCGTGTTTCCCTTGGCGGACGGGGAGTTCCGACTGGACTTCTGGGAACAAGGCTGACAAATTCAAGAGCCACAACGCTGAGAAGATGTTCTTTTTGGGCGAGTGTGCTTGTGGTGACTGAAGTGAATGTGGCCGAAGGGGGAGTCGACGTGCTGAACAAGAAGCAAGTTTGGACTGGTGCCTGCCGTATCTTTTCGCGGCTGCTGCAAGGTGCGGGTCGCGCCCGGGCGGGGCGTCGGTCTGCCCCTGTGGCGGTCGAGGCTCTTGAGGGTCGGCAGTTGCTCACCGCGTCGGCTCCCGGTTGGGAAGATGTGGGCCGTCTCACTCTCAGCTTTGCTCCCGACGGGACATCCGTGGGTGGACAGGCGAGCAGCACATTCAGCAAGCTGAATGCGTTGGCCCCGGCGTCTGTGTGGCAGCAAACCATTCAGGACGCCTTCCAGGCGTGGGCCTCACAATCACGCATCAACGTCGGGTTGGTTTCCGACTCCGGCATCGCGGCGGGCACCGCGGGCGATTTGCAGCAGGATTCCCGGTTCGGCGACATTCGCGTGGTTGGTGTGTCGCTGTCGAGCGACACAGCCGCCTTGTCGGTCATGCAGAATGAGACTGTTGCAGGAACCTGGTTCGGCGATTTGGTGATCAATACCAGCCTCAATCTCACCAGTCTGGACGCCCTGTACAACTTGGCGCTTCATGAGGCCGGGCACATCTTCGGTCTGGCTACCAGTACCGATCCGGTCTCCCCGATGTATTCAGTCTTGCAAACCTCTGGGCGGAAGTCTCCCACCGCCAACGATGTGGCGGCTCTGGTTCAGGTGAATGGAGAGCGGGTTGCCGATCGGTTTGATGCGATTGCCTCCAATGAGACGTTGGCCACCGCCTCCGTACTCACCACGTCGGGAGATGCCGGCTGGAATGGTGGGGAAGTGCCCATCGTCGCCTGGGGCGAATTGCAGTCCTCCTCCGACGTGGATGTCTATCGGGTCAGTGCCACCCCCGACTACTCGGGAACCGTAAGCTTCCGCCTGCAGACCACTGGCCTGAGCCAGCTTCGGGGTCGGGTGCAGGTGTATAACGGAGCCGGCCAATTGCTCGGAAGCGCCGCAGCCAGTTCCTCCAACACCGACCTGCGGGTCGCTGTGTCGGGAACGACCGGTTCCGAAACCTTCTACGTTCGCGTCAGTGCGGTCAATAGCTCGGCCACCGGCGAAGGTTCCTATGCGATCGTTGCGACTTGCGACTCCAAAGTGAAGGCTTCGACCTCCTTCATTCGTCAGGTCGTGGCGACCTATGGACAAGATCTGGAACCTGTTGAGCTCTCCAAATTGATGCGGGATGGTGTCAACTACAACGAGTTGAAGGAATGGGATTCCGAGACCGGCAAGAATGTCGTGCAGACCCGCTTTTTGCAGGACACATCCAAGTTCTGGAGTCTCGGGACGGTTTCCACCGCGTCCGACATGGATCTTTACAAGTTCCGCGTGGCGGTCGATGGTCAGCGCCTGACGGCGACCGTGCGGGCCCTGGATGTGAATGGGCTGCTGCCCGCCCTGGCGTTGGTCGACAAGCAGGGGAATGAATCGCCGGTCACGGTTCTGGCCAATGGCTTGGGACAATACACCATCCAGACCGAAGGCCTGCAGACGAACAAAAGCTATTATCTGAGGGTCGATGGTTTGACCGACAGTGGTCCCTACGCAACTGGCCGCTACAAGGTGACGATGCGTCTGGGATCCGAGTCGGTCAATCACAACGACTACGCCTCGGGCACCTTGACCTCGTCTGCCTCCTCGCAGTTCTTCAAGTTCGAAATCGCATCGGCACAGATGTTCCAGTGGGCGGTGCAGGTTGATCCCGGTTCCGCTGCCGGATCGGCCACCGTGGAAGTGGCTCTGTTCGACGCGGCTGGTAACCTGAAGTACCGTCTGATCGGGCTGCCTGGTCAAATCCGGACTGCGGACGCCCTGATGCTCGGCAAGGGAACCTACTATGTCCGCGTCGCCCTCACCCCGATCGGCAACGCCAACCTGGTGCCCATCACCTATAAGCTCAAGGGAAGTCTGATTTCCGATCCCATCAGCGTCGTGGGAAGCGATCCGACAGGATCGGCTGGTGGATCGACTCTCACGAATGGCACCACCGACCCCACGTACAACTCGGTCTTGTGGTACTCGACACCTATCTACTCCACAGGTTCTTCGACTTCGGTGGACATCAACACGATCTACGATTACACGTGGAACACCGGGTATCTCGTCTGAGATCCCTGTCAGTTTCGGTCCCGGGTCACCTGCCTTGTCAAATCCCCTCCCCTTTCGGGAGGGGATTTTTTTTGAGTGATGACTCCCCTGCCCCGCCAGCACCAAATCGACCCTGAGCCGGGGAGTTTCATTCGGTCCGACACATCGCCGCGCGGCTGCGTGTCGACAGCCGCATTCGACGTCGCAGCAATTCGGGAGGGACTGCTGACCCTCACTCCGTTGATTCCAATCCGCGGTTACTCTTTTGGGCTGACAAAACGCATCAGTGAGACCAGGTCTTTGAAGAGCCGTTTGTCCTGGATGTATTTCAAGTCACCATCGTTGACCGCGATGGCGATCAGAGAAGGATCGCCACGGAAAGCCTCCGTCAGTAATTCGATCGTTCTGCGGAGTCCGTCAATGGACGGCTTGGGGTCGAGAGCCTCGATACAGGCCGCCTGGTAAACGGCGATGGGCTGCCGATTCAGGGCCAACCCGCGTCGGGCATCTTCGCGAGCCGCCGCGAGTTCCCCTTTTCTGGCTCGCAGTACACCCCGTCCCAGCCAGACCAAGCCATCGTCAATCCGTGAAGTCTTGATGAACTCATCGAGTACCTCCAGGGCCTCGGCTTCGCGCCCAAGGTGCTCGACCAGTACGAGTGCGAGATTACGATGGGCCGCACTGTTCGTTGGATCCCAGCGAATGGCTTCGCGAAAATCCTGTTCGGCCCCCTTGGGATCTTCCCCCATCCGGGCCACTCCCCGGACGATCCAGCTCTCGACATCGGTTGGAGTACGGGTCAATCCCTCCCGCCGATCGACCTCCCCCTCGGCAGTTCGCCCCACGCGTTCGAAGAGCCGCGATCGGAGAAAATAGATTCGGGTTTGCGAAAACCCCTGTTGGATCGCCTTGGTGCAGTCTTCAATCGCCTCCTCATAACGCCCCATGGCTTCAAGGCACAGGGCGCGATTCCGCAAGGTATCCAGATTGGAAGGATCCAATTCATGGGCAACGGTGTAATCGTCATAGGCTTTTTGATACTGCTTCCCCATCAACCGGATTGTGCCACGCTGCCACCACCCGAGATGCCATTTCGGGCTGAGTGCAATGCAGGCCGTATAACTGGCTTCCGCCTCATCCAGCAGATTTCCGGAGACTTGATTGTTGCCTGAAAAAAACCACAGGCTCAAATCCTGGGGTGATTGGTTGGTCAGGCGGGCCAGTGAGCGGGCCGCGGCTTCCTGATTCTGCAGGATCAGGTGCGACAGACCTTCGAGCCGCTCTTGCATTCTCGATGGACCAGCATTGGCTTCGGCCTGCAGCCGCGCTTGATCGGCTTGCTCCTGGTCGCCGAGCAGCCGGTAAAACCTCGCCCGTTGGTCCCACACGGCAGCCGGGACCAGGGTCGGCGAAAAACAGGAAATCGTCAGCAAATTGATTTCCAGCGCCTTGTTTGCGGCAGCCCGTTGGTCTTCGCCATCCTCCCGGCGATGGCTCACCACTTCCCCGATCAGAAAGAGCATCTCGGCCGCCGCCTCTTCCATTTGCTCCCGTTCGGATGTCGAGAGCAGTTGGTAGAAGACTGTCGACCTCCAGGTCGCTGGCTGCAACTGCAGATCGTTGGCGGGACGATTGGCCGGAATGGTCAGCAACCGCCGGATTGGGTATCCAAGCCCTTCCAGCAGCTCGACAGACCGATCGATCTCGCGGGTCGCCTCCGCGAAATTATTGTTCACGAGCGACAGCTGGGCGGACGTCTTGCGGGCCTGTTCCGCGAACTCGACGAATCGGCTTTTTGCCGAGTTCTCGGCCAATTGGTGACCCCGAAGTGCCGCGGTCGTCCCCAGGATTCCCAGTCCGGCCAGCGAGAGTGTTCCGATTCCGCCCGCCGACATCAGCCGCGGGTGGCGGCGGACCCACTTCGACACCAGCTCACGGACTGAGGGATTCAGGGCATGCCGCAGCGGCAGGTGCTGCAGATGGCTGTGGAGATCGTGGGCCAGTTCATGAGCCGACTGGTAGCGATCTTCCGGGCGATAGGCGAGACAATGCCGCACAATCGACTCTGCGGCCGGACTGACCTGCCGATTGTGCTCGCGCAGCAGAGGAACCTTCGTACGGACCTCCAGCATTCGCTGGAGATCGTCCCATGACGTTCCGGAACGGCCGGTGACGAAAGGCAGCCGGCCGGTGAGTAACTCGTACAGAACGACTCCCAGGGAGTAGATGTCACTCCGCTCGTCGACCGACGCCCGGTCGCGGAATGCGAGGATCTGCTCGGGACTCATGTAGAGCAATGTGCCCCCCACGACGGGGTTTTCCAGGCCTTCACTGTGCCTCAACGTTGACAGATGAAAATCCAGCAACATCGGCTGACCCTCATCGGTGATCAGGATGTTGCCTGGCTTGATGTCGAGGTGGAGGATCCCGTGGTCGTGGGCATGGGCCATGCCGGATGCCAGCCGTCCGGCAACCCAAAGAACGGTATCGCAGTAGCTGCCCCCCTTCAGTTTCAACAGCCCGGCTTCGCGGGAAGGATCACGAACCAACCGCGAGGTGGTCTCGAGATACCTCTGATCCACACTGTCCACCGAATCCCGCGATTCGAGCAGATTGGAACGGGTCTCACCGAGGTCCGGACCGGTCTTCTGGCTGGACTGGGCCTGGGTCCGCACGGTGGTCAGCAGGGAGACATTGTCGTCCGGGGCGACTCCCTGCACGTGAAGTTGGTCCACCCACTCCTTGAGGACGTACCGGCCCAGAAATGGCATGCACAACACGCGCATTTCCCCCAATTCGTGATAGGAATACAGGGGCACGATATTGGTGTGCTGTAAGCGGGCCAGGCGGTCGGCCTCAACGGTGGTCTCGGTGGTGAATTTCAACACCACCAACCGATTGGCCAAAGAGGGTTGTCGAGCGAGGTAGACCCGGGCCGAGGCCCCCCGCCCAAGGAGTTCGACGATTTCGACTCCCAGTTCACTCTGGGCTGAGTAAATCGCCTGCCCCACCGGATCGGGTCTTGCGCTCCCCCTCCCTCCACGCCTCCGCCCTTCGCCGCCGCGCTGGCTTGAACCATCCGCCAGGTCCGACAGAGATTTGGCCGACACCACGTCCCGCGAGATTGCCGAACCCGGGGGCCCCTCCAAACGGCCCGCGCCTGCCGCACCCGACGGATCATTCCGGCCGCCGCCGTTCGGTGCCCCGCCCCGCCCGGACTGTTCCCCCGATGCACCCCGTCTGGAGCCGACTGACTCATCTGGCCAATCGGAAACATCACAACCCCAGTGCTCGGCATATTCCGATCGTTTGACGGAATCTCCAAGCAAGAGTCGGACCCGATACTCCTCGAATGCCAGGGGGGCCAGAAAACCCTCTGACTGGAATTCCTCAGGGAACCTGGACCGATAGTCGGCCAGCGGCCGCGGAGCTCCCTTTTTCCATCGCAATTCGAGGTCCACCCGAATCAGTTCGGCCAGGACCTCACTGCGGGCAGGATCCCCCTGCGACGGAACAAAATCTTCGATTCGGACCTGGCTGTCGTCGGCGAATTGTTGCTCATAGTCATCGACAATTTCGTCGAGGCCCATGGCTTACTCCTCGTCGGAGACATTCGGGGAGGTGTTCAGGGTCGGCTCATCCGCTTCCTGCAGTTTGCCTGAAAGTGCCTGGCGGAATTCCTGTAATGTCCTTTCCACGCTTCGCGACGAACGTCCAGTGCGCTGGGCGATCTCTTCAATTTCATAACCCTCAATCCGCAGGCGGATCATCTCACGCTTGACCTCCGCCAGCTTGCTGGTGATCTCGTCGATGACCAGCTGCAAAACGGTCAGGGCCGTGGAATCAGCCACCTGATCTTCGAGAATATAGGCCGAGGCGGCTAAATCATCGGCTGATGTCGTGCGGCGGATATCTCGCCGCGCCGCCCGATGATAGACCGCCGCATGTCGGATTTTATTCAGGGCGATCACCAGGAACAGCCCCCACAACTCCTTTCCCTCCGGCACACTGTACACCCCCGTACTGACACGACGGAAGAAGGTGCGGAACACAGACTGCACAATCTCCTCGGGCTCAACCCGCCTCGCCAGTTCGGCCGACGTCTGTTTCCGGGCCAGGCGATGGAGCCTGTCCGCGTATCTCAAATAGAGATCCGAGGCGGCATCCCCCTCACCGTCTCGCAGTCGTCGAACCAGGGTAAGGTCTGAGGCAGTCGACGCGGAGTCGTACTGATCGTTCATGGGATCCGGACTGGGCAGTGGTCAGGGCAGTGGTCAGGGCAAGAGAACCATCCAATCAGGGTTTCCCTGGTCGTCCCCCCGATGCGAGAATATACCACAATGACCGGGGCCGCGTCACCGGGATGCTTCTGAACAACGGCTCCGTCTGTGCCCGGGAATGGCCAGCCCCGTTCAGCGAGACTGGACGTTTGGTTGCCCAGTTGCTAGGCATCTTCCATTGTGTCCCGCCCGCCCTCTGATGTTCTGACGGATTTCCCCGTTTCCGGCCCCGCAAAATAGCCATGTCGATGAGTGATTCTCCCGCGCATTTCCTCCCTCCTCCCACTCCAGGCAACGCACGCGAGACCGGAATCGATCGGGATATTCTGCAAGGACTGATTCTGAAACTGGGTTATGTCTCGTCGCAATTCTCCACCGAATTGACCGCGCAGAAGCTGCATCTGCCGATTCCGGTGGTGGGGGATATGCTCGAAGAATTGCGGCGTGAAGCTCTGGTCGAGGTTCTCGGAAGCTCCGGCCCCCTCTGTTATCGGTACTCTCTGTCCCAGAAGGGGCGCGATCGGGCCCTCCGCGCCCTGGAAATCTCCGGTTATCTGGGCCCGGCTCCCGTCTCCCTGGATTCCTACAACCAATCGGTGGTGCAGCAGGCCAACAGTCGGCCGGTCGTCGATCCGCAGCAGGTCGCCGAATCGCTGTCCCACCTGACCATGTCAGATGAAGCCCGGATGCTGGCAGGCCTGGCGGTGACGGGAAATCGCAGCCTGTTTGTTCACGGTCCCGCGGGCAATGGCAAGACTGCGCTCTGCCTCGCCCTGCGCAACTCGCTCCACACCTCAGTCTGGGTCCCTCACTGCTTCGCCGTCGAAAACCAGGTGGTTCGGATCTATGACCCGCAGGTCCACGAGATTCAACCTGGGCCGCCGCCTGGACAGTTCGACGCCCGCTGGATCCTGGTTCGTCCGCCCCTGCTGGTCGCCGGCGGGGAGTTGCGGTTGCAGGATCTCGACCTGACCTTCAGTCCCACCCTCCGCTTCTATGAGGCCCCCATTCAACTGAAAGCCAACGGGGGAGTGCTGCTGATCGATGACTTTGGACGGCAGCAGGTGCAGCCTGCCCAAATGCTGAATCGCTGGATTATTCCCATGGAGTATCACATCGATTACCTGACTCTTCAAACCGGACAGAAAATCTGCGTGCCTGTCCGGCAAATGCTGTTGTTTGCGACGAATCTTGACCCCCGGGACGTGACCGATCCCGCCTTTTTGCGGCGGATGGGCTATCGCCTCAATCTGAAGGCTCCCACCCCACCGCAATACGCACGGATTTTCGAGAACTATGCGCAGCGGTTGGGGGTCTCGGTTCCGCCGGGCCTGATCGACATGCTGCTCGCCCGTTATCTCAGAGAGCATCGCGAGATGCGCTGCAGCGATTCGCGCGATCTCATTGAACGGGTCCGTGATTACTGTCGCTTCAATGCCATTCCTTTCCAATTGGCCCCGGAGTATGTCGAACTGGCGTGGACCGGATTCTTTGGCTCGGACGACTGAGATCCCTGCTGTTGTCGTTCCGCTCGATTCCAGACCATTAGGGGCGTCGCTCGATACGCACGCCGGTTCCGGACCAACCCTCGAGCGGGGCGGACTCGGCTGCATTTCGTTGCTTTGCCTCGGAATGACTCGGCAGAAAAAACTGAAAATGTTTGGCGGTTGCCAAGCCCGGTTTCCACACCTCTGGGTGTAGCCGACAGCAACGTGTCGGATGCAAAAACAAGTTTCGCAGCGACGACTCAGATGCCGTTGAGAGTCGCCTGCCTGGCCTCGCCGCAAGTCCTGGTTGTTCCAGTCGACACTCGCTGCGGACAGGCCACCCCAGGAGTTCTTTCCACGCTCCCGGTCCGTACGTTCAACGGCAGGATTCACCTTCCCAGGAGATTTGGTCATGTCGCAGTTCATCGCCGCCGCCCGTCGTTTCCTGACCCGCGAAGAGGGAGCCACGATGGTCGAA
>Ga0315899_10000108_pt1 | contig 99762 bp, 78 predicted proteins | sample LakEriMetagenome_2_FD_203518 | JGI IMG/M metagenome (GOLD analysis project Ga0315899, IMG submission 203518) | Freshwater fungal communities from buoy surface, Lake Erie, Ohio, United States - Buoy 4 MA112 | ecosystem: Environmental > Aquatic > Freshwater > Lake | place: USA: Lake Erie, Ohio... | reverse complement strand
TATAAATAACATATATGATAATAACATATATGATAATAACATGATAATAACATGATAATAACATGATAATAACATGATAATAACATGATAATAACATGATAATAACATGATAATAACATGTTATTAACATGTGCATGTTTCACAAAAGTTTGGGAGGGAGTCTGGGAGGATCCCAGGACTTTATAATGTTTATAATTATTTTATAATTTATATAATACATGATATTATCATACATGTTAATAACATGTTATTAACATGTTATTAACATGTTAATAACATGATAATAACATGATAATAACATGATAATAACATGATATTAACATGTTAATAACATGTTATTAACATGTGCACATTTCACAAAAGTTTGGGAGGGAGGTCTGGGAGGGTCCCAGGAATTTATAATGTTTATAAATATTTTATAACTATTATAATACATGTTATTATCATGTATGTTATTATCATGTATGTTATTATCATGTATGTTATTATCATGTGTGTTAATAACATACATGATAATTTCAAAAATTTAAAAAAAGTCTCATTCAAAACAGGAGCTATCACATCTATCCATGACATGTCAAAGTCATGCCTGTTGAAATGAATGCTATTGAATGGCATCCTCCCTTGTCCCTGTCATTTCACTCTGACTTGCTCAATGCCAGAATCAAAGGACTGTCAGCCATTGTCACTGACATCAACATTGAGCTAGAGAAACACGGATGCCACACTGGGTCACTTGACTTTAATGATACGCCAAAGAAAAGGGACAGACACATGGACAAGGTGGCGTATTCTTCACAGATGCACAGACTGCATCAGAATCTCATCTCAGCCAACCAGGCATTGGCTGGTAGAGTCAAGGAATGCAAGAACCGTGGCATGTCACCAGAAGACACTAAAGATGCCTTTTGGCCCAACGTTGTGCTTCCTGGCTCGTCCCAACCTGCCACTGTGGTTCTGAAAGACTATGGCAAGGCAGTTGACAATGCCTTTTTTGCCCTAATGAATTTCTTGGCTGATGTGGAGCCAGTGGATTCTCTCGAGTTTATCAAAAAAAGAAATACTCTTTTAAATGATAAATTAGTCTCTCTCATGGAAATTCGAAAGTGTCAACTGCAACTCCTCTCGTTGCATGACACTGGACCATTCTCCCTGTCTCAGTGGACTCTCTTTGCCCTGAGGGAATTCTCAGAGGGCAATCCTGCCGTGGGAGTTACTCCATCAGAGTGCCCATCTGGCATCCCGCTGATGAGACACAATAGTGATCTACTAGGCGAATCTATGAATGATTAAAGTTTATTTGTTACGCGCAGCGTGAATGATTATGAGAGCCTCGTAGAATCGGCACGTTTAGGCAGGGGGTGGCGCGCCCCCTGCCCCACCCGCCGCCTGTTCAGACGCTGCCGTTGGAGACTGGGCTGATTGGGCTGACACTTGGGCTGTCTTAAGAACTTTACAGTCTTTGCACTGAGCCCTTCTCCTGCCGTGAGTGCAAATGCTTGTCCCTCCGCACTCTTTGCAGTTGTTTTTTTGTCTGCCATGAGTGCAGAGGCTGTTTCCTTTACATTCCTTGCATCTCCTTTTTTCTTTTTGGTGTTCACACAAGCCAGCACCTCCACAGATTTTGCAGATATATTTCCTTGTTCCATGTTCGCAGAGACTGCTGCCTTTGCACTCCCTGCAAGTGTGCTTTTGTCTTCCATGAGAACAGATTTCTGATCCTTTGCAGTCTTTGCATCTTGTTTTTACTATATTGTGCGAGCACATGCTTCCACCACCACAGTCCGTGCATCGAGTTTTTCGCCGACCGTGAGGGCATAGGGGTTGGGGTTTGCATTCTTTGCATTGAGACCTTATCTTGCCGTGAGTGCAAAAGGCTCTACCTCCACACTCCTTGCAAGAATACCGTACCTTGCCGTGAGTGCAAATGCCTGAACCTCCACAATCCTTGCATCTAGACCTTTGTCTGCCGTGAGTGCAAATGCTTGCACCTCCACAATCCTTGCATGTAGGCCTTTGCTTGCCGTGAGTGCAAACGTTAGAACCTCCACAATCCTTGCATGAAGACCTTTGCCTGCCGTGAGTGCAAACGCTTGCACCTCCACAATCCTTGCATTGAGACCTTTGTCTGCCGTGAGTGCAGATGCTGTTTCCTTTACATTCCTTGCATCTGTTTTTTTCTTTTTTGTGTTTACACAACCCGGAACCTCCGCAGGGTACGCATATGTATTTCCTTTTTCCATGTTCGCAGAAACTGCTGCCTTTGCACTCCCTGCAAGTGGTTTTCTGTCTTCCATGGGAACAGATGCCTGATCCTTTGCACTCTTTGCATCTTGATTTTATCAATTTGTGCTCGCATTTGGTTGGACCCTTAGGTTCGGAGGATTCAGATGCCCTCTTTCGTTTTGTCCCTACACCTGATTCAACAGGCTGCTTGCGCCGTTCCTCGCAATCGTCGCAATGTTTAGAAAATGTCTCATTGTCAATAAGGGTGAAGCACAATAGTGGCTGTTCGATGCCACATATCTCACATATCTGTGTTTCAAACTCTGCACTGTCAAACTCTGCACTGTCTGCAGGTTGCTTGAGCTTTTTCTCGCAATCGTCACAGTTTTTGGACAAAGTCTCAAGGTTGATAAGTGAGAAGCACAGTAATGGCTGCTCAATCCCGCACATTTCACACTTCTGTTTGTCGAAATCAACATCGTGCAATCCAGAAAGATCGTATTCATCCTCGCACTCTGTACGAGGCTCGCACTCTGTACGAGGCTCGCACTCTGTGCGAGTATGAAGGAGGCTTTCGCCTCCATGCTCTCCACCCTCGCCGCTCTGCATGGTATGATCCTATGCTACTTTGCTAGGCGGAGGGGTGGGAGTTTAAATAGAGGTGCGAGTGTGCTATTTCTCTATAATGAGAGTTGCAAAAACTAAGAGATAAAGATTTATTATTTAACAGCGGTTCGTGATAGATAATGGGTCCCTCAAAGACCAGGCACATTCAGACAGGAGGGGCACCGCCACCTGAGGCCTGTTCCGATGCAGCAGAGTCAGCCTGAGTTGACTTGGCTTTCTTGACAGGCCGGCAGTCTTTGCACTTTGACCTTTCTTTACTGTGAATGCAAATGCTTCCACCTCCACAGTCTTTGCACTTTGATCTTACTCTACCGTGATAGCAAATGCCTGCACCTCCACAATCCTTGCATTGAGACCTTACTCTACCGTGAGTGCAAATGCTTCCACCTCCACACTCCTTGCATTGAGACCTTTGTCTGCCGTGCGTACAAACGGTTGAACCTTTACACTCCGTGCATTGAGCCTTTCTCCTGCCATGAGTGCAAATGCTTGTACCTCCACAATCCTTGCAGAGATTCTTAAGCTTGCCGTGAGTGCAAACGCTTGCACCTCCACAATCCTTGCATTGAGACCTTTGTCTGCTATGAGTGCAAATGCCTGCACCTCCACAATCCTTGCATCTATACCTTTGTCTGCCGTGAGTGCAAACGCTTCCACCTCCACAATCCTTGCATTTAGACCTTTGCTTGCCGTGAGTGCAAATGCTTCCACCTCCACCTCCACAATCCTTGCATTGAGACTTTTTTCTGCCGTGAGTGCAAAAACTTGTCCCTCCGCACTCTTTGCAGCAGTGTTTTTGCCTGCCGTGAGTGCAGAGGCTGTTTTCTTTACATTCCTTGCATCTCGTTTTTTCTCTTTTGTGTTCACACAACCCGGAACCTCCGCAGGGTACGCATATGTATTTCCTTCTTCCATGTTCGCAGAAACTGCTGCCTTTGCACTCCCTGCAATTGCGTTTCTGTCTTCCATGTTCGCAGAAACTGCTGCCTTTGCACTCCCTGCAAAAGCGTTTCTGTCTTCCATGGGGACAGATGCCTGGTCCTTTGCACTCTTCGCATTTTGATTTTATCAGGTTGTGCTCGCATGATGTAGATGCCCTCTTTCGTTTTGTCCCTACACTGACCTGGGGATTATTTACTGAAATATCATGTTCAGACTGTGTCTGCATAGCTGCCCCAGCAGTAGCTGATTCAACAGGCTGCTTGAGCCTTTCGTCACAATCGTCGCAATGTTTAGAAAAAGTCTCATTGTCAATAAGGGTGAAGCACAATAGTGGCTGTTCAATGCCGCATATCTCACATATCTGTGTTTCAAACTCTGCACTGTCAAACTCTGCACTGTCTGCAGGTTGCTTGAGCTTTTTCTCGCAATCGTCGCAGTTTTTGGACAAAGACTCGAGGTTGATAAGTGAGAAGCACAGTAATGGCTGCTCGATCCCGCACATTTCACACGTCTGTTTGTCGAAATCAACATCTTGCAATCCAGAAAGATCGTATTCATCCTCGCACTCTGTACGAGGCTCACACTCTGTGCGAGTATGAAGGAGGCTTTCGCCCCCATGCTCTCCACCCTCGCCGCTCTGCATGGTATGATCCTATGCTACTTTAGAGGGGGTGGATGAAGGGTTTTAATACTCTGTGTGCAGTCTGAAAATCTGATTGTTCATGTCATATTCTTTGCGGCACCCAGATCGCCCCGCACCTCCCGACGTAGAATGTGCCTGTTTGATCGGGTGGGAAGGTGAGAGGGATGGAGGATTCGCATGGGATTTCGGGATCCGTGTCCCAGTCGAGCTCTCGTAGTACACAGTTGTCTTGATCTTGGCCATCCTGTCCCCATTGGACTTGAGTGTGGATTGAGAAAAACGCGGTAAAGATGAGCGAGTAGGTGATGAAGGCAATGTATTCTGCAATGAAAAAGTGGTGATTATTGTATAGAATGACCATGGCTAATATTGATGCAATTAGGATTAATATGGAAAAGTGCAGGACAAGGATTGAATCCCTTTGTGCTGTCATCTTGGTGATCAGTAGGATAAAGATTAGGAGTGCCGCTATGCATATCCCGACAAACACTATGTGTGTGGTGTCGGTCAGAATGGTCGAGAGTGCAATCCAGGAAATGACAATGATGCAGAGTAGCACAAAGGCCCAGTTGGCAGTCTCTGGCTCAATGTTGCGCTTGGACCAGATGCAGAGGAACCAGACTATCACCTGGAGTATGACGCAGGTTGTGAGGATGATGCGGAATGGCACATGGTCTATCATGCTCTGCGTGATGGTCTGGGGTGGAAAGGCTGATACGCCATAAACGAGTGTGCCTAGGAGTGTCAGGCCGAGTGCCAGCACCCCCAGGCGAAAGAGTGTTTCGCCCATGCTTGAATGAGGTATCGGTTTGGTGGAATATATAGTGGAATGTTAGAGAGGAGAGCAGGAATTACTGCTGCACAACATCACACTGTCATTGTGTCTCAGTGGCATTGAAAAATGCGTGTCTACGTATGTATATAAGTGATGTTATGTGTGTGTGCAAGAGTGTCGCATTAGAGCAACATGGAGCAAGCAAAAGTGCCTCCCACCCTCGACAAGGTGGGTGCTGATTCGCTTTTGCTGATATTCGCATTCCTTCCTCCCCTCCTCCTTATCACGACCATGGAGCGTGTCTGCAAATCGTTTTCTGGGTTGAGATTAGGATCCATTTCTGGGACTTTGAAGCGTAGTCTGTGTATTGCGTTTCCTCTGATGAAGCTTGAGCACATTACCAATAGTTTGTTGACGTATGATGAGTTCAAGAGTCTATATATCAAGTTTTTCAATGATACGTCAACTGGGCCATTTTTGTTTTCGTCTTTAGGTAATGCAATTGTCAGAAAGTGGATGAACATTTCATGGCGTAAGGAAGACTACATGAATGACTGTTGCAATCTAGGTTTTCTTCGACGCAGTGGCTTTTTATGTTCACTTTATTCTCGTGTTCGCTTGGTAAATATCTTGACAACTCCACTCTGTTATGAGCTCAATCAAATAAAAGAGCATATTGACAATGGTATCCTCGATCGCGAGTTTGGTTTTCATGATGTAGCATACGGTTTGATGCGTGCCATACGGCACGCTTTTGTTGTGTGGTTACTGCGCAATTCCTTTACTATTTCGCGATATCCTACCTTCCATGAATTTTTTAAGACGGGTGTCTTGGACCGCCCAGTCTTGCCTAAAGTGTCTCCACAGTTTCTGCTGGATGTGGCTGAACCCGATTTCGATAAATTGAACGGAATCTGCTCGAATATTGAAACTTTTGATTTCAGTCTTATTTTTCCTGATGAAATTCTCGAGGTAGCACGTGTCAACACCCCTGAATACAAAGAAGCCATCTTAATCCTGATTCAGCGCAGTCATAATTGGTTCAAAGAAGACCCATATGTAGCAGGCATCTTTAAGCCATGGAGATATGAAGGGGTGGGCAAATATTCATCAGAAGATACGTATACACCTACTGTAGGAGGAAATCCGTATACAGCCAGTGTAGGATGCACTGATCTAGATGGCTCTCATTTATATTGGAGGGTATTCATGGATCAGCTGAAAGCCAGTAATGACTGGGGGTTTATGAGGCCATACAATGTCAAGATACCAGAAGGCGATGATGGTGAGTTAAGTGACATTGAAACCGATGTATTCGTTCCTTTTGAGCCGTGGAAAACATATGTTACTTCTTTGGCTTGGGAACTTGCATCTGCAGAGGGACCTTCAGCTTAATTATAAACAGTCCACAAAATTGGCCTAAGCTGGGTTGGGCATTTAAAGTAAGGTGAATTCATAACTCTTTTGCTTGTGTAAAAAATTAAAATGTTATTTTCTGTTATTTTGTGTGTGTTTGGACTGTATTCTGGTTAGGTTGCATATTTAGCTAGGTTGAGGTAAAGGGGCATAGAAATCACTGGCATGCTGCAGTGGTCATCGTGCCTCTTTGCCACGGTCGTGATGCATGCTTATTATAAGAGGTGTGTGGCATATCACCATGTATTCTTGTGGCTGACTGTGACCAGCCTGCTGTTCCACTGTGAGCACCACCCTGTAGTGAGGATTGTGGATAAGTGTATGGCGCATCTGGCCTATGTCTTGGTCACGCTTGACACCCCGAGAGCTGTGGCTGATAATGCGCTGTGGTTGCTGATCTTCCCATTCGCCGCGGGGTGCGCCTGGTTTGCCCAGTCATTCTGGCCTGATAAGAGCGAGCAGCTGCACTTGGCGCTGCACTTGGTCGGGGTGTGTGGGATGCATGTCTACTTGAGTGTGCTTTATTGAATGCCTAAAATGGCGTAGGCATGTTGTATTTAAGGGTAGTCGAGAGCAGGCTCAAACGTGTCGCGTTACAGCAGCATGAAGCGAGGGTGTTCCAACGACGGCGGACCGCCTGATGGTGGGCAGCCACCTGATGGGGGGCAGCCACCTGATGAGGGGCAGCCACCTGATGAGGGGCAGCCACCTGTGAAGCAGTACAGGACTTCCAAGGGCAAAGGTAGGGCCATTGAGCCGACTCGTCCGCCAACTCCACCACCGGACATAGGTGAACTTGCCAGAAGAGCTGCATTGTTTGCTCGAATGGAAGTATATCATTCCAGTAAAAAACAACAGGATGTAACTGTGACCTGTAGAGTTAAGGGCCATATTGTCGAGAAGGCTGTAAAAAAAAGTCAAAATGCGGTTGCTTTTGCTAAGCATGCTAAGGCTATTGCCGTGAACACAACGCAAAAAAACCGATTGGCCGCTGCTGAAAATAGGCTTGCACAACGAGACTTTATGCGATTTATGCAAAATATTATAGTCGTGGTTCAAAACAATGGTGAAATAGGAGAAGTACCAGTTCCAAAGTGCAATCCTGCTAGTTTTATACAAGAAACTGAGACTGAGAAGCCTGATTCTGAGATTGGTAATGGTGTAGGAGATCTTCCTGAGCGACTTGGGGAGCCTCTTCAACACCCAAAGAGTGTATCATCTCCGTCGTCGTGTGAGGACCCTAACATGCCTGAATCTGATTCTGCAGAGGGATATTTTCCTGGATACCCAGAAGGATATACGCCTGAAAAGCAAGACGACGCGACTCCTCGATTGTCACTGGAAGACCCTAGTGGGATCCGTGACTCCTCTCCTGGGCAACAGGGTGGAGTTTAGAATCTCTCAAGTGTCTCTCGCTAATCTGCTCAGATAGGTTACCCTCGCAATAAATTTTAATAAACCTTTTAATGACTTACCCTACGAGTGCCTCCACCACCCTCCCCCCCGCAAACCCATTTGCGCTGACGAATGTCTCGCAGTCGCGGACGATTTGGGGTGAGATGATGCCGATCTGGGCCTTCCAGACGTCTTTCCAGACGGATGGGGGCTGGTAGGCGGCGACGTAGAGGCGGAGGATCTGGGTGAGGGTCATGCGCTGGACATAGACTACGGGGAAGCTGGCAAAGCAGCGGGACTTGAATGCCATCATCTCTTGGAACGGGGGTCGCCCGTCCATGGAGAGGGTGTCTATGACGCAGTGGATAATGTTTGAGTCGGGTTGGGTGACGGGGTGCTGCTGCACGCGTGCTTCAATGTCTTTATTCTTGATGAGGTGTTGGACGTGGTCTTGCCACTCCCAGTTGGTCTGGGATGCGAGAAAGTAGAGTTGGCGCTTGATGCGATCCGAGAGGTTGTTTGGGAAGCGGTGCATGTGGCAAAAGCCAGTGTAAGAGTCCCACGTGCCCATCTTCATGTCAACCTGCTCCTTGTTTTGCTCGGTGAGTAAGGAGGTTTTAAGTCGGTCCCTGAGCCTCGGGCGCAGGGCAATCATCTGGATGCTCTTCATGCGTAGGTTGAGCTTGTGCTCCTCGCGCTGGGTGTTGATGATGGAGAGTGTGTGTGCTAAGAGCGCAGTGTCAATTTGGATAACAGCAGGGGAGAGGATGTGGGCGAGCGTGTGGGTGTAGGCGGATGGGAGGTGCTTTGTGTCGTAGAGACCTGCCAGGAACTGGACAGTGTTTTCGCGCGTCGGTCGATTGTGCATGCGCGTTGTGAGCAGCTCGTTTGCGTGGATGGACTGGAGCCCCTGTATGAGCTGTAGGATGTAGGCGCGGCAAGGCAGGGTCCACCCTGGGAGGTCTAGATTGGTCGATTTGAGGCCTGCCTTGATCTGGAAGAGCGACGGGTGGGAGTGCTCGATTTCCTTGTCCCTGTCGGTGAGTGCGGGCCACTCCAAGAGGGATAAAAGGCACAGCCACGGTTCCGTGTCGCCCAGTGCGTTGGAGGTGGGCGTGAGTTGATCAATGAGAGCCCAGTCTGCATAGTGCTCTGGGAAGAGTGTTTCAAAGAGCTGGCGTCGATCAATGTACTTGAGTGAGAGGATGATTGTCTTGATCAGTAGCGATGGGACGTCTTTTTGGTCCATGTTGTAGTGCTCGCCTATTTTTAGGAGGCGGAGGAGTAGGTCCTTTTGATTCATGGTGTAGAGTAAAACTCTGTTTGAGGCTCTCTTTTATAGATGTATTCATTCTATTTAAACAAACCCACTGTGATTTGGAGAAGAGATATGGGTCTTACTGTTTGGGAGGCTATCGGAATCGCCATTGGTTGTTATTTGGGTGTTCTCTTGGTGTGTTTTGGTGTTCCAGAATTAATAAAAGGTTACGTGGGAGCAAGGGCAGATGCCGAGCCATCGAATCGTAGATATCGTGTGCTTTCCAGCACGCCACACGGCCCAGGTGTGCTTATGCCAGTAATTGTGAATGTGGCGAATACTGTCTAGAAATAAAAAGAGGGTCGAAATGCCGTGAGGCACTGCGCATTCACTGCATACTTCAAAGCACTGCACCAGCCATGAAGCGCCTCGACATGTCTGGCATCTGTGTCGTGTACGCGGGGGAGAGCTGGGTGCACGGGATGCCGCCGTGCAATAGGGACATGGTCCCGCATTTGGAAAAGAATGAGAGACTTGTCTCGTGGCTGCAGCCAGTGAATGGCAGCGTGCAGGACCAGGTGCCTGCGATACGAGTCAAGGATGCTTTCTACACGATAAGTCTGCGGATGATGAAGGCAATCTGGCGACACGTGAGATTGAGAAAGGGGTTTGACAACATTGAGCGCTCGCCATACGGGGGACTGAAACTGAAAATACCAGTGACTTTACTAGCAGAGAAGCTGAGGACACAGTCGCGGTTCAATGTGAGTCGGCTCGTATGTCTTACTAGTTTATTACGGTTGTGATATTTACATTGGCCTTGGCAGGTCATGCGCATGTCTGTGAATGTCAAGGAGCGCAAGATTTCACAGAGCGCTCCGTCCAAGATTGACAGCATCGTGCGCCAGCTATTTGTGCCCATGCTTGGCATGCCCACGCCCGCCTTCACGTCGTTTGCGCCAGAGGATTTTGAGGATTCACTGGTCAGACAAGTGGCACAGGATAAGCCCGTGGCCATGGAGAGCGAGGCCGCCTTCATCGAGTGCATGGTGCAGCTCTATCGCAAGTTTCAGACGGGGCAAGATGCTGTGTCAGAGTGTGTGGCTATTTGATGCTCCTGAGGACAGAGTCCCGCTTGGACAGCCATCCAGTGGCAATCTTGGAGTGGCTTGCCGCCTCGTCTCCCAGATCGGCGAGGGCGCTGCAGACGTGGGTGAGGCAGTTTTGGATGGTTGTGGGTGCGCTGGGTTGGTTGGCGAGGTTGAGGATCTCTATGACGGATTCGAGGATGCTCCTGGTCTTCATGGAGAGCTCTGGTGCGACTGGAGCGCTCCTGACAAGTGTTTGCACGCCCAGGAGGGTCTGCACCGTCTTTTCCGCATTGATAGTCCGTGTCTCGGCCTCGAGGGCCTTTGCTTTCGCTGCCTTGAGCTCCGTCGCCAATTCCGTTTCGATTGCCTCAATCTGCGCTGATAAATCGGTATTCGGTTTGGGGGAGTCTGCAGTCTGCTGTCGTTGCGCCATGCTGGCCTTGAGTGAAGTCAATTGGGCCTCCAACTCTAGGTGTTGAGCGTGGAGCTTCGAGTGCTTGGTGTAGAACTCAGTGAGCGCCTCGTTGAGTGAATCACAAGTCTCCATGTGTCGCTTGCAGTCTGCGGCGTGCTTGCTGCTCTCCAGCCGATGCTTCTCTGCCCAAGCTGAAAGGGTCTTGCACCTCTCTTCTAGAGTACGTTTTTGCGACTCCAACTCTGCGATTTTCGCGATGTGGGCATCGTTTTGTGGCTGTACTGTGGCCGAGGCGAGCTCGTCCAAGTCTTGGAAGACCTCGTTTCGCTGGGCTTCGAGGGCCGCGCACTGCTTGCGCAGCGCCGCGTTTTCCTTGCGCAGTTGAGCGAGTTGGGTCGCATCGGGAGCAGGTTTGCTGGTCTGTAGCGGCTGGTCCTCGCTGATTGTCTGAAGGGTGACGTGCTTCGGCGGCTCTGCCATTCTAAGTTGCTTCTTCTTTGACTTGGGTGCGCTATTTGATGTGATTGTCTGTGTTGTCGGTGGTCGCCAGCTGGAGGCAAGGTAAAAGTCCATTTGGGTCCCTTTCAAATGCATCAACATGGCTTAAATATGGCTGCATTGATGCATTCTTTGGAATTTTGGCAGTAAACCTAGCATTGTGTCAATACGATGCTCTTTAGAAGATTAAGTATTGGTCGCCACCGTTTCTGTGAGGGTTGGGATCCAATGCGAAATTCATCCTAGAGTCGAACGTGAGCACTCTGTCTGAGTGGGACAGGGTGGTTTCGCCAAACGTTACATGCCACAGCCTGACCGTGTAGAAGCCGATAACGACAAAGATGACCAGGGAGTTGCCGAGAAAGTAGAGACTTGTGATGACATCTTTGCGGAAATCCTCTTCCTTTGTGTATTCCACCATGCGCTCCAAGTAGATGCTGAATGCAAACACATAGACCACGTAGATCCACGGAAGCCCCCACATGTAGTCCAATGAGCAGTTGGTGGGGTACGACGGATTCACGCCATTCAGCACGACCAGGGCGCCACCAGCAAAGACTGCCAAGTGTCCCATGAGGGTGTGAATGTCTACCTCCATGGTGCTTTCCTTGGTGTTGAAGTGGGTGAAAAAGACCACTGAGGCATAGGCAAAGGTCAGGGCGTGCGCTAGAAGACCGTGGTAGACCAGGACGCCAAAGTCAAACACTCCGTTTTCATACAGTGCAATGGCCATGAGACTGATGAGGGTGGTGCAAAAGACGTAGGGGTGAATGTGCGTTTTCCTGTTGGTCGTCTTGAGGTAGGGCCAGACCAACTCCATGAAAACAAAGTGGACCAAAAAGGCTGGCCCTATAATGAGACCGGTAATGGTGAGAATACTCGATGTGTGTGATGCAGTTTGATAGACTGCAGGAAGGGTGACTTGTAACAACGCAATGAGTAAAAGAGAAAATAGGAGTATTAAGTTGCGATATTCGCTGTAAAAGTGTTGGGCGTCAAACTTCAATTGCTGGTACAGGTAATTGAAGAGGAATGAGAGGCAGATGATCAGCACCAGCGAGACCTTTGACATTGTCTTGCGGGTCTGGATTCGCTCAGACGCAAAGTTGTTGTCGAAAAGCTGCTTCTGCTTGGGGATGTGCGAGTTTGTGTTGAAGCACGCCTTGAATGCCTTGCTGGCCAAGTTGACACGTTCCTCCATTGCAGCTGGGGAGATTTTGGTGTGGAACCCCTGCATTACATTGGTCATGCAACGGCAGAGTGGGGATGCGATGAGCCCTGGCTGCTCTGTCACATCTTTGAGAAGGGTGGACTGTGCAGTCAAGATTGGGTCAAAAGGCTCTGTTGGGAGCCTGCGCATCAGGACAGGGTTTGTGAACCAGAGGTTCTGCACCATGGTAGGGTCCATGCATGTCTTATTGATGTCGTACCACGCTGTCAGGGTGATTGTTTTGGCAGTCACAGTAGGTAGCACGGCTGATGAGACTTTTGCTTTGATGGTCGAGTATGCGTCTTCCAGCGCATACATGTTTGGATTGGTCGTTTCCAAATAATACATTTGGACCGTGTCTGTCTTGGGGGAACTGCCGTGAGTGGTTGCCCAGAGGATGATGCCAGCCAAGACTATCAGTGCAGTCTCGGATGCTTGCATTACCATCAAGTGTGTCATCTCTCTGCGTGGGCGTGGTATGTACTTTTATACTCTTGCAGTGCTCATGTTTCGACATGAGTTTGAAAGTTGAGAGAGTGTGCGATACACGGGGTTTGTCTATGGGGATTTAATGATTCACGCAGCGCCCAGCGCACGCTTCCGCGCGCCACTGCCGCCCTGGGCAGGGTCTGCGCAATCGGCATACGTGACGATTCCCTTTTGCTTGACGTAGCCAAACGTTGGGGAGCCGCCAAAGACTGCCGTGGGGCTCGGCGTGCGCGTGGGGTCGCTCCAGTAGTGCAGCACCCAGTTGACATTGCGGATCGTGCAGGCGATTTGCGCCACAGTGGGCAGGGATGAGCAGGTCCGCTGGGAGAGCTTTGACGCGTGGAGCGTGTCCAGGATGCACTGGAGTGTGGGGGGAGGAGACTTGAAGTGGCTGGAAAACTTTGACGTGTAGATGCCGGCGACGAGCTTGTTTGTGGCAAAGGGCACGTCTAGTTGACCCGATGAGGTGTCGAAGGAGAGCATGAGCGTCTGGTAAATGTCTGGTAGGAATGCAAAGACGGTCTTGCCAGAGACTTGGGGCATCTGGCGCGTAAAGTCGGTGCCAGTCAGGCCGATGAGGGCCACGAGCATCCTCATCATGTGGCCATCGTGGCTGACGGATCGCATCCTGCCCAGACACTGGGTGCAGACTGTGCGAAGGTTTTCGTAGAGCAGGGGGATGTTGACGTATTCGTAGGTCCGCTTGGTGATTTTCCCCTCCTTTGCTTCCGCCTTGTCCTCTGCGAGCCGCGTGGTGATTCGGTAGATGCACACGCGCGGCGGGGCGTCGCTGAGGTCGGCGGGATGCATGCTTCCCATGGTGAGGTCGCGAAGGGAGGTCTCGTGGTGGACTAGGGCGATGGGGATGCTGTCCCCGTCGACGGAATCCACCAGGAGATTCCTGTAAATCTCAGCGTAGCGGGGAAACTTGACATCAGCCTCACCCAAAGGGCAGAGGTGGTCGAGTTTGGTCTCGGTGTAGCCGCCCTCGCCATTGGGGGAGTACTGAATCGGGCTTCCAGCATAGTCAATGATCAGACTTTGGTGTGGCTCGAGCTGGAGGAGTCCAGGTAGGACATGGATCACGCGCGCAATGACCTTGGCCTTGAAGGTCCGGTTTGCAATGCTCTGCTCCCACCGCGTGCCGCAGGGGCACACGGGGGGGAGGGGCTCCCGCTCCAGAAATTCAATCTTGGGAATGTGTCGACGCCGTTTTAGCTGCGTCATGCACTTGGCCTCGGGTACGTGTGCGTAGTCGTCAAAGGCAAGAATCACCACCTCTGCTCCGTGCGTGCGGTAGAATTTTGAGACTGGACAGTAGAACTGCTGCCATATGTAGTCGTCCCAGGTTAAGAGTCCCTGGGAGTAGCCACGCATCAGTCGGATCTGTCCGTCGCAGAAGACTGCACGCGGACGAAAGGGAATGTGGTTGGTAAAGGCCTCGGGCGCCTCCTCTTTGAAGCTCAGGATCCAGGATGAGTCGATTGTCATTTTGGTGGTTTCTGGGTGTTTGCAGGCGCCCCTGTTTGAAAAGAACTTTTTTTTTATTTAGTCAAGATCAATTTCTGTAAATTGATAAGTCGGGCCTGGTGCAGGAGCAACAGGGGTTACAGTGGTAGGGGACACCAAAACACCTCCGTATTTGGTGGGGTATGACATGCGAGGTCCTTGCTTTTCCTTGCTTGCTTCCAATTCCACACTTTTATTGATGATTTGTATCCATGGAATCAACGCATCAGCCATGCTATGCAAAATATTATAGGCACTGTCTGATTCCTTTCTCATTAAGTGATGTTTATCAACGCGTTTTTCCTTCTTTTTGATTTCTACTAGCTGGGTTTCTGTGGGCATAGTAAATTTATCTGTCTCATAATGCATCAGGGATTTGATGAACAAAATGACTAATTTGGTTTTGTTGTAGATATTAAATTGGGTTTGTGTCATTCCCAATGCCACCATTCTACTTTGATATTTTTCAGCAGTGCCATATATTTGCATGTTTTTATCATATGGTAACACTTCAGGTTCTGTCATATACTTTTGCTTATGATATTTTTTCAATGCACATTGAAATCCCCACAACTTTACAATCGCAGTGTCATAAGATGAAAAATCATTTCTAGCATTCTTAATTGCCGTAACAACGTTAGTGGATGCATCATATCTATTATCCAGCTTTGACAACATTTCTGGCGCCTTCAAATCTTCCCATATCATTCTCAATTTGGCATTTATGTTTGCAAGTGCCTGGAATCTCTTTTCGGGTGAATTTGCCTTTGACAGTTGTATTATTTCCCAGCCTTTGCTATTTGCTGGCACAAGGACATTGAACGATTTGGGCCCCTTTGGCCCCTTTGGCCCCTTCTTTCCCTTCTTACCCTTTTTGTTTTTCCTCTTCTTTTTTTTGTTTGGGTCATTGTGGTTGTGTGTTGTTTGTGATTGCCCTTGTGCAGTGGCTGGGGGTGCAGACTGACCATGTTGTTTTTGTTGTGTGTTGGAGCTAGCAGGTAAGATGTATGAAAATTTCCCTGCTCTTTTTGCATCACCAATATAGGATTTGAGCGCAGAGGCAGAGCTGTATGTGCTGTAAGCAGATCTTGTGCTGCCTGCATCGTCATTGTCATATTCATCATCATCGTCGTCAGCCCCTGACTTGGCACCAAGTGAAGCCCCCTGCATGCCATACTGAGGCATGTTCTGGCTCCACTTTTGCATGAGTTTCACTCTGGGATCGTCTGGGTTGGTCTGCATCGGTTTATGTTAGACTGATGGACGAATGTGTGCTGCTTAAATACTGGACTGTGGGGGTTAAAGTGATTAGCAGCACATTGCGCCGATCCAAGTCCACCAGTAGCGGATCCAGTACCACAGTGTGTCGCATCGGTCTCTGAGTGTCTGTGGTTTGCTTGGTTCGTCTGGCACGGTCTGTGTCTTTTCAGTGAGTGGGATATCCGTGAATGTGTCGCATTTAGCCATGGATTGTGCATATTGTCAAATGTTTATATACATAAAACGCTCACGACACTGGCGTGTTGAGCGATTGCACAGAGCGCTGCGACTCTAGCTGCGTGTAGTAGCATGCCAATTGGAGGCAGATGCAAATGTCGTCCTTCATGCCGCCCACTTTGCCGCTGAGTGCGACCCTGTCCTTTTGGAATGTGTTTGTGCCGAGCTTGAATTGGTACGAGTAGATTTCCATTTGCTCCCTGAGTCGTAGGAGCATTCCCTTTTCGTCCCTGGATGCCAGTGGTTTCCACACGTGGATCCTCCTCTCTCGTAGCATGACCACGACCAACTGGCACATGGCGTGCTTGATGGCCTCTGTTGTGAGGACGCCAACCCGATTAGCCTTCTGGTCAATGTAGAATGTGACTCCGGGAATTGTCTCCAACGCTCTCTTGTGGTGCTCCGCCTCGAAGCCGAGGTTCCTTTCGACGTAGATCATCACTGGCGAGGCGTTGCGCCCAGGGAGTTGCCTGAGCATCGCTATATGCTGCGAGACGAGTCCAAACTGCTTTCCTGGGTCTGTGGAAAAGGGTGAGTTAGTGTCAAAAAAGGTGAGTGGAAAGTATTGCGAGGGTCACTCACCCTTGCAGCCCATCAAAATGTCGATGCCCAGGATCTGCCAGACACCCCCGGGTCAGTATCACGACGTCGTAATGTATCTGCTCTACAATGGGGGCTCTGAGCCGCTATTGAGGGCATTGATTGCAGAGAGCATGGAGAATATAGCCAATGCCTTTCCTACCCCCGGCGTGCGTGCAGCGCTTGCTACATTGACCCCGCGACCAGACGCGCCACTGGCAGCGCTGCGCGTGCGCTTCTTTCTCCTGCTGAATCAGGATCACCTGATGCGCGTGCGGCTGTGCCATGGCAAAGTCACGACCTATCTCCCCTCCCTCTGCGTCTACAAGGCGTGCAACCTGTACGAGCAGTTGCGGGACACTGTGATTCCTGCCTGGATCAAGAATGAAAACATTACGCTGCTGGACCTTGCAGAAAACCTAAAGGATGCCTATCTTGTGGCGTGAGGCCGTGGGGTATCGAGTATATAAAAACTAGTCTGCGTTCAGTCCAGAATGATGTCCGGCTTTGCAGAGGCGATTGACCTCTGTCGCAGGAGCCGAGTGCAGGCGAATTGGATGCGCATGGTCTACAGCCGAGATGAGAGCTTTGACCCGGATATGCATCTGGTGCGCTACATGCGTGTGAGGGAGCCATTTCCCGAACCCACGCGCTTTATCCGACGGCGTAATCGAAATCGCCGCAACTCTATGATATCCGAAATCTCTCCAGTCACTCAACTCTCTCACCGTAATGAGCCCCTTTTGTCTCCCGACGGAGACGATGGCGTAATCGCTCCCTGGTCCCCCGGCCGCGGGGTCGATGAACAAGTGTATGGCGTCGTTGGTGATCCAGGGCGGGGGGGTCTGGGAGAACATGATGTCCATGTCGGCGGAGCGGAAGACTTGCTGGAGCGAGTCGAACGCGAGGCCGCTCAGCTCGCTCTCGATGAGGTCGGGCCGGTCCTGCATGACGGTCTTGAGCTTGACGTGGCGGTCCCCCGACTGCCATCGTGGGACGAGGTGGAGCATGTGGGCGCAGTCGGCCGCCTTCCCGTCTTCGCGGCACTTGGCGCAGGCCAGGGTCACGCTGAGGACGCTGAAGAGGGGCTGGTTTGTGACCTTGTCCCGCATGCGGAGGAGGCGCGAGTAAAAGTTGATCTCCGAGGTGAGGGTCGAGATGGCCAAGAGGCTGGTGGTCCCGACGATCAGGAGCGGCGCGACCGTCTCGTAGAAGAATCCTGGATCCACGTAGGCAGCCTCCTCGAGGATGATGATGTCGCCGCCGGTTCCCTTGGTAGTGCTCACCTGTGTGACGTGTGCGTGTGTGAGAGGTGCGTAAAGTTACGGGCTCTGCAGTCGGGCTAGTGTTTGTGCGCGTGTGTCGCGTAAGACGCCTGCCGTGTGTAGTATATAAAGAAAATGTGTGCATCTGTCCTGTAGCAGCATGACAGACTTCTTTGCTGGTGTGTATGGTGCGCGATTTCCCGACGTCATCATCAACGGCGGCGGCAACCCCCTCCCTGGGATGGGCGGTCTGCCGGCGCCGCTGCACGACACGCCCGATGCCAAGATCAACTACAATAGCTCCCTGCTCGGTGACTTGGAGCCCTATGCGTACGGGGAGCCCGGGTATCTCTCGAGTCAGTCGTCGTATCTGAATATCCCCCATCGGATTCAGAAGCTGGTGCCGACCCTGTGGATCCCAGAGACGGACGGGACGGGGAGTTTTAGACTGTGCCATCCGATTGACGACGGTGACATTGCGTTTACGATGCGATTGGACCGGAATTCAGAGGTGTGCACCGGTCTTCGGAGCAAGAGCATCCTGCGCTCTGGTTTGGGCACGGCGATAGATCCCATGATTAATCTGTGCACGCTCAACTATATCCTGGCTGGCATGCAGATTTGCACGCAATTGGATGCCACCCGTCCCGCGTGGGACAGGCTGTTCAACTACCTCGACAAGGAACGCTTCCCAGGGTACGTGCCGGGTGGTGGTGCAGCGCATCAGTACAACTTTGAGGACATCAAATGCCTCACTCGGCATCTCTGCCGCCCCTTTGGCGTGGCACACGGCTCAGAGAAGCAGGGCGGGCAGCACGAAGGGGGCTATTCCCCTGTGACTTGGCCCGTGAATTTCGTGATTTCTCTAGTGCTTGATGGCAAGGATGCGAATGTGGTCAACATATGGCATCGGCACGACGTCGAGGCTGGGAATGACTTGGTGCTTCGACTGAAGCTCGTGCCGCTTCCGCCTGGCAACAAGTATACCCTCAATCATTACTCAAAGGCCCTTATGGAAAAGACTTTTAGCACCAATCTCTTGGACCAGATTGCCGAAAATGGACTGGGTGCTCCCCATCGCTTTACGCACATTTGGCAGTTGGTGCCTGATGTGTTTAGTCTCGACTTGGAGGAGCCGCTCAATAACGCGCACATGCATCCAAATTTCATTCCTGTTAGGCCTCGTTTCGTGTGGCAGCAGGAGGGGTACTGGCACATTGCGCGGGCTCAGATTCACTGCAAAAAGTATGGCACCGAGGAGTACTACTACAACGACTTGGCAAACAATCTGAGGACGGGGCACATGGATCTGACATTTCAGCCGACATTCCTGGCAGTGCCATTCCGTGACCCGAATGTGGCCGGCGGACCTGCAGTGCACGCGAGGCAAAACGGTGGTAATCAGCGAAATGTGTTCAACTTTGTTGGGATCGGAAAGGAGGCAAGTGATGGTGGTGGCAAGCGCACGTGGAATCATGCCCTGCGTCTCGAGAGGGGATTTGATGCTCTGCCTAGTACAGTGTCGCAGGGATCTTTGAGCTACGACTCGCTGCGACCGAGCTTGGGATCAGATGCTGGCTCCAACAAGCGCGTGCGGTTCGTGACAATGGTGGAGTATCCAGAGGATTACATGGACAGACACCAGCCCGTCTCTGCTGAGCCGCCACGGGCAGTTGCAGCCCCTGGCTTCAGCTTTGAGGAGGATATTGGAATCATGGAGGATGCCGGGCCATTGCTCGCGCCCCCGCGCTCTGTCGCGGAGCCATTTGCTTCTGGGGTCTCAGAGAGCACTGCTGTAGACGCTGATGCGCGCCCTCAGTTCAGTGTGCCCAAGCCCGGTCTAAAGAACACCAAGCGCACTGCGCAGCGCGGAAAGGGCGTCATTGGAGCAGTGCTAGGGATCGATGGCTCCGTGACGCACGAGCCGTCGCGGATGCTCTGAGATTGGGGTTGTAATGAATTGTGGTGGGTATATATACTTTGCGTGTGGGTCTGTGTGCAGGCATGGCCTATGACATTCGCGGGCAGATGGGCTGTTGTCTTATATGTGGGGCCCCCATATGTCCCAAAAAAGATGTGCTCAGGCTGGACAAGATTGGGTCGAGGTCGCTCCTGTATGTCGAGGAGCAAGTGATACGGGATGCGAATGAGTGGGGTTTGGCGCCGAATAATGATGTCCGTCTCCTGTCCAAGGAGCAGCAGCTGCACACTGTGCATGTGACGAACTCTTTCCCCATTATTGACGGTTTCTTCAACGGTATGATGCGCGACTTGTGGTTGGATGATGACACTCCTGATTATGCCAATGCAAGTGCAGTTCCACCACTTCCTGCATTTGCAGTTGGGCAACCATATAATCGAGTATGGTATCATATAAGCACACCCAATGGGCGTGCTGCAGCCGCTGGTAGGGGGAGGGACAGGGCATATAGGGCTGTCTTTTGGGCCAGTCCTGTGCCCATTCCAGGAATCACAAGGTTGAGAGACTGTGTCAGAAGGTGCTTGAACAATATAAACTTCAACGTCAGATTGCGCCCTGATCCTACTCTCGTTGTCAAAGGATGCAAGGAGTGCAACGACATCATGACACAGGAAGCAACGATGCGGCACTTGCTCGTGCGAAACGTGATACACCCAAATCCTTTGGTTCCGCTCAATTCCATAGTGAGATTTGATCTCGCCAATGGAAATCCTGCTAATCCTGCAAATAATTGCACAATTAATAGTAATAGACAGTTTGATCCAAATGTCGGAAATAGAACTGATATTTACTTTTCCTTTCAGGCTACCATTGCCTATTACATTCATAGGTGTCTTGCGAACAGGCGTCTAGGAGGTCCTACACCTCGAGACATTGCGGCACGCGAGTTTGACGTCATTTTTGCCTATCTGCTGTTGATGATTGTCTGCCTGCAGTTTGAGAGGTTCTATGGATTGGAAGGTGGGGTGAATCAAAGAAGAAATAAACCAGAGTATCGTTACAGAGGTCTGGCGGAGTTCTACACGTCTTACATTTTCTACCTTTTACTTAACAATGATGTTGCGTTTGGCGAGCCAATCAATGGGAGAGGGGTGCTCATGCCGCTGCATGTTTTTCATAGGTATTTTTTTGGTGATTTTTTTCAAGTGCTTATTTACTTTCAGCCGAATCTAGCTGGCTATACCGAGTTGCTCGACATTATTTTTACAACTACCTGGTACAATGGGGGCGCGCCTGGGGGTGCGCCAGGACCAGCCAATAGGATGGCAGACCCCAGCCTGGTTATCGGATTTTTCGCAAGGAGGGTCGCACATTTTTATGATTCCTGTCTCAGACCATATTTCAGTAGGCACTTGACAGGGCTGCACCCCAGTCTCCCACCGCCTGGGCCACAACAGCTGGCTATTTTCAATATGCAGCAGTCAACAAGGAGGATGCTCATCACCCGGCGGGATCTGAACACGCTGCTCCATCTGTGCGATCGGGCGTCGGCAGGGGACATTGACACCTTTATGAACCATGTGGGGATACGTGCAGTGGTGCGGACATGGATGGAAATGCTCAGGACCTCTCCAAACAAGGTCCTACGTATTATGGGGCAGTGGGTGGATGCGTGGACGCTGTACGAGTATCGGCATATAGATTCCGAGCTTAATTCCGACCCGAATCAGCCCCGGCTGCCACGTAAGACTTCCGAGTGTGTCTATTTGCTATGCTACACTTTAGACGACCCCGTCGAGCCAGTTAATGATGCTGATATCGATGCGCTCAGAGAGTGCCCCAAGTGCTCGGATTTTAAGGCGGCGCTCAGGTTAGAAATGGCGGGTGCCTTTGACTCGGAGGAGTAAGTGATTTATTAAAGGGATTAAAATCAGCTTTGGAGCAGCGCGAGCTGATTCAGGCTCCTCCGCAGCGTGTTGATTTCGTGCTGCATTTGGAGCACTGTCTCTGTAGAGTCCTCTCCGATTGTAACGTGGTCGTGGTCATAATGGAAGTGCGATGATTTGAACCCCCCTCTGCCACCACCACGACCTCTGCCCCTGCCTCTGCTGCTGCCTCTGCTGCTGGTTGACCGTGCATCTTCGTGCCTCTCGTAGAGTTTGTCGTATGCTCTAAGCTTGTCATCGTAGCCTTCACGGGTTAGTGGCATATTATGCTTTTCTATTGTTATTCCTTGCTCTTCCGCAAATTCATCCCACTGGTGAGTCCAGTACTTCATAGCTGTTGGGTATTGTTGTGAGTCTGGATCTTCAGAAGGAGGTAATCCATTGGGGTGTAGCTTCATCCACTGGCAGAACATTCCGGGAATGTGTGAAATAGTTATAGGAGGATTCTGCTCATCAAGTAATTGTTTTATATGAATAGGCAGTCCACCGCCCACTTCGCTGCTTTCACTTACAGTTTGTGGGTAAAAACGGGTATAGACATTGTACTGGAATTTCCCCGCCCATTTTTGATATAGTACTCTTTCTTCATGGTTTTCACATTTGATAAAACCATACTGCTCGGCATTATTTTCGTCCACCAAGCCAAAAATAAACCAATCATTCCCCCTGGGCAAAACCTTCTCTCTACTGCTGTATGTCGTTCTGTAGACACCCCCTCTACCATTCGCGAAATGTGGTCTGTAGTGTGGTACTTGGGGCATTGAATGTGGATGATATTGGTATACAGGGGTAAACTGCGGTTGTCTGGTGGGTGGTATGTAGACAGGTGGGTGGGCTTGGGATGGAAATGAATAAGTGTTGTTCATTTCCCGTTGCCCATACGCGAGCGGTTTTGCGAATTCGCTTGAGCGATGCACCACTGTGTAGCATGTTAAATACTTTTGGTTGGAGTAATCATGTATTTGAAAGCACGAACCAATCAGTGTCCAGAAATGATAGTAATATATAAATCCTATTGCTTCCTTGTAGGACTCGCCTGCAATGTCCTGTATTCCCGTGCTTAGGCACCCGTGTACACCTTGTTCGTGAATTTTCATTAGTGTTATCTCGTCTGCTCGGTTTAATTTCTCTGCTTTTATGTGGGTGTGATTAACACACACGGTTTTAGGAATATAATCTTGTTCGTCAAGACGTATATCGCTTTCCCTGGTGGGGAGTGTTAGAAGAGTTTGATTCGGATTCTCTGAAATGTAGGCGAGGTGGGTGAGTTGAAAATTGTCTGGTAAGTACTTGTGTATGCTCCATGTCAATTCAACTCGTTTATCCGTGGGGGTGATTACTCGCACTTTTAAATCAAGAAAGTTGTACATGCTGTGCTTTGATCGTAAAAAATTCTCTAGGTCCAAGTTGGCTTTTTTCAGGTAAAGGCGATTCTGGTACCCCTCTGTTCTTGTAAAATTTGTTGTATTCAGCGATATACTGAAGCTGGCAGGCTTGTCATTGTATTCAAAACGAGTGAGGTCCATGTCCAGGATGCCAGTCCTCGCAGTATTGTCCCAGCTTGTGAAGAATGCACTCAGTTTCATTGTGTTGGTTCTTTGGTCGATTTTCAGATTCTTTGATGAATTTGCAACAACTGATCTGATTGCATTCAAGATTTCATTGGGTATAATGTGCTTTTTTATTTCATTGCTGTCGTCTTTTATTTCAGAGCTCCCATCCTGTTGCTTTTCTTGGCGCTCTGTATTCCACGACGTGTTTATGTCACACTTTGCCAAGGTTTCGATTATTTCGCGTAGTGTTTCGCTCGTTGGATTTGTGTTGAATATGTCGATTTTATCCGGTTTGGCATAGTGACTTTTGATTGGGTTTTTGTGCAGGGGTTCAAACCTATCGTCTTTCGTGTTATACTCACACACTACCAATTCCAATGTCATGTCCGTGATTTTGTCTTCAGTTGCTTCCTCGAGGGCTGGATTTTTCAATGAGTGTGATGCAATGTATTTTTTCATCAGATTTCCCCTCACGCCCCTGAGGGTGTCCTCTGCCGCAATGTACTCTGGTGAAAATTCAGCTGTTGAAATGCCGCTGGTGGTGGATGAATCACCTCCTTTTGCGGCATAGTTGGCAATAGTCTTGTAGTATTCGTGCTGTGCATTTCGTTTGGCGGCATTTATAATTTCAGTGTCGATCTTGTCTTGCTCGTTTTTGATTAATTTGATGGGCGTGTATGGCACATCAATTCCATCCGTTTTATCGTTGTCGCCTTGACTTGACTTGAATCTGTTGATTGCACGCTGACGACTGGAATTCATGACAAACTCTTTAGTATTGATATCGTCGCCTCCTCTTTGCGTGTCTTTTGTGTTGTCTGTGTCTACCGAATCAATGTCATCGTCTGACGCACCCCCGCTGGCGGGTCCTACTCGTGGTCCAGTCCTTTGCCTTAAAATGGTATACAGTTTAGTGAATGCATCTTGGATTGATCTGATGATGTCTGTTTTGAATTGTCCGTTTCCATTGTAAATACTCGACTGGAGACTTGTGAAGGCAGAACCTATTGCATGTAAGAACAACGTTAGATCAAGTTTTGGATAGCATGATATGATCTCAACCATTCGTTTCAAAATGGAACGTTCTTTGCTTGAATAAATCGTGGAGCAGTATGTAACGATAAAATGATTTACAAAATCCTCTGCTAAATTATTGTAGTTGCCCACGTTGTCATTGTTTGATGATTGTAGATTTTGTAAAATGTTGTTGTTTACCAACTTATCAGCAGCGGATTTGTTTTGTACCTGAAAAGCATCGGTCTGCAAAGCAGCTGTCTGGATAAGTATCCCGTCTTGGTGCATTGCTTTTGCTAAATATATTGGCAAAAGCGGTGGTTTTTGCACTAATTGTCTGTATGCTTGAAAACGTTCAAATTGTATGTCAAAATATGCCTTGTCTTCTTCGACTAAGGTGCGTGTGTAGTCTTGGTCAAAGGATTTTTTTATTTCGTTGCCTATGTAATCCTTTAAATGCCAATTCTTTCCATAAGTAGTTTTGTGATTGTCGTCAAGCATAAATGCGAAATTCCGGATTGTTGCTGCGTGTACGGATAGAATCATGTCAAACTCGATTCTTTTTCTTGGTTTCAAATCTTCTAGATTCAACTCTTCAAAATACTCGCTTTTTGGGTTTGACTTGTCAAACTCGCTTTTGGGGTTTAACAAGTACAATCGCCTCATCAATTTTGGATTGAACTGCAGGTCGAAGTTTCTCAGGGCAATAAAAATTAGATGCAGCACGGTTTTGTTCATCGCCTTATAATTCGTTTTAAACTTGAAGTATATCTGTAGAAGATAGTCTACGAATTGAAATAAATGCTTGTAAATGAAAACTGAGCTTGGTCGTTCGCCGTCTCTATCGAAAGTCTCAATACGACTTAAAACGTAGCTTGAATTGATATAGGCACGTCCCACTAGTGGGTCGTTCCGTATTTCACTGAGCACATCTTTAATTGAAGCCTTGTCTATTGCTTGTAATAGCATGTGAACATGCATTGCTAAGTCGTCACCTTCCTTCATCGAACAAAGTTTGATAAGTTCAATGTAAAATGTGTTTTTCATTTCTTTTTGTGTATCTGTACTCAAATCTTCAAAGTCTGTTTGCTTCAAGGTTTTAAGCTTAAAATGATCTGCAGTCAGTTTAGCTTCCCAGTAGTCATCCTCGGAAGCCATATATGCAGCCATGTTATACAGCGCTTAAATAGTGGGAATGAGTGGCATGGATTTATTTATCGTCTTTGTCGTGGAATGCAGTATACCTATGGCACGTATGCTTTATTTAGGGGTATTCACACACTGTACATCATATCCTCCACCAATGAACTGCCTCCTCGAGACACTCGCAAGCATGTGGCTCATGTCGCGCCGCGCCATCGGGGTCCGTCCGGTCGAGTGTGAGGACGATGAGTCGGTGCAGGAGAGCCTGGTCGGGTGCAGGCTGTCGCTGGAATCGCGGGAGGCGGATCTGGTGGATACGTGCAAGAGGCTGAGCAAGGAGGCGATGCGGCGGCAGAAGCAGGGGGATGTTGCCGGGGCAAAGTTGAAGCTGCTGGAGCGGCGCCGGGTGTCGAAGCGGCTCGAGAAGCTAAGAAACAGTCTGGTGCTAGTCGACGCGCAAATGGACGCGTTGCAGAGCACCGAGTTGGACAGGGAGTTACTGCAGACGCTGGTGGCGTCAAGCGCGGCGCTGAAAAAGGCAGGGGTGGGCACGGGGGTGCGCGAGGCAGAGGCGGTCATGTCGGAGCTCGACGAGCAGATGCGGGAGTCGGGCGAGCTGACATCGGTGCTGACCGGCCCCTTGGCCGAGGACGCAGATCTGGATGTTGAGGAGGAGCTCAAGCTTCTGATGACCGACGGGGAGTTTGAGGAAGAACCCCCGCGTGCCAAGCACCCTAGCATTGTGAATCGCATTCCGACTGCAGTGCCTTCGGAGGCGCCACCTGAGCCCTCTCGCGTGACCCTTATCGCGGATATCGTGGCGCCTGTGCACGGCTTTTGACTAGGTCGATGCCGCTTTCGCCCCCCCTGCCTCCTGCTGTGTGCCGTGATTAAACACTGCAAACGACGCTCCCGTAGGAGCCGTCACCATCTTCCCCACCAGCAGTGATAACCGAGTCTCCATCGATGCGCATATGTCGGCCTTTGTCATGCTCTCGTCGTTTGATGCCCTACTGAGAAAGTTGGTCGCCTCTAGGAGGGCATCAAGAAATGTGGGAGGGTAGCTCTGCATGTGCTGGTGAATTGAGTTAACTACAAGTCTACGCTTGAGTTTCGGTATTGTTTTTATTCTCGCGTGAGCGCAATGTGAGCGCAACGACTTAGGCGGCAGCGCTAAGACTGCCAAGTCATGCTTAGGCGCTCAATGGTTGCGCGGAAGCCTGGTGGCGGGGCTTTCGCCCTGCTCACTCGGCGTCGGGCTCGGAGTCGGATTTGGCCACGACGCTCTGGATGACCTTGTTGTACGTCGGGATGTGGACGGTGCGGTTCATGTTGGCGAGCGCCTGGATCTTGTTCCCCAAAGCTACCCCGAGCGGCGCAAAGCCATGCACCGCCGGGATGCCGCGCAAGAACTGAGCGTTGGGGAAGTCAACGGTGCCGTTGACGTGGTCGGTTAAGGCGTCGCGAGTGCGAGAGGCGCTGCGGCAGTAACTGAATTCAGTGTGGTCGCGGAGCGCATTATGTAATTCATCATGTGCTTACATGAGTTTGCGGACGTTGTCGTCGTTTTTGATACATTTCTGAAACTGGCCAAACAGGTGCTCCCTGTGATTCAAGATGTTAATCAAGCCACCCCACAAATGACAGGGCAAATGGTGTTTGCATTACCTCAAGTCGTCGCCTGCGTAGATGCCAATTTCGTCGAACATGTCTCCGACTTCAACCAAAATGACCTCAATGTCGAAAGTCGCATCGATGGCAAGGAAATCGCACAGTTTGCGCAGCATGTGCTTCTTCTCCTCGCGCTTAACATCGCGGTCTTTGCCTGTGGTGAGCCCCTGCGTGGCAGTAAGTGCAATCGTAATGTTTCCGACCAAGCCGTGGTATTGCCTGTGCATGGATTCGAGCCGCCTCGCGTCCATGAGAAGGGTCTCGGGTACGTCCCGATGGTCAAAGGCGTCGACTGTGATGAGCTCGATCAAGGCTGTCGTGTGAACACGAACATACGCCGCAGGATTGCCAGCCACTAAATCGTGCATGGCAAAACGGCCCAGGGTGACCCCCTTCTTGATGATGCTTTCGATCAAACGCTGCGTGCGCTCGAGAGTGAGCGAGCCATCGTTGAGCTTGTCCTGAAACTTGCCGCGCTCGTAATCAATGCCGTGATCCTTGATGACTGGAGCAATGAGGCGGAGCCTGGTAAAAGGAGTCGTTGTCAGTGCAATTGCTTTCTCATTACCTTTGGATCCCGGCAACAACTCACCGCATATTCGCAGCATCTATGCGCATAGCATTGACGCGATCAAGCAAAAACTCGAAAGCCTTGCACAACGTCCGAGGTTTGTCAGCATCGTGGCACTCGAGCATAAGTGTGCCAATGGCCCTCCACATCGTCATAGTTTCGTCGTCGCGCTTCGGTGCTTGGAGGCGCTTGATAAGGGTCACCACAACGCCAACCATTTTCTTGATTTCTTCCCAAGAAAAGACACCCTTTTCGACCTGTGTCTTGATGAAATCAAGGTCGATGGCCCCGTGGATTTCACTTACACTATCCTTGGTTGCGAGATCGGTGATGCCATCTCGAATCTCGCGAAGGACGCGAAGGGCGCGCACATAGCAAGGCGGATTGAGCTTGAAGTCGTCAGCGAGGCTGTCCCAAAATGCCTGGTGAAATGAGTCGCGGATGCGGTGGAAGGCGGGATTGTCAATCCCCGACCCCCCGTTGCTGTCGAGCTGGAATGAAGGGTCGAGGAGCAGCTCGTGCGCAAGCTCTTCGTTGTGCATGCGCCCAGGGAGCGCAGCGTAGGCGCCCCCGGCGCCGCCGCCTCCCCCACCTCCGCCGCCGCCTCCGCCTCCGCCGCGCCCGCTCGCGCCGCCATTCTTTGCAAACTCTGCATCGAAGTCTTTGAGGGCTTGCTCGCCGGAGATCTGCTGCAGCTTGCCGCGAAGCCGGGTGATTTGCGTGGTAAACTCAACCCTGAGCTTTGAATCAGCTGGTTCGTCTGCGGGGAGATGCGCTTCGGCTTGATAGAGGGCGATGAGGGCGTGCTTGATGCGGCATGTGAGCTTGATCTCGTCCGGTACCTTCCATGCCTTGAAGCGTCGGAGATACTCGATGAGGATGGAGGGAAACGTCTCAGTAAAGCTGGAAGGGACTCGGTGAAACACACCGAGCCGAGACACTGCCTCAATAATGCCCTCAAAGGTTTGGACCATGCTCACTGCAGACTCGAGGAGTGAAGTTTCCAATTGGCCCATGGATTCAAAGACATGGCTTGGGCGGAAGGCGATCATATATGCAGCGAGAAAAACGCGAACATTGATGTCGTATGGATGCAGCCCAGCAACCGGCGAATTTTTGTGATGGAGGATGCAGAGAATGTGGATGCGCTGGAGGCATTGCCTGGAAACTCTGATAATCGACTTCTCGCGGAGAAATACAACCAAAGATTCAAAGCTGTAGAAAAAGAAAATTAGGTTGGATATGGCAGGGACTAACATGTACAAATATAAATAAAGAAATCTGTCGATAAGGTAAGTTACCTGATGCTTTTGACGTGGTCGCTAGTCGGACCGGCGGAGAGGAAATTCTGCACTAGAGTCACAAGCTTCGGGAATCTGCGCCAAGCTCTCTGAAGGCGAATGGCGGCGCCAACTGCTGACAACCGGGAGCGCGCCACGGCGCCATGCGAACCATTTGAGGCTTTGCCTGAAGGAATCTGAGGCAGAGCTGAGGTACTGGAAGGAGGACATTCAACTGCATCAGGAGCGGGCACCTGGTCCTGAGCAGCTGCGCCAGAAGAATCAGGACTGAGCTTAGGTCTCTTCGCGGAATTCCGCGAAGATTTTTTCCCTCCCATGGTGCGATTAATCCACAGCTCGGGGCAGCTGAAATATACGGCCCGTTTTTTTTTGTTTTGTTTGCAGTTTACAGGTTTATAATTGCTTTGTACAGTTCTTCTACAGCTTGGCTTCGGATAATTAAATGTTTTAGATTGACCTAATTAAATTATTTTAATTTGACTTGATTAAATATTTTTTCTCTTGACTTAATTAAATTATTTTGATGTGTCTAATTAAATTATTGACACTCGGTGATCTGGCCCGGTGAGTTTAATTGCGGATCAGTGAACCGGTGGTGATTTAATTAAATTTTAAGAATTTGGAATTTAAGAAACCCGCGGGAACCTTTCTCCACAGCTCCATTCTAATGGCACGCAGCAAGCACACACCCCGCAAGAGCCTTGGTGGCAAGGCGCCTCGCAAGAGCCTTGGTAGCAAGGCGCCTCTCAAGGCTTTAAAGGATGTGGCTGGTAAGGGCATGGAAGATGCGCTGAAGAAGCAGAGGAAGCCAATGCGTTATCGCCCTGGCACCGTCGCCCTTCGCGAGATTCGCCAGTATCAAAAGGGCACTGAACTTCTCCTCCGCAAGTAATTTCCATGCATCTGGATTTCTGTAGATATTTTGTAATTGCTTTCTTGGTGTGTAGGCTCCCGTTCCAGCGCCTCGTGCGCGAGGTTGCATTCGAATTCAAGTCGGAGCTTCGCTTCCAATCGTCCGCCATCCTGGCGTTGCAGGAGGCTAGCGAAGCTTACCTCGTTGGTCTCTTTGAGGACACCAACCTCATTGCCATTCATGCCAAGAGGGTGACGATCTTCCCCAAGGACATCGATCTCGCACGCCGCATCCGCAGGGAGCGCGCCTAGGTCCCAGGTAAAAAGTATAGCTGATGTCATGTGTTCGATTTGAAACGATTTGATTTTGCATCGTCCATGATGCAGATGCTCCCCTCCTTCCCCGAATCCGTGTGGACCCCATCCGCATCGGACCTGTGGCGCCTGTGGAATGGAGTCAAGACCAAGCGCGCCTCCGTCTGCCATTGCTCCGAATTGGAGGATGCTGAGCATCTGCTCTCTGCGCTCAGCGCCGAGTGTTGGGATGCCCGGATCTGTATGAGTAAATGATGGCTCTCCTATAAATGTGTGCCTCGTGTAATCCGCGCTTGTATGACTCATTATATTTTCTGTCTTTTGTTGCTCATTATTGGCTGTGTGGCCGATTGGAATGCAGAAAGGTTTAGATACCCCGCGTGTGTGCCGGCAGCCTGTGCCGAGGAAGGCAGCTGCTACTGTTCCAACAGAAAGGAGGGATGGTATGATGGGGGGGCGGGGTATGGCAGGGACTCGCGGAGCACGAAATCCGATCCACTGTGTTACAAGGCGGGCAAGGGTGACTGTGAGTGCATGGACTGTGGCCAAGTGTTTATTTTTCCCAATGTGCAGTGTCAAGACTTGAGATGCCACGACGAGACAGACATAGGAGACGTGGGTGAAAAGTGCTACAGAATGGATCCGGAGAAAGGAAAGGTGTACACCGAGCCCAAGTGGTACTTTGACTGCTACCGAACCCGCAACCTATGCGACGACTCCAAGTGTCTTCACGGCGAAAAGCTCACTGGCTGCATGCGGGTCAGCAGCGGCAAGTGTCAATCATGTGGAAATTTGGAGGCGGGAATGTATTGGACCACACGGGGTGGGTGTGGAAAGGCTGCCTGTGATAAAGTGCAGCCCGGCTATTACATGACTGCGCCGTGTAGCATCACGGCCAACACTGTCAAGCTTCACTGCAGCGAACACATGGGGAATCCCAAGGCGCGCGCCTTTGCCAACCCAGTCCCCCAGTATTATTGTCCCGGCGGCGCGGCTGCACCAGTCAAGGTGCCTGCGTTTGGAAAAGTCAATTCTGATTACACTGACTTTAATTGTGAGCCGGGCTATTCCAAGCATGCCGACGAGTGCCGGGCGTGCCTGCCCGGGTCAGCGTGCATGTATGACAAGTCATTCACCTGCAAGGCCGACTATTACACTGATAGATACGCCCAGTCCTCCTGCAAGCGGTGCACTGCAGCCTGCACCTACCCAAACGAGCTCCCCATGCGATGCCAAGAAGGGAGCATTCAAAACTCACGCTGTGTAACATGTGGCGTGTGTGGTGTGTACCCCGCGACTGGAGTCAACTGTGTTCGAGACCTTGTCGCGTTTCAAGAGCTGCCTGAAGTTTGCTCCCCCGAAGACGTTGTTAACTCTGATGTAATCGTGTGTAAGACATGATGCCATGGCATTGTCATGTGTGTTTTTCTTGTGTCGGGGTTATTATAAATGCAATACTGATATTCAAGTGTTTGTCTTGATGTATGCTTCTCTCGATATATCACTGACCTATGCAGTGGGGCTAGTAGTGTTTTGTATCATGTGGAGTGTTTCGTATGCACTGGCCTACCTGTTCAGCCCACAGTCTAAAGGGGTGAAGCAGGTCGCTTCGTCCCAGCTGGTCATATCGTTTTTTGATTTTCTGACCAATTTCATTTCAAGTGTATTGTTTACGACGGTCAATATCCTCTCAGCGCTTGCGGGTGGTCTGTTTTGGGCCACCGCTTTGGTGGCCATGGGCTCCATTCTGTACTTGATGTATGAGGAGTTTCCCTGGATTTGGACCGACATGTCTCGGAGTTACAATGCGTTTTTGGGACCATTTATCCAGGATACCGTTGTAAAGGTCCTTGATTTGACCAATATAGTCTTTAGGGCTCTTATCCCTATTTGGAACGGCCTTGTCTTTTTTGTGGCCAGGCTCCTGAATGGCTATGCCATTCCAGCGATTATAGACGAGCTTCCTGTCTTTCGTGCCTTTGGTGCGTCTCTGTTCGATCTGATCAAGCATCTCGTCTTCTCCCTCTTCAATTTTCTCCAGCCTATAATTACTACCTGCCCAGAGGCAAATGGGGATGCCTGTTTTACAGTCGCCAATCGTACCCTGGATCTGATGACCCCCATGGCCGACGCGCGTCAGACTGTGTCTCACTTTGTGGTGCTCTGTAAGAAACTCTGTGGGTATGCTGGCCCAGTCCTTGATGCAGTCTCGTTTCCCTTCATGGACATAAATTTTGCCAGTGGTGTCCACAACCTCGTGAATTCGGTCCTGTATCTCTTTGTTTCTGTGTCCAAGGTAACATACCTTCGATGTACGCGCCACGGCGGGGAGGAGCCGCTGATGTGCACCCCGGATCTCGAACCAGTCTATGTCTTTCTTGCCTCTGGCGTGAGGAGTATGGGCTTTTTCCTCAACAACTGGCTCAACGTGCTGTACGTGATAGTGCAGGGGGTGCTTGGATGGTCCCAGATTTCCTGCTCTGCTGAGATCACCCCATCCGCATTGGACCCCGGACCGATACGAGCCTCGATATTTGGCACCAATCGCACCGCCCTGGTTGGCCTCACGGGAAGCCTTATTGGCCTTACAGACGGTTCTATCGTTGCCTATGAAAGGAAGGGGCATCTCAGGCTCGCATCATGGCCTTTGCCTGTTAATATCAGTCATGGTGTCGCGGCGGTAACGTATGGGCGCTCGTCCGACGCTGATGTAAGCAGGCTTTCGTCTGCAAGCAGCGGGACTAGCACATCTTTGTTTGGGTGCACGTGCGTTCAGGATTCATATAGAGGGATGCAGATCCAGTGCTCTGTACTCCCCTATGGAGGTTTGCTTGACAAGGAGACTGGATCCGTGCCAGTGTTTTTCCAGCAGGGTAGTACTGTCCAGGCAAGCCTCCGTTGCTCCGAGGTGGATATAGTGGTGCAGTCTGTCCGATGGCCAGCCACGCGCTTTTCTGCGCCATCTGGCGGTGGGGCTTACACTGCCACAGGCAACGTAGACTGTGTGACGTCTCAGACATGCAACAAGGTGGACGCCACAGTGTGGCTCACTCCCAGGGTTGGGTGCGACAGCGAGAGCGCAGTCTGTGATTGCTTTCCATATTGCATGGCAGCGCGCCTGAGGGGCTCTCAGAATGCGCCACTTGTTTTTTACAGTGCGTCGCAGTGGCGCAGCAAAGTGTTTTTGATTGCGAGGGATTGTAACCTGTACACAGTGTCGTCTGGGTTTACTGGGGCGGTATCTGGTGCTGTGGGCTCCGGAGGCGTAACTTCGGTCCAAGCATCTGCGTCGGGCGGGGCGCAGTTTGTCGGGAGCAACCAAGAGACAATCTCGTGTGTGGATAATATGCTGGTGACGACGTTGGTCAACCGCTCGCTGCACCCCGCGTATGAGACTCCCACGCCAGCGTATCTGCGCAATCCATTGGCCCCGTTTGTCATTACGGGGGATACTGTGTTGACGTCAATACGCCATGGCGATGGCGGCTACACGGTTCGAGTCGAACGCCTCACCGGCGCTGCCGGGCACGAGTTTACACTCTCTGTAGTGTCCAACAACTTTCCTGCGGCCCCCCCGCCGTCGGTGCCTTCGGCCCTCTTCAAGCAGTATCCCAAGGACCACTTGACTATTCCTTACTCCAGGCTGGGTACTATTGCCGTGAGTTCGCGAGACTATGTGTTTTACGCCGTGAATCCGGCCATCGAGGTGTTTGACGCCTACCTCCATTACTGCAGAAATAATGGGCAGCGCATCGATCAGTTTGGACTCATCATGGTCTCAAGCTACAGCCCCATTCGCGTGTGGCGGGTCGACGCATACAGGCGCTGCAGTGTGGGGGGGTGTGGCACTGACCTGGTCAAGCAGGTTGATATCCCCGGGGCCTTTTCCGACGGAACATTGCAGGGGACCAACCTCGACTATGACTGCTCGCGGAGTTTCAACGAGGCCATTGTTCAGATGGAGTATATTGATGAAATCAACATTGCAATCACAGTCAAGCACACAAATGTCCAGTCTTCATTCGTCAACTATCAGACTTACTGGCTTCATACATACACTATGCAGCTCAGAGGGCCCGGTCTTTCGGGGCAGGGGCCGTGGGTCGATGACATTCCGACAACGGCTCTCAGTGCCTACTCCTTGTGTCCAGCCATGCAGATACTGCCCCAATTCGGGAGCATGGGCGCAGAGTTGCTAATGGCTGGCGTGTTTTTCATCAAAATGCCAATCGACTCTGTATTGTATCTTCCTGGAATCATCAATCTCTGGTCCAAGGGTATCGTATGCCCGCTGCAGACTCGTGGCCATTCCGTGCTGCAGCAGTGTGGGGCGCACGCGTTTTCACTCGAAGATTTCTTTTCGTCTCTGCAGACTGCAACCAATATCTTCTGGAGCAGCCTCACATTTCTTTCTACTGCCGTAGGAGACCTTGGGTCGACTGGATTCATCGAGAATAGCCTTAACGGACTGGCCCGGTACGGCGCTGGCACGATTGATTTGTGGACCGTTCGATTTCAAGTCTTGAATCTGATGAAGGCAGGGCCGGCGTCTGTCCTCGAAGCTACGCCCACCAATGTCATTAGTGGGGCGAGTGGAGTGGCACGGTGGGCTCAGGGGCCGCTCAAGGTCAGCTCCAATGTATTGGGTTGGGCTCGTTTTGGTTATGCTACCTTGGCCAAGATTGTGGTCACGATTGCTCAAAAGGTCTCTATGAATCAACCAGTAGACTCTTCGGGGGCCTGGCGAATCATTGTCAATACTCTGGATGAGATGCTGGATTACTACGACAGCTATGTGGTGGACAATATGCGACAGGCGTGCGCGGGGCTCTCGCTCATGTTAGGTATCAACAATCCCTGGGCTGTCTTTGTGTATCAGCAGTGCCTGGCCGCCAATACAGTGATAGAGTCTGGACTGACTGTGACGTTGAGCGTCTTTAATCTGGCGCCATTCGCCCAGTGTATGTGCAGTGGTTCCGCCGGGCGTGTGTTTGGAGACTATGCTAGGATAAATTGCATACCGCATGCGTCGACTACGCTCAAGCCGATTCTCATAGAGATGATCCAGTCGTCTGGAAGAGTATCGTCCACAGGTACTGCATCACAGGCCCTGTGTCAGACTATGCTGTCATACACGCGTACGCAGCTAGTCGGGTCCATGCAGCCCTGGTTTGATGCGCAGGAGCAGTCACTGGACGCGCTGGCCTCGTCGGTCGACTATGTCTTGGTGTGGATCGACCCGAAGGCTGGAAAGTGCCTCAATTTTGAGGGTGACCCGGATGTTGTCGTTTTGATGCCGTATCCTGCTGATTACTTCCAGGCATGTGGTCGGACCTCCATCTGCAGGAGCAAGTGCTCTGGGTTGTTTGAAGCCTTTGATGCCAGCCTTGCTGCCGCACAGGCGTCAGTGTCGAAATCATCAGTGACAGTCAGGGCCGAGAGCCTTTTCTTCCCCTCATTGTCCATTGACGCTTTCACTCCAATGCGTGTCCACGCCATTATTCAGCCATTGGTGGGCATTTGCCAGCTTGTGTGTGGCAAGGCAGGGGACAACTGCGTGGCTGTGGCTGGGGTAGCTGGCGGGAGACTCGCTGTGCAGCACTACTGCGTGCCTCTTCTAGTCTCTTCTAGCGTTATCAGGACAGTGGATGCGTCGCTAGAGTGGACAGTCGATTCAGAGCAGACGTGGATTAACGACATTGTGCAGGTTCAGTTTTGCGACCCCAAGGGCGAATTTCTTGTGTCTCTGGTCAGCACTGGAGTTGTCTACATGTCCTCTGCATCCGAGACGGTTGAACTTGCCAGTCTCACGACACAGACTGATGATTTGATGATACCCGTTCTCCAGATTCCATCGGTCATGACTGTCTATCGTGAGCCCTATGTGTGCATCTCAATCAATATTTTGTATCGCTTGGTTGGCGGACAGATCACGGGGCGTTTGCTGCATCGAAAGCTCGTCGTGAGCACACTGGCCTTCCCAGCTATCACGGAGCGTTGGAAAGATTTGGGCGCTTCAGAATTCTTTACTCAATTGCAGGGCTATTCCGCTTCGCACATCTCGACGACGACGTTTGATTCGCTGGATGGGGCTCAGTTTCTGCTCCTTCCGCAGTCGGAGGGCATGGCTGTTAATCTGTGGACCCTCCACTGGGACTCCCAGGACGTTACAAACGGCCTGGTGAGTTGGACAATGGAGACGCTGCCAACTCCACCAGGTGTCGGGGGCCTTCTCAGCTCTGGGCAGACACTCTCTCAAAACTGCATCACAGACAGCGAGGGGGCTTACATTGCACTGTCAGGTGCACCAGATTATCAGAGTACTGCGTGGTTGTCGCAGCTAAGAGTGAGTGGTGTGTCGGCTGCAGCATTTAAGTCACAGCGGGTCCCAGTCCAAGTAGAAACAGTCTACCAGTGTGACATCAATTCATGCCTGGGCTGCCCAGACGGAGAGACGCAGCGCCTCTGCGACGCCGCGCAGCAGTGTGCAGTTGTCAGGTGCATTGGGACACCGGTCAATATGAGGAGAGTCCTGTGTCAAGTTGGGCAGGTCATAGCAGACGACGCGCGCCAGAGTTTGGCGCTGCTGCATGGAACCTGGGTGATTTTCGTAGACATGTATATGACTCTAATGGATCTCTCGCTTCAGAAAGGGCTGACTGGTGTCACATTGACTTGGCCAGACGACCGTTTCTTTGGCTACATTTGCACCATCAAGGACAACAATGCCCACATGATTTCAGTCCTGACATCGGCCCTCAATAGCGTCATTCAGATGGGGCACTCGGCAGTCATGTTTTTGCAGGGTGGTGCACACGAGATTGATTCCAATTTCAATGCTTTGGCCACGATGCCACTAACGGCGCTGACGAATATGGCAAATCAGGTGGCCCTGGCCCCGCTGTATTCCCTGATTGTGGCACAAAAGGTCATGATGTGCCGTGCCAATGGGGTGCTTGCAATCTTTGACGTCACTGGATACACTGTGCGTATTGGTGATACTGCCATGCAAGACGCCAGTGCAAGACTAGTGGGGCAGTGTCTGACGCAGAATTTCGTGTCTAAGAACAGAAACCCTGCAGATGCTGCCAACTCTGGGTCCACTGCTAGAATTGTCAGTCAGGTGATTCAGTCGTCTGCAATGGCAGCAATACCACAGCTCACGTTTAAAGGTCTGACTTTGGAAACATTGATGCATGCAATCGATGGGCAGATTTCTTATTTGATGGGAATAATCTATGGGCTGTCAGATGTATTACAGTCACTCGACATGGCCCACTGCAAGCTCCCTGATTACTTCCTCAATGACACTGTCTTTTGCGCTTGTGGCGACACACAGTATGTGATTCCTGAAATTCGGCGCCACGAAGGACTTGATGGCGTCGGTCTGTGGTGCACTGGGACCCTGACGATGCTGGATGCCTCTAATCAACCATTTGTAATCTACAATCCATTTTCATATGCTGAGCTCCAATCGTTGGCTACTGGGACTGATGCCTATCTCGCCTGCATGTCGGGTAAATCATATGGTAAGCTTGATGCTGCAAGTACTAGTTTGGATTGCCATCGACTCCTTCCATCCACGCCAAAGCTTGCAGTGCAAGGCGTGTCTGTGCTTACAGTTCTCACTGCTTGCAGAAACAATTACATGCACAAGCAGTGGGACAGGGGCGCGCACATCCTCTTTAATCAGACACTGTTTGAACAAGTTGTAAGCAGCAAAGTGTCGTACCCGATCCCATCCTACAGCAACCCATTGTTTGTGGCAGTGGGCAAGTGTCTTGCGGATGAAGTCACTCGCGCAGCGTGCCTGCAGGTTTACCTTTCAAAGCTAGGTAAATCGCCCGAAACCTACTGGATTTACGAGGATTCAAAACCTGGACCCTCGCAGACCATCGACGCGTGTGAGGTTTTTACCGGGCCTGCAGAAAACACCGCTCTGACAGAGGAACAGCGCTCTGTGTTCAGGGCGTGCCTGGACCAATTTCCAGATTCTAATTGCCAGCTCTCTTCCAGTCTCTGGACCCCTCAGTCTGACAATGCAGTCCCTGTGGCTCAGAGACACGGCGTGCGACTATCTGGACAGGAGGCAATACAGTCAATCGTTCAGCTGAAGTTTGAGGAGGCACATAACCTTGTCATGTCTGCATTGGCGCCGCTGAAGGATTACAACAACAACGACGTGCTCACCATATTCTTCAGTCCGGAGGGCGATATCATGCATCAGATGATGGACTGTGTGTTTATGGGGCCCTACTCGCGCGTGGATTACTGGCCCGTGGATACCCATAGGATTCTTAGTGTCCCCACATGGCACAGGGACTCGAATGGGACGTCACGACAGCTGGATGCTCGGCAATGTGTAAGCCAATCCGGGGGCAGTGACAAGTCACCACCTTATTCGTGTGGCAGCCAGGCGCGCCAGGCAGTGATAAAGTACTTTTTTAGAGATTATCTCCCTCGGCAGAAGAATGCGACGCTCAAGAGCATCATTGGTGACTTGGTGAATGACTTGGCGATTGCCTGGAACCAGACCTCTGATTATGCCTGCCTCTGTGCGGCAGGGGGTGGGCATTCGGTTTCGTGCTGCAGCACCAATGCCAGCGCTGATGGGGTTGGCGCGTGGCTTCCCCCGGAGCTCAAGACAATCTACCAGACTGTACCTGCAAATCACATTCTGAGGGCCCTCACCATCCAGCTGCAGGACTTTTACAAGTATTCGCTCGAGGAGCCAGAGGTCTGGACAAAGTATCTGGATACTGATACACTGCATTCGTACAACTGGACGGAGCCGTCGCGGGCAGCCGTGGCTATCGACGAGGCACTGTTTCAAACCGATCAGCCCGTTGTTGGGTACGATGCCTCTGATGTCAATTCCCCCATGCTTTCTACTGGGCTATGGCATCAGTGTCATGGTTTGCTGTCACAGGTGTTTTTCACCATTCCTTTGCAGAATACCTCGAGTGGGCAATGGGTTCCATCTGATTCGCAAGAGACACCCATTGAAGGGCTGGATGCCCTAAACGCTTATGTACGATCCGCCATCCGCGGAGCGCATGCGCACAGTCCAATCTACAGGCACTATAATGTCTCGTATGTGCCATCAAGCTCACGCATGTGTCGTCCGTCGACACCAATCACATCCTCGTTTGTTGCAAGCCCTCCCACCCGCAGGGTAAGGGTTTCATCATTCACCGTGTCTGGCACTGTCTTGTTGGATGCTACCCAGATGACGGATTTTCCCTCTTTTGGTACAGAGGCATTCCCAATGAACGGCTGCTTCTGTGGGTGGGACGGCGACGGTGTTACGTGTAGCCCACCAGCTATAGTCTGCCAAACTCTCCCGTCTCTGTGCCCGACGTTTTCAGGTGCATCAGCCTCTGCAATCAGTCTCATCAAGGCAAAATGGTCACAAACGTGGCCATGCCCCGCGCTTCTGATAGGAGATCACACAGGAGTAACAGACGGCGACGAGTTTGACGGCTGGTTGACTGGCGCAGATCGCGATTACAGTTTAAAGGGGTCTGATCTTCTTAGGCGTGGACGTGGTGGGCTGCGTGTGGGTAATATTGGAAATATCAAGGATCTCACTGGGCAAACCGTCAGCCCAGTGGACAGGGTGTTGGAGCCGTCTACGGTTGTGCTTCCGTATTGCGTAGACGACTTTACTGTGCGTAGCGGAGCTTCGTTGCTAGACATTGGTATGTTCAAGGCATTTGTGTCGGGACTGTTCCCAGTGGGTCAGGGGGTGTTTGAATCCGGAAGCACCGCGTATTGTCTGAGGTACCTCATCGAGTATGGAATACTCGAAGCCATAACAGTGGTTTACGAGTCGGAAATGCTGGTGAGTGAGGAATTGAATGGAATCGCAGGCGCCTTCTCTCGTCAGCGCAAGACAGTCGACAATTGGCGGATCAAATGCGAGAGTCAGCTTTCGCTATTGGCACTCTGCAAGAATCTAGACGTGTATCAACCACCCCTGCAGCGCGAGCTCCGTGTCTTCCCATGCCCCTTTACTGTGGCGTTTCGCGACACAAATGATCTCTACACCACACCAGGGTGCCTCGTCCACTCGAATGGCTTCTTTTATGACCCATGCAATTGCCCAGGATTTTCCTGTGGATCGAACAAACCCCTGTTTTCTTCGTTTACTGAGGCCTGTCGCATCCCATTCGACCCTCGTGATATGACTGTCGACACGCCATTGGGTGGGTGGCGCTTTTCTCCGTCGGACGTGCTGCGCCCGGATTTCGCAGAAAACATTCTCGGGTCTGATGACGGTGTTGGAAACGTGCCGCGTGGGGGGTCTTGGCACTCCAGCGAGGGTCTAATGAGCGCCACTGGTTTGCACTGCGATATGCTCACCGATTGGTGGCCAGAGCAAGAGACGCTACCCGTGGGCTATCACGCCACAGTTCCATGTGATAGCGCCGAGACGGGGTACAGGACCTTTGACTCTGCGTTTGCAGTGGAGCGCGGCACGTCTGGTCAGTATACAGTGGTGTACCAGCATGATCTCACACGCGACGCTTCGAGAATAGATACTCACCTGGGAGCTGGCGGGGTGTGCCGTCAGAGCAATCTCGGAATGCCTTTTTACCAGATGAATAACATGCAGGTGTGCACCAGGCAGCTTTTAGACGATGGGACGTTGGATCCCGCAATTCCAGTGCAGCAGTTCGGGGGCGCAGGCGACAGTGCGTATGGAAAGGAGAGTTGCAGCTCGGACAGTGCTGACGTGCCATGGCATGCCTTGCAGACTCGTCACGACTCTGCATTGTACTCTGTTGGTACTGTCCCCAATATGCCGAATCCAGCCATTGATACCACATATCCAGCAGCCGATACATACTTTGGTGTGGGGCCAAAGGCAGATATAGAGAGCAAACTCAACGCAGGAGGCAACGGCTGGGGCGAAGAATGCTCTGATTTTGCCATCAAGGAGTGTACGTCCAGTGCAGACTGTCCATTGAATTATAATTGCTTAGCAGATGCCAAGATTTGCATCTCGGATGACTTTAACAGTCTGAGTCACTGTTACCGTCATGATATGTGCCCAGAGGGCTTCCTATGCAGTGGTGTGGGTAAGTGTGTGCAGGGATATGTCGTTATTCACAACACACTCAATGGCACCATAGAAGCACCAGTATTTTCCGAGCAGTGCGACGAGACCACATCGAGTAGCTACCCTACAGATGGAAGCTCTCCGTGGGAGTATGTTCCTGATTGGTTAGTCGGGCATGGCATGTGTTCAAACAAGAATTGGTACATGTACATGATGAATTACCTAAACCTTCAGTCGCAGGGCACGTGCTCATCCGTGTCGTGTGCAGTTGACGCTAGGAAGACGACGATGGGATTCAATGGCACACGTTGGTGGCCAGACTCCACTTCTGAACCCCAGATCTTTGCTCTCAAGCCAACACTCTGTGATAGAGACTACGAGCACATGAAGGGACCCAACGGCATTGAGATGAAAGGGTGTGCTCCCAAGAATACCATTCTTGAAAACAAGGTGATGGATGCATTTTCAGACGTCTCTCCTATTCAATATGCGAGCCTGTTTCGCAATTACGATTCAAGGAGAACCAATCTGCGTCAGATGCCCTTTGTCAGCTTCAACAAGACTGGTTTCCTCGGCTACGCTCAAGCCAATCTGACATCCGGGGGGTCGTCCACTAATATTATCAATTGCGAAAAGTATCAGAACTGCTACGCCTACCCCTTTACCGTCAATGGTGTGGAAAGGTCCCCTCGGCTCGTTAAAAAGACTGCCTCAGGTCCCGCATCGTCGTACGTCAACGATGACATATTCAGGTGTGGGGTGTCAGCATACTATGATGCTGCCTCTGCTCAGTGCAAGTTGGACCAGACGGTTCTTCCATTATACCAGTCCCTCTGCAAAACGCCCGCAGTGCTGCAGATGTGCACATGCAGCACGCCAATCAACGACGGCGTAGGGTGCAAGCCGGTCGTTGACGCGCAAAAGGTGCAGTCCCTGTGTGACAATGTGTTGGAGGGCTTTCCTGCGGGGTATTCCTCCATCCTGTCAAACACAAAGTATCTGCAAGAGTTTTTCGATGTCTTTATTCAGTCTGACGGATCTCTATCCTCGCATGTGAGTGGTGTTGAATGCTTTGAGGCAATCTACAGCAACATGCAGTCATCTAGTGTGTATGGGGCCACAAAGATTGCTGGATTGTATTACCCCTTTAGCTTTGCACTGTACGAGATCCCCCTGGCCTGGGTGTATCAATGTGTGCGTCTGGGTGGTATTCGCATAAACCCAGCGACTGCGAAGATTAGCTGCCAGCAATTTGAGCAAGGGAAAACGCTGGAAAAGGCCTGGGATTACCCTGAGAAGCTCCCATTCAAGTTTAACGTGGTCACTGGTGGGTACAAGAGAGCTGATGTTGTGAGGAGCATCTCCCAGTTTTCCCAATACTTCTTGTCTGCGTGGCCCGGACTTAAAGTGATTCCCGAATTCAACAGCGAATGTGCAAAGCTGGAACAGACATCATCGTGCCGCATGGTCCCCTACTGTGCTGCTACACAGGAGTGGCTTCCCAATTCCCAGATGGACCTCAACACCCGTAACTTTCTGGCAGGAATGTACCAGGACGTGTGCGGGTCAACAGCCAAAGATTACGCTCTTAGGATAGCCGATCTTAACTTTGTTCAGTTCATCTACAAGTGGACCAGGCTCAAGGACTATTCAATTCAGAAAGACAGAGTCAGAAACGATAATTTGATTGAAATTGAAGACATAATCAAGAGTGCGATCATGGGCTGCACTTCTCTCAGCTACGACGAAAAATTGCATTGGCCACTTTCATTCAATCTAGACTGGACCCTGACAGAGTGCGTGGATTTCGTAACTGTATTAAATCAACTGGCCATGAGACTGGTGAACCGGGGCTACTTGTATTCAAACCCGGATCAGGCCTACATGCCCAATTCAAACATAGGAACACTTGACGTCGTCAACCTAAACCGTGGTGACGCCACTGCGCAAGAAAGGCCTCCAAGTGCCTGCATATTCCAAGACTTGAACGATCAGATCCATTACTACAACCCCAGTGCCCCTGTCACATCATGCCCATTTGTCAATCGACGCTGTGCTTCAACTGAGTGCAAGGATTACCCCTTAGTCTTTGCAACTGGGGAGCAGGGTTGCAGATATCCCATGCTGAACAACTACACCAGCTTGAGCTCCCTGGTAAACTACGTTTGGCGTCAGGTTCGAGGGGCGTTCAATGACACTTTAAAAGGCCTCCCCAAGTTTGTGCCCACTCCTCCAGCGACCCTTGGTTTCTTTGATGCAAGTAGCACCTTCTTTCCAGGATGGAGCTATGACATTACAGGAGTGCAGCGCTACATGAGTAATATCAACCCAGATACGTCAAAGGAAGTCATGTGTGTCCTCTCCTCTGCAAAGGATTCCGTCAACTTTACCACGTGCAATGACAAGAATTTCGATGCTTTGGCAGCTTTTGCCAACTCTTTTAGGACGCAGGGGGCGTCCACGATACCCCCTTCATCCCAATTGCGATGGAAGGTGAGCCAGAAGTTTTTGGCCAGAGGGGCGATATTCGCATTTGCAAACAGCTCACGCGAGGAAGAAAAAGTGCTCCTCAGGAATCTATTCAATACCGACACTCGATGCGGGATAAACGAGCAAATGTTCAACCGTGTGTGTCTTGTGCAATTAGCAGGCGCAGCTGGCACCTCTGTAAAGCCATGGGTTCCGTGGATGAGCGGGGAGTGGAACCCATACGAGTTTTGTGATGTGCGGCTATTGGAACTCAACCAGGGCAATCAAGAGGTCATCTGGCCGTACGACCTCACGGCATGCCCTGATTGCTCCGACCCCTCTGGACCATACAGAGAATCCTACATGCTCGACACACAGACCCCGAGCTGCGACACCCGGCAGCTCACGTATGCAAAATCAGTGAATGTGGATCCGGAAGCGCCCACCAACCTCTGCTACATTCGGATGCGCGACACGAGCCGGGTTTGCAGCCATGAGCAGGGAATGGTGGGTGGTGAGCGGGGCCAGTCTGTGCTCAATCACCCGTTGGCGCCAAATTTGTACGACACCACCAATCTGTCGAATGCACAGCACAGCGCTGGTATCTATCCCCGGTCCCCAGAGACGCTGCTGTCAGGACGCGCAGCGGCGCAGGGACAGTATGGGTATATCTCTATACCGGGAGATGAGATTGGGGCCACAGCCATTGGATTGTCCATTGTCGAAGAACAGGGTGAGGTGCCATACCTTGTAGTGGATAGAATCCCCTTGCAGCCAGAGCCTGGCTTTATTGAGCGTTGGAGCACTTCAAAGTTATCAGATGGGTGGGTGGCAAGGCTCAAGGAGGTCTTTGATTACGAAGATGCCCTCCATGTCTCAGAGCAGCGAGCAAGGGGCAGTTCAGCCTGGGATTGTCCAATGCGGAGGGCTGCGTTTTACAGCCAGTCTGTGGGAGATCCGTTCGTCCCAGCACTTCCAAGCCCTGGGCGATCCAGACGCATCTTTGGTAACCTGACTCTGGGACTTTCTGCGCACCCGACCTTTGTGGTTGCGAGGGATGGGTCGGCCTTGGGGTATTACACCACTACCAATGGCTTTTGCTATTGTCCGAGCAACATGTCCAGTGATCAGTCACAGTGCATGGTCCCGCTGTCCAACACAGCACACAGCTGCTCCCTCAAGCGGACAATTGATGCTCTCAAAGGAACTTGGGTGCAGTCCTATGTCTTTACGCCTGTCACTGCAAGTGGGGGCGACTCGACGTGCAGGATGCAGTTTGACTGGCCATATGTTGGCGGCACACTGCGCGATGGGACAAAGTATAGTGGCGCCTATGCGTACTCGTCTGACCCGCTCAAGCGGCAGTGCCACGTGCTGGATCGGCTCAAGCCATTCCTCTATCGCTACAAGCCTGCGTCGGGGATTCAAAAGGACCCTGGGTCCACGATTGATCCTGGTGGCGTCTGTCACACTGGGCGCGCAGCAACTCTAAATAATGGGGCCACTGCCCGGTTGACAACGACCCGCTGTGTCAAGCAGTCAGAGTCGGACTCGTCTGTCGACGTTTCGTGTGAAGATGGGACAAAACTGACCCTCTCTAAGGAGCGCTCGACACCACTTGACACCATGGTGTCAGCCGTGGCCAGCAGTCGAAAAAGATGCAATACGTGTTCAGCTACGCCTACCTTTACGAATCAAAAGCGCCAATCCATTCGCGCAGAGTCGAGCTTTGGCATCCCCTTTAGATTCTCTGCATCACGAGCTGCAGCCTATGACTTGCGTGAGATGGTTTGTGGGTCCAACACGGCAAAGTGCGACTCTTTAATCAATCAACAGGCCTGGACGTCGGCCAACTTTATGCGGACACTTCTGACTGCGCCAAAGACTCTCTTTACAGCTGGTGCTACTGCCCTCCCCTCAGAGTCGATACCACGCCCAAAAGACACTGCCTGGGATACGGACTGGGTGTTTTGCAATACTACCGAAGAATTGAAAACCGGTAAGTGCAGGGGTCGTATCCCTGAACCATCATGGCGCACGAACCGATTCCAATCCTGCTACAAGACTGTACGTGACTTGACACGCGACTCTCCAGACACAATGTCATCTGTGGATGTGTGCCTGACTGACAGCAGCTTGCAAGCCCTCTGCCTGGCAGTACAGCAGGCCCAGACTTTAGTCAAACAGGCAAACTGCCTGGCCAGTGGCTCTAGCGAGTGCATGCTCAAGCCATTCGTGTATCTCCCTAGCGCGTGGGATGTCAGCAATCAGGCCTTTGTGCATCAGACTGTCACGCGCTTTTACTCTCGGGTGACTTCATACGCGTGTCCATCCACTGTTCAAATTGTCAGGACTAACAATCAGGCCCTGGGCAATCGTTGCGCTGCCAAGCCAGTCGGTGCAATGTACCTTGGTTTGCAGGCTTGCCGTGACATAGTTGACGCTTTTGCGCAAGTCGTATTCTACCTCTTTAATATCATGATGAATGGCTTTCTGTTGATGTTTGCCCAGGACAAGTCAATCCTGACGGCGCAAATTGTCTACTACTGGGGTTCCATGGTTGCTGTAATTCAAGACTTGCTGAGCACACTGAGCGACATCTTTTTCGACATGTTGTTTCACATGGGCGCTATGGGTCAAAAAATCTACAATCTTCTCAAAAGCGGGTGTGGTGTCGCAAACCGCGCCTACCAGTACTGGCTTGATATATGGTGTGGAATCATGATAGACCTCGCCCCAATGTTGCTGGGAGCAATCAGGCAAGTCTCGGAATACTCAGAGGTGGCGACGGAAGTGCTAAACGATGCTCTGGGAGTCATATTCCGCTTCATGGCTCCAGAGGCACTCGCAACAATCCAGGGTTTGGGGTACACAAAGCACTTCAGGGACAAAAAGGCTGCCGACACATCCCGGGAAAAACAGGTAATTCACGACGAGGCACAACGATCCAAGAAAGAGGGCAGATCATTCGATGATGTGTCTAAGAAAATCAAAAAGTCCCGCAGCTCCAAGTATACTTCGAGAGGAGGGGAGGGATCGTACCAAGCAGCACTGCAAGGGGCGCTGGTGGGCGTTGGCATGAATGCCATTTCGGGGATGGGTTTAAGAGGGGCTAGTGTATCGTTTCTATATGACCTTGGCACCAGCATCTTTCAGGCAACAGAGCTCAAACGACTGTATGGGTTGTACCCAGACAACTGGACTCTCTTTGATTTCCAGTCAGTCTACTCGGCAATCGACACGTTTGAGTACTTTCTATCGACCAATGATCAATGCCTGGCCTACAGGGCGTCGGGTGTGAGTGAGATTTTCAATTGCACTTTTCCCACGTTGGCTAGCAAGGACTCTCTTGCAGGGGCCATGATGGTTGCCACACGCTGCTGGGCGGATGCTCAGAGGGATATTGGGACAAGCAACCTTTTGGCCTGCACAGAATCTGACACTTGTTACAAGTCACTTTACGATACAACGTCTGTAGTGTGCGCCTCGTGCCCCGATGCTGGCGAAGGATACAGTCTGTATGGATGTAGCCCAGTCACGAAAATGTGCACTTGCAGCGTTGCAACCACAAAGCCGTCCAGCTGCACGACAAATGAGCAGTGCCAATACGCTACTGCCACTTGCCTCCTCGTCACCGGGCTAGACTTTATGTCATATGGCAATCAGCCGTGCGTCGAGTGCACGAAGCAAGTCCAGTGCCTCATACGAGACGACAGCGGAGTGGGGCAGTGTGGGTGTGTGTTCCAGGTACAGCCCATCCAGCAATGCACTCAGCAGCCGGGCCAAATGGTGGAAATCACCTCTCCCAATAAAGTCTGTGGCTATCTGCCCAGTGCAGACCGCTCTCGGTCAGTTGCAGTGACACATTGGGATGCCATTGCCCTTACTCAGTGCTTGTATCTCAGTCCTGCCGCAGTGTACTGTGTCCAGGTTTATCAAGATACTGGGGTAGTCTCCATGGCAGTGGGCCTGACCATGGCGTCCATGACTTCCATCTTTCAGTCCCGGCGTTTGCTTTCAGAGGGGCGGATGCTTCCAGACGGGCAGTTTGAGATTCACAGGGCTGAGAGCGAGTATGCGCTACCCGACACTCCAGCCATGCATGCTCTGCTCATGGAGGATTGGAACGCCACTGCGGCACCGTGCAGTGCCTTGGTCTGGGCATATCAGCAGAATGCCAGGTCACCAAACAAGCAGCTGACTCCGCTGGGACCCCTCGACACCATTGCGCTGCATCGCTGCGCATACTGGCGTCAAGTGGGGAGGGAAACAATACGATTGTTCCAGTTGACCTCCTTGAGCAAATCAGACGGCTTTCTGTTGTCGACTGATGATTTTGCAGCAGCCTTGTCTCAAAAGTCTGTGATGGTGGAGCTGATAAAAAGCCCAGAGGCCATGCTGTTTGCCTTTGGGCACTTGCCAGTCCTCAAGCCAATCTATGCGTCTATACTGACCTTACGGTCCCTTGCCATATCCCTGTCCCTTTCAGTCAATTCCACGCGCTGGCATAACCTCCCCATCCATGACATGTGGCACAGGGCATGGAACAATGTCCGGGCCATGGATGAGGATTTGGACTTGGAGGCGGTGCAGGAGTGGGCAGAACAAGAACTGAGAGACGTTACTGGGGAGGATTTGGGAGATGGGGTATACTCTACAGATCAAGAGCAGCAGCACACTGGGCGAAGGCTCTTGCAAGTGCAGAATATAGAATTTGCCGAGAGTTGGCTCACTGGGCCATTTACTTGGCCACCTACATACTACACTCAATTGTTGGCGCAAGAGTGCAGCATTGGTACAGCCATTGTGCAGATTATGCACAACATTCTGGAAGTATTGATCAAGTTCTACTACAACAGCTACCCACCGCCTCCAGTCCCTCCTAGCACCCTATGGGCAAATCTTCCCGACATAACACCTGTGCCAGCGGATAAGTTGCATGGAATGAATGCCGACGCCGTGCCATACGAGGGGTGGATTGCGCACACATACCACGCCATCTGGTCATTCTTTGGAATCAACATCGCCTATGTCAGGGGCTTTTTCAGTAATATCAAGGGTCAGACAAATGTGTTCACAGTCTCCACATCGATGCTTACTTGCGATTTTTCCGCTGTTACATACTGCACACACCGCAGAAAGGATCTGGTCATGTCAATGATTTTGGTATTCCTTCTCTACATCATTGTTGCCTTTATGGCTCGCATGATTGATTTACCTATTATAGCAACACTTTTCATCTTTGTCTCAGTTCCTTTTCTGTTATGGTACTGCTATGGTATGGCTCTCACATGCGGCCCCATGTTGCCTACATGTCTACTGGACGATGTAATCAAGGCGCTCAATTCTTCCTTTCCCAGTCAAATGACTGTGCCATCCGAGCTTAGCATCACCGAAGACTGCCTTAACAAACTCGAGTACGATTCGTGCTACAAGTCATGTGGGGAAGCTCCACTTCTATTCAACGGCTGGCGAGACACTCTGGCCTTTGGTATTTGCTACCTTGATGTCCCCTCCTGCCGCCGCTTGGCAGACACGATTGGTACACGGGACAGCCTTGGCGCGACTCTTTATACGAGGGCCAATGCATTGGGAGTGGCAAGTGATTCATTGCTCAGTGCCATGCGCTTCTGCTTTGCAGTCAACTTTGTCAATCTTATCCCAGTCTTTGTCCTCTTCGTTCTCGCCATCACATGCTCTGTTTACATCTTGTATCTCCCTTGTGTAATTATCCCTAAATTTTTCACCCTCGTGCTTCAGTCTCTAGCATTCACACACGCACGCGATTGTTAAAGACAAATGTTTATATAAATCACAAAAAACAAGCTGTATTGATGCTATCCGACTCTGAGTGGGCAGAGGCAATCTCTGCAAAAATTTGGACATCCCCAGTGTGCACCCCAGTTGATGGCAGACGAGCCATGGAGGTAGACTGGAAAAAAAAAGGAGTGCTGCAGGGTTACTTGGAAGAGTTGCTGATGGGGCTTAGGGCCCTGAGGTACAAGACTCATGCATACACCAAGTTGAAACAGCGGTAGTCTTGATCATTCCAATCAAGGATTCAGCTCAATCTCATACCATCCACTGAGAAACTTAGACTCTTTGAACCCCATGGCCTTCCAAAACCCATTAGTATTGAGCATATTTTCCGTTTCGAATATCACCATGGCCTCATAATTGTTTTCTCTCGCAGAAGTTTTGATATGTTTGAGGAGGTACCCTCCAGCACCACAACGCCTGTAATCGGGGTCGATTCTGACATACCGGACGTCTACATACGGATACTGAAATTCCACGGGTAACTCTTGCCTAGGTGGGCGGAATGGGTATGCCACGTCGTGGTTGATCACTGCAAACCCCACCATGTCGTCGGTTTTAAGGGGGTGGCGTAAACCGACAATGGTGTAATACTCTAGACATTTGATGTCGTCTTCTGTATATCCAGCCTCCACCCTCAGGGTGTCCCAGACCTTTTCTCGTTCTTCCTGTTTTACACACGTATGGCACACTTGGAACCCCTGTACGAGCATTGGCGTTATGAGGAGACGGAAAGAGAAATGCACAGTGAAAATGGCAGCTTTCCTAGCAGAATCATGCTGCTGCATGATTTCCAGGAGAGTGTTTGCCAGTGAACACGCACTCCTTCCGATTTTCACTGCTTGCTTTGCAATCACGAAATCTGAACGTTTGTCGTAGTTTGAGTAGTATGTAATCAGGTCGTTGAGCTTGCAGAGGTAATCCACATACAAATCAGGGGTATTGATGGAGAGCATTTGAAACGAAAACATGCAATCACGATTCGGTAGGTTTGACTGCGCAGTGCACATTGCTATGTGTAGTTCGATTGAATCAAAACTGGTGTGGAATTCCAGCTGAAGGTAGTCATAGTTGTAACCCCAGTTATCCAGCCTATCAATCTCCTTTCTCAGCTGACCCTCAAGTTTTTTTGCATTGTTGGTCCACGGGACGATCCTCGTCACTTGATATGCGAGATCAAGCAAATTCTGGACGCATCCCGTTATGATCTGGAATGACTCTGGTTCCGAGAGAGACTCGCGTGCCTCTTTTGTGTCCCTCACTCTTTCGATGAATTCGCTGAGCGCCTCATAGACAAAATCTCTGATTCTGTGATCCGAATCATCGTTGACCTCTTCTTCTTTTTGAAGGTCAATTGTCTCAAACTCAGAATCATAATCGTGAACTTCCTGTGATGGGATGCAATCACTGAAACTTTCCGTGCACATGAAATCGATAACATTGCTATACGACATAAGGGTGGCGCGAGACGGAATTTAATTGTCAGAAGATTTTTATGGGGTCAAATTAAATTATTTTTTTGACAAGTCAAACTTAAAAAAAAATGACAATAGTTTAATTGTGTCAATTTAATTAAATTCGCTGCATTTAAATTCGCAGCATTTGGAAGATTCCAATCGTGCCATGGAGTCTACGAGCAAGTTTGAGCCAAAGAACTTGACCGATGATGCTAGAATGGATGTCAGTGACCCCGAGTATGATGCAACTGTCCTCAAAATGCATATGGGTGGGGACATTCCTCGTGGTGCGGACGGGAAGTACTTACTCCCGAAGAAAAGATCCTTGCGTGAAAAGCTCATTGTTTATCCAAACAGACATAATCCTTATCCACCAGAAGAGGATCTTGATATCTATGCTGTGTGGCACGAAAAGAACTTTCCCTATCTTGCCGAGAATCCCACGAGCCCAAACCATCTTTATTCAGAGGATGCATTCTATGTCAAGCTCAAAACACAGGTACAAGTTGATTTTGTCCTAGGGAACTTTGGGAGTATGAGGAGCTACTCTCTGGAGACAAACGGAGGTCCGAAAACATTTCTTATCAGATTTGCCAGACCGTCCAAGGACACTGTCACGCGTAAGGTGTACAGCGAGATTGGTGGCCTTGTCATGCGTCTCAACCAAATCCACGTTGAACTCAACCGCCTCGGCGCTGTTCCAGGTCGTGGTGGGCTTCCTGAGTTGCCACATAAGTTTGTCGAGCCAAAAGAGTTCGACAATTACGTTCAGGGTTTCAGGGAAAGGGGTGAGCTTCATCTTCTCCACTCATACTTGGTCAACAACACCAGGGTCAATAAGCGCAAGCGTCAGCCTATCGTAGATACCCTGGTTGAAGAGAAGTTGGATATCTTGATCAAGTTGTCCCTGTATGACCAGGACCTGCACCCCTTCAAATGCATTCGTGGGTATGATTCGTACGTTACGCTTCCCGTGGAATAGTGAATGGAAGATCATCCTCAATCTTCAGCACCCTTCCCAGTGATGCGCATCATCCGCGCCCAGAGCGCATTGTCATCGTCGCCACCAAAACATTTTTCGCTCCCTTTCTGGGATGCCAATGGCGGCTGATTTTGAGTAAAGTCAAACTTTTCTTGCACCATTCCCTCTATGAATCCTATCCTCTGTTTAATGTTTCTGAATTCTTGCTGCAATAGCCCCGCCCACGAGTAGAATCTATCCATTCTGTGGTGTAGAGAGTCTATAGAGTCTTGCAATTTAGTCAGCTGCCTTTCAATGTCATTGGTGTTGGACATGGCATACATTACACCAAAGACACTTTAATAAAACAGGCATCACACAGTAAATAGGTCTAGCATTCTCCATGCACTCTCCTTGACACACGTCCATATTTGTGCCGCGCCCCCCACCCACGTTGCAGATTTTGCAGTGTATCCATCGATGCACTCCCATGCACACGATGTGCTAGCCTTACCCGAAGCACCAACCCATTGGGAATAATAGATTGGCTTGGATGCATTGACACACTGAGCACAGGCTGCATCGCTGTAGGTTCCGCATGGGATTAGGATGCTTCCTGAAGGACAAGACGCGCTGTCAAAATTGGTGCACTCGACGCACTCGTCGTCGAGCTCGTAGAAGCCGTCAATGCAAGACGTGGCACAGTCGTCCTCACTATTCTTTACCGAGTTTGCTCTGGGTGGTGGGCAATCAACACACACAAAGAGATTCTCATCCGTCGGGCACCGTGTCTGCTTGCGGCCCCCGCATTCTGACACGCAAGCGGTGCACGACAAGGCACTGGTTGGATCAGATGCATACTGACCGGCTGGACACGATGCGCACTGCTGCCGAGTGGCGTCGCGGTAGGTGCCTATGGGGCACGGGAGGCATGTTGATGCTCCAGGTAATGACCAAGACCCCAGAGCACATGGAATACATGTTTTGCTCTGTGTCCATGGAGTTAAACTGAGAGTAAGTATCACTGCATTGTACTGGTTGATGGGGCATTTATAGCACCCACTCAAAACATTAAAACCACTTCCAGCACCACACACGCATTGAATGGAATCATCTGTTAAATCCACGTCTTGGGTCCCGCCAGCACACCTGCATGAGGATCTGTCGAGTGAAGGCTCCCCATTAGGTGGACAACGGAGACATGACTCACCGACAGGGCTGTATAGATGCGACGGGCATGCAGTGCATTGCTTGGGGTAGATCTGGGATATGTATTCACCTGGCTGGCACCTGCAGACCCCCAAAGGTGTGTCCATGATGGAGTAAGAACATGTCGTAGAAATGGGAAACGGGAACGCACTGTAAGTGATGGCAGGACATACTTTCAGTGCAGAACAGACAGACGGCAAAACAGCAAACGGAGACGGAATGACACATGTGTTTCCTGCAACCATTGCCCCTCCACCCAAACACGTGCACTGACTAACGCTTGTCAGCCCACCAGTGATAGTGCTGGACCAAGGAGGGCAGCTGACACACACTACAGCCATCTCATTCACCTTATACACCCCAGATACTGTAGCCCTGTAGGTGGCAACTGGACAAGGTGGGAGATACACCCAGGGGCAGTCGCTCCCACTGTCATACGATGTCGCCGCGCCAGTGTAGTCGGATAGATGATCCGACGGCTTGTTTGTGCACTGTCCGCAGTAAGAATCACTATTACCCGAGCACATAATAAGCCGCTGTCCAGCCAAGGTGCAAGCGGGGGCCGAGCAAGGAACACACGCCCCGCCAGATGAGTAGAAGGCGTTGCCACAGGGGATGCAATCGCTCTCGGAATAAGCGTTCCCCTCCTTTGACATTGTGCCGCTAGGGCAATTGGATGTGACTGCCTGGATATCATAGACACTGTTTGAGTCTTCGCCATTGACAAGCTGAATTCGATCGTAGAAACTGAGCAATCTCGATACCTTGGACATTTTAGACTTTCGAAGAGTATGGATATGCCCCGTAGACGCATGAAATTGCCGCAAAACAGGAGCCACATCACTTGCCCCTTGATCCACGAAAAGGAAATAACCATTAAAAACTGTCGAGGTTAGGAGGGAAGGTCTTACAAGCCCTGCATCAAGCCCATCCTGTCTCTGACACACGCCCACACGCCCAGCAATGACTGCTGTCGTATTGCGCACCACGTCAATCTCTCGAATAACACAATTCCCCGTGTCTGTTACATAGAGGCGCTGATTGTAAAAGACTAGTGAAGATGGGGAGTTGAATATACTCGACTGGAGGTCTCCATCTGCATAGCCTGCACTTGTCCGCCCGGCAATTACATACAGACTACTGTCTGTAAGACTGCTTTTAAAGATGTAGTTTGTATTACAGAAGAGAAAGTAGACTGTCTCTTCGATGTCCCAGGCAGTAGAGCAAAGCTGCCCCCCCAGTGCCCAGTGTTGCACAAGGGGCGGCCTGGAAGACAGATCACGGCTCGAGACCAATGCGTTTGCATTCAATGCCCATAAACAGTGTTGGGTCGACGGCTGAAAGCGCCGGGTAAACCCAACAAACAGGTATCCATCTTGGTATCCCAGAAACGTGTATTGATTATTGGTGCTGACCCCGCAATCCGAAGCAGAGGAAGGAAGCGTGGGTGTGAGAGCCTGCCACGAGGTGCCATATGTGCCAGACACGTATATAACCTGTCCCGTCGCCATGAAGGACAAACCGCCACCAGACACAACTTTGAAGGGGGGAAATACATTGATTAGCCCTGCACTAATCACTCTCACGGAACTGTCTGTGTTGTCAGCAATAAATTTCCCCGCGGGAGCCCATGGCATTCTGGATGGAATGCACACTCCGTTGGAGGCTGTGAACTGTGCAGGGCAGGGCATCGAAACGGCAGAGACGCACTGGCTTGCCAGTTTGGTATACCCCTGGTAGCACTGCCACTGACAGGTGGCACTTCCAATGACGAGGTAGGCGTTGTCTGGTGGAGGAGGACATGGCACACACGCAGCTTGTGAGTTGGATGACACTGCAAGGCTAGTGCTCCCATAATCACACTGCTGCTGCAGTGCTTCCAGAGTCTTAATTCCGTTTTCTATGAGTATAATCTGTCCGTTGCTCTCGGATATGTCAAGCGAGCATACTGAATTTGACTTGCTAGGGAGTGTGAGGAGGGCGGTGTATGTGGAATCCTTGGTTGCTGTACTAGAGTATTGTCTGACATTGACATCTGTCCTGTAAATCAGTGTGTTGAGAAGTGGAGCACTGGCGAGACAAGTGATAAGTGATGAATGGGCGACCAGCGAGGACGAGGTGATTGCAGAGCCAGTGTCTGTCAACTTGAGTATGCTGCTGCTGACACTGATGTACAGGGTCGCGGGGCAGTCTATTCCGCAAACCATCCCAGTGACTCCAGACCCCGAATACCACTCCCTGCAAACCTGATCTGGCGTGCATGATACAATCTTGTTGGATATGCTGTAGACAAATGTTGTATTCATCCCCTTGTCTTGAACTACTTCAATCATGCTAGCGCGGCTAGGGTATGTGATGGGCATGAACAACGCTGTTCCATATGGCCCTGCCTGCAAGTCACCCGTCAACGTGTAGATGCTGTATGGGCCAGTGGACGAGGAGGACATTGCCACAAAGATTGTGCCATACCGCACCTGCATCGCGTCGATGTAGCCATTTGCAGGCGCTGAGAAAATCGTCTTGCTTGTCCTACTGCTGAGTGAGATTAGTACTAGTGCAGATTTCTGAAGCTGTTGATTGTATACCCCTATTAGTGTTGTATCAATGCTGGTATAGCTTATCTGAGTCAGCATAGAGACATCAAGTGTCATGGTTTTCAGTACACCATCCCCTATAGTGTAGTATCCTTTAGAGTTCCACGGGCCTTGTGGAATCTCTGTGAATTTTGTGTTTGGCTCACAGAAATCCCCGTAAAACCCCGGTCTGCATGTGACTGAGCAAGGGTCTGTGAGCTTGTACTTTGTTAACTGGGCAGATGTGAGATATTGCATATTCGCATATGGCAGTGTGGTTGTACACGTTTGAGCGCACGAGTATGCGAGACATGCAAATGCAAACACTGCAAACAATTGTACATTTTGTTGCATGACTCTGATTACAGGCACAGGGATAGATTGCTTTTAATACTTAAACGAGGGAAAGAGGAGGATCAGTGAGGATTATTCTGGAAAGGCGGCCGATGCACGCCATGTAAGGGATAATGTGGGGCTCGATTTGTAGCCGCCATGACGAGCGTAGCGTGCATTGGCATCGTCATGTCTGCCAGGGTTTCCAGGCGCATCATGCGCATGGTGCGTTGACGATGCATGTCAGACTTTAATTGCGAGGTAAGTGCATTGGACTGCGTACCTGCCGCTGGATCGTGGTCAACATGGTCGGCATGCTCCTTGGATGGCGTTTTCCTCGTGATGAAGCAACAAAGAGTGACAGACACTGCAACAATCAAGACTACAACCCCAGCGACAGCCCCCACGATGACACCAACGTTTGAGCCAGAGCTGCTGCTGGATGTGGGCGAGGGAGAACCAGAGGGAGGAGGCACGGGCAGCGTCTGAGTGGCTGGCTGTGTGGTGACTGCAGAAAGTACGGGAATACTGTTGATCGACAATTGCTGGTCAATATTGACTGAAGAACTAAGCCTAGTCTTGCTAGTTTCTGCCTGCGAGGCTCCCTTTAGCTGCTCAATGGATGCTAAAATGGTTGAAGAGGCCAAAAGCCTCCTTGATGATGTTTGTAATATGGAGATAGTCATGCGACAATATTGACACAAAATGGGGTTTGCACTGGAACTTCCACAAATGCCACACTGTGAGAGTGTTGCGAAAGATGCTACAATTTTATCTTTATTGGCTTCGATTTCAACTTTTGACAGAGGTAATGATATACCCACTGTGACAACATACACCTTGTCGGTGTTGAGGATGCACGTGCTACCCACTGGCGAAAACGAAGATTGGCAATTGAATTGACACGAGTCTGCAAAGCCTCCATCAGTGATCCAGGCTGCATTGGCAGGTAGATTTGTGCAGGGGGCACATACTCCTTGATTTGCGTCTTTACATCCAGCCTTGTACTCACCTACGCCGCATCTGGAACAATCACTCTTTGCACAATTATTGACAAATACCCCATACCCAGAATAAAACTTTGGGGGTTGGCAAATTGTAAATGGAATAAAAAACAAGAGAAGCCAATGGGCGTACGACATAAACTTAACATCTGCGTTTGCGTGTATGCTTTTATAGCCGCTGCATATTGTGATTTGAAATGGTGAACTCAGTTGCTACATGTGGTACACGCACCTGCGTTGGAACCGCCACAGCCAGACTTAAACTGCCCATTGGGGCAGGTTGCAGTACAAGGGGTACATGTAGATAATCCAGTGGCAGCTGCATAAGTCAGAACTCCATTTTCTAATGCTGTACACAGTGCACACGCTGCTGTGCCTGTAGAGGCTGCAAAACTACCAGTAGGACATGCGGAACATGAAAGAGACCCGGCAGCAGAATATTGCCCAGCAGGACACGGAGTGCATGCTGTAGGGTTGATGGCTGGAGAGCCAGAACTCCCTGCCTTGCATTGCTTATTGCATGCTGTGTTGCCTGCACCTGGTATCAATTGTTGATTTGAATTGGCTGCTGGAGTTGGGCAGGAAGTGGGTTCACAGGCCCCACTAACAAGGTTAAAACCAGGATTACACGTGAATGGACAGGTGGCATCACTTAAGGCTACAGTAATTCCTGTATAGTCGCGGTACTCTGAGTTTTGTGGCTTCAATGTGCAAATTGTGCACACCCCCTCATAAGCATATGGGGCAACACCAGATCCAGAAGGCGGTGTTGCAGCACCACAATCCTTAAGGTAGTACCCAGTGGAGCAGACCCTAGTAGAACATGCTGTTGTTGGACATGTATTGGAAAAACCCCCATTACCAGAATAATAATAATTTGCACTTAAAGAGGCAACAGACTGGATCATTAAACAGACCAAACATCCCAGAGGCTGCAGATTCATTGCATCAAGTCGGGATGCACGACTTAAATACAAGCATACATCAATTAGTTAGTGCATCCAATACACTCCCCAGGAGATGTGCCAGTACAGCCATTATTAAAAAAGCCATTACCGCAAGCTAAGCAGCATAATTCGTGCTCTGGATGCTTGACATATCCGGCATTGCACTCGTATGGACACTCGCTCAAACCAGTGTTTTTTGATCTACCTGTATAACTTGAATACAGGGGCTTGTTTGTGCATGCTATGCATGCGGCGCTTGAAGTGGGTTCAGGGGTGCTCGGACACGTGGGGCGGTACTCGCCTGAATTACACTGGGATGAGTCTGTAGAGCACAATTCACACGTCACTGGACTGGCTGCCGTATTGCGATAAAATCCAATGTTGCATGCCCACGGACAAGAAGAATCGTCCAACCTAGTAAAGTCTGCATTCAAGGGAGGACTGCCAGACGGTCCAGGCGTGGTGGTGCATGAAACGCAATCGGTATCGGATGTCAGAGAACAAACAACTTTGTAATATGTGCCGCCACAAGATTTTGTTGTGCATGTGGTGCACTCTGATGATCCAGTCAAACTGAATGTCCCTGCCGTGCATGGTGCACACGCCGACATCCCATTGGCACTGCTGATCTCACCAGCAGGGCATCCCTGACATGTATTTGATGCACTATTTGGATTATAGGTCCCTGCATTGCAATCAGTGCAAGCGGTCAGGCTTGACCTGTACTTTCCAGTAGAACACGAAGTACAAGCAGAACTCCCTTTTGCAATGCTAATAGTGCCTGTAGGACAATCTGTGCACACGATGGAAGAACTGGCTGGACTGTATTTCCCAGCGTCACATTCTTTGCAGGCGGATGCGCCAACCGAATCGCCGTACGTACCAGTGGGGCACGATTCGCACACGGCCAAAGCGCCAGCAATGTATTTTCCGGCGGGGCAATTGGTACACGCCTGGGTGCCAATGGCGACGTACTGTCCGTCACCGCATTGCTTGCATGTCAATGGGTTTTGTGTTGCTGGTACGTACCCTGATATGCACTTGTCGCAAACAGAGGCACCCACTCCACCGTCAGTCCCTATCGGGCATGGAGAACATGGTATGCTGTCTCCATAGTATACATAACTTCCAGCTTGAGAGTTGTATGTTTGCGCTGGGCACAACTCACATGAAGTTTTTGAAATCCAATATGAGTTATCTGCATATTTACCAGCAGGGCATTGTACACATTGGTGATTGTCTTCAAACTTGTCGCTGCACTGGATAAGGTACTCGCCTACGTTACAATACATATTGCAATCCATGCAGTCCCCACTGTATGTGTTCCCACACATATACCTGACTTGTCCTGTTGGACACGTGGCGCATTCTTGTTCCAAATCGCATTCATAATCGACTCCAAACTGATTAACTGGGTAGTACAGTGTACAATAATACCCAGATCTGGGTACACCACCTATAAAGTTAAAATATGACCCAGAAACGTCGGTGGGTTTGCTGGCGTTCCATACACGTTTTACATTGTTTTTCATCATGGCCAATCTCAACGAAAACACCCCTGCAACATGCGGGGCGGCAAAGCTTGTTCCCATTCCAAAGGATACTTCGATTCCAGTCTCCATGGCATTGACACTGAGCGTCATGATGGCATTGGTGCCATCACCCCCTGGAGCTGAAAACTGGGTTCCATAATTGCTGTAGCTTGCCCGTCCACCCTGTCTTGTTTTGGCAGCAACAGCGAGAACCCCATTGCAATTTGCAGGGAAGTATCCCGACACGTGCTTATTGTTGTTACCTGCTGCGGATATGACCCGCGCACCCAATGACAGGGCCTGATTAATGGAAGACTGGAGGTAGTCTGGACACTGACCTTGCCCAGCCAAGGACAGGCTGATAATGTTTGCTGGTCTTGGATTGCTTGCGACGCCATCTATATTGCCACCAGCAGCCCAAACAATGGCATCCGCAACATCAGTGGCATACCCCATCTTGCAGATTCCAATGACTCTGACGGGAAGCACACTGCAATTTTGAGCCACCCCTTTCATCCCCCATGGATTGTCATGTCTGGCTGCTAGAATTGATGCAACTTTGGTCCCATGCCAGCTGGGCACAGGGCACATGTCGGCCCAATCACCGGGATCAGTTGAATCAGGATCCCTCCCATCGCCATCTATTGATACCCAGTCGTCTGAAATAAAGTCATAGCCGCTCAAAAGATTCAGAAATTGACCCTTTGCTACTTCTGCTATCCCAGTGTCGAGAATAGCAACCACTATTTCAGGAGTGCTGTTGGTAACTTTCCATGCACCCTCTACGTGAATGCTGTTAAGCTCAGAGTCCATCAAGTTCCATAGTGGAGTCTGACTGCCCTGGCTAATAAACACGGTATCAAAATTACCCTCTGTTTGATTAATCTGTGTAACCTCTAACGTCTCGTTAATCACTATTTGGCTGATATCCAGTTGCTGTACAGTGACAATGTGGTCGATTTCTACACTCTGGACCGACCTAAACATTTTCCTAAAAAATTGGCTCTCAACATCCAGGTCGAACTCTCTCCCCATGTCCAGAACCAGCCGTCTGCCATACTGCTTTACTGCTACTGCATCACCCAAGTCAGCTGCGTAAAATATATTGTCCTGGCTCGTAGTGAAAGTCACTACCAATCTAGTAGACTGTACACTACCGACACTTTCACCCGAAACACCTAAAAAACTTATCAGTGCCAAATGAATCAGTAAATGCAACGCAAAGCATTGTGGCATTTTATATGCTTGCAATATTAAAGTTTATATATCAGATACCATGATGTCATCTCTATCAATCGAGTATACATGACTACAATCTGAATATAAGTGCCAGGCACAGATTAAAGCAGCAACTATTTAAGGCGTTAAATTATCCAATACACCTGTATCCCCACCCATGCAGACCAAGGCAGAAGCAACGCGGCGCAGGCTCTGTGCCTCCCTTGGAGACCATGCACTTCAAAATACTCCCAAACACCACAGTGAAAAGTGGCTGCACACAAAGGGAGACCCACCCTCTTCGCCGTCCCTTCCCTGTGGAAATCTCTGGGATCTGGTCAACCAGATCAAAGTGCTTCACCAATACACGGAGCTCATGGCAGAGGCCGCACGCGGGCATGGGCCACACGCGTTTGCCCTCTATGGACGCCCCGAGGCGTGCGTGAATGGTCTCGAGTGGATGGGGGCGCTGGGCTTATCTATGGAATCACCTTCTTCACCAGAAGACTACCACGGACACATGGCCATCTGGCGTGCAAACAATTATGGTGACTACACGGATGCAGAGGCGGCATTTCATGTCCACCAGAGCTATTTCGTCGAAGACCCTGACATGACTCGGCATCTTGTGTCTATGCTGATGCCCAATGCCATGGAGTACGATCGGGCCATTGCTGGCAACATTCTCCGCGCGCGCCCTGCATCATACGATGAGTTTAAGACAGAGTTTCTTGGATGGCGAGATGCGGGCATGTATCACCCCGCGTGTCTCGCGGCTCAGCACATGCCCCTCGCGGAAAACTGGGTGCCTTCTGAGTTTCTACACGAAAGCCATGACTGGCAAGAGTGGTTGGACGAGTTCAACACCTCTGGATTCTGCACTGGGCATCGATTGGCTGGCTTCTGCGAGCGGCTTGCTGATCGCTCCCCCGAATTTAACAACCACATCTGCAGCGTGCTAGACCGCGTGGCCATCCTGATGCGTGTCAAGAGCAATCACGTGCCATCAAACGAGCATGGAAAGACTCCTACATTAGATGATGTGCTACCCAATCTACAGTTTGAGTCGGATCCACAATCCCCGTACACGCACAGCCTGAAGATGTGGGGCACACTCAAGCCAACCCTAGAAGCATCACTCCCCCCTTCGCTAATGTGCCAGTCCCTTTCATTCTTTAGACACGACACTTGGTCATGTCCTCTCCTGGAACTGCGCGTGATTGACGAGGCCAGCCACACTCTCCACATTCACTGTGGACCAATGATATGGGAGAAAAAGGAAGATTGTTATCCCATCAGGGTCTGCGCTGGACTGAATGCAGATCGCTTTCAGGACATTCTCGCAAGATTGGGTGAAGCTGCATCCTGCCCAGTCGTGGCACACATGATGTTGAGTCCTGACACGCTGTCAAAGTACCTCACAGGTCAATCTGGTGAAGGGATATCACCCCTGGACATACAAGCTTTTAATGACCGTACCAGCGTCCTGCGCTCAATGGACATGAAATTTAATGGCGATAGCCCTGCATTCACAGCCTGCATCAAGGCGCTCGTGTCCTGCCTTCCCTCGGTCAGGCCCGAGTCGTTTCCGACACCACTCAGTATCCTCGCCTGGCGCATCGATTGCCCTCCCCGAGTGCTTTTGTACAATGGTGATTCTGATTGCATCAATCTAGCTTCCACCCCCCCACACGCCCTGTCGAAAACTATACTCTCGGAAAAGATCGCCAAGCGGACAGTGTCTGGCATTTCCATGCTGTCCGACACGGGAGACTCAATGCAGTCGCTCCGCTCCTGCATAGTGCACGACTTGATTCAAGAGGGATTTTCAGACCATCCTATGCATCAAATCACCACGCGCATCAAACCACAGACATACACAACCACGACACTCGCAGAAGCCCTGGTAGTCTTTGCTTGTCAGCCGCCAGTCGAACACAGCATCCTCGGCCTGGGTGAGTCGGCCACGTGGGACAAGGACCACATTGATGATCGCTATGCAGAGAGCCAGCTGGCTAGCAACGGCCTGCGGTTCAGGGATTGGCTCACCATGTACCGCAGCGACGACGGGCATCTACAGCGCTGCCGTCTTGCCTCGCACCACATCAAGATTAATGAGCTCTTCCACTCCCACTTCCCAGTGGCGGTTTCAGAAGGGCAAGGGTATACCTGGGTGTCTGTGGCATCCACTCTGCCAACAGAGACACGTGTGCTGAAGCACTCTGGTGGAAAGTCTGATCTGGAAGTTCTTAAACGAAGCGTCGAGTATCGCTACATGAACGACTCAAAGCTCCTCCCTACGTGGCACCCAAGCGACACAGTCGACCCGTCACACATGGAATTCTACACTGATGAAAAGGCCTGTCAAGTCACAATTGTCTATGCGCCCACATCGAGTGATGGCACGGATCGCCGCTTGGAGCTCATGTCATTTCGACCGGTATCTTAGTGTTTCGGCAAAGATGCTGCGAGATTAAACTGCTTAACTTGGACTTTGGTAATTCCATGTGACTGTGAGGGCTCCCATTGTAAAGTTCCACCCACCCACAGTGAGTAGGACGATGGCTAGCCACAGTGGGGCATTCATGGGGTGGAAAAAGGGGCATAGACATGCACTTATTATGAGAATCATGAAGAGACACTGCTTGCAAAAGACGAAAGAAATAATGCATAGAATGATGGCTAACAACGTAAAACATAAAACCCCACAATTTTTAAAACCTTCATCGTATGCCCGAGTTTTACACTCGTGAATGACATAGGGGGACTGCTCCCTTTTCTTTAACACATCACCACAACCCGACTCTGGGTTTAACCCCCCATCCTCTAGACATTCCTCTCTCTGGGCCATGTGACACATCCTTGGAAAGAGACCAAGTCTTTAATAGCCAAGAATCAGGACGTGAGATACTCAATCTCAAAACGCCTGCCCTTGTCCGTGGTAATCTCCCATGGATCCACAGTCATGGTCTCACTGACTGACACCACGCCCCTGCGAACTACAAAAACAACGTACAGTTTCCCGTCGGTGGGGTGCCTGACGTTGGGAGTGCTCAATCGTATCCTGAGGACGCGCGTGAGCCTCTCGTCATTGGAGAGTGGCATCCTGAGGCGGCGGATGAGAGGCCCTGCTGACTGACACTCCATTTTGAGGTAGCACAGTGTCCCAATAGGCAAAAGCTTTTCCATGACCACCAAGGGCGCAACGGCTCGCACAGTTTCCACGTGCACCATGACGCTGTACGTCTTGTCTTGCCTGTTGATGTTGAAGCTTGCGCCGTCTTCCTCGCAGCGTACAATGCATCCAACAGCACCCTCATCATTGATGGCTACACACGCTCCTGGGCGCGTAATGAGGGGGAGAATCACAAAGCCCATCACCGTGAGCTCCGTCTGCCATGTCATAATGTCAAAGGATGCGCTCATATCACCAGCTCCCGAGCCATCGTCGTACTCCATCGAAATGCCCCCCGAGCTGCTGACTTCGAGCGCACCAATGCCCCCCGTAGTCTGATTGTAAGTCAGATAGCACACACCTGGGCGCACATTGTACAAGACGTTTGCAATGGCAGGGACTTTCCAGACGGGGCAGCCGACACGTTCAGCCCACCCACACAGTGGACCAATAGGAAGGATGTCTTCAGCTGCAAAATTCTGAAAGTTGGGGCAGTCTGGGAGCACACCATCCACAGCAAACTGATCATTCTGCGGGCGAATAAAGTGCTCTGGGCGATCCTTACAGTTACCCATGTCTATCGGCTCGAGGCTGCAATCGTAGCAATTGAAACTGGAAACTTCCAAGTAGCGCCCGGGAGTTACACCAGCAGGAGACTTGGCCAGAACAAAGCGTGTTAATGTCCTTGCCAAGTCACTGATGAGTTGCGGGTGAATATTGGTGCCAATGGAATCCCCGGTCAAAGAGGTGAGAAGTAGCAACTGCGGCCAGTGGAGGCCTATACCGACGCTGTGGGCAGCCTTTGAGTCTCGCGTATCATCCTTCAGAAACAAAAGCATTAGTCATTGACTACACAAGAACGGAAATAAACGCATTCAGTACCTTTGGCCATACATGCTCAATAGCATACGGTTTCTTTCCATTTCTAAACCCCCTGGCCCTGAATGTTAGCTGGTGTGTCAGACCGAAATACTCTGCATGCCTTTCAACATCCCCAATGTCAAACCCCAGCAAATTTCCTCCCTTTACTTCAAATGTCTTGAGCATCTCGTCTATACAGACTACTAGGGCTGCCTCAGACAAGGAAAAGGTGTGCAGCAACTCCTGTCCATACTTCGACCACGTATACTCTGCCAGAGCACGCTGGACTGTATGGCTGTCAGAGTCCAACCACCCATTCTGCTCCTTAGCTACTCGTAGAACCCCATTCTCCATTACGCTTCCGACGACAGTACCACTACTGGAAATGTACTCTGAAAAGCTGTCACCCTCAGGATTTATGCAAAAACGACACTGCGTTACGCACTGCGTGAGCCAGGCAGACACTTCATCATACCACTTGCGTAGTTCAGAACCTTCTGCGGGATGGCCCTGTTCAGCAGTAAAGAGTTCGACCATGATATCGATTGGAACTACGGGAACATTGGTCTCAATCGCGTAGCACCTTGAATACACAAAGGGTACCCAAGAGAGAGACCTATACAGTAGCGAGTAAAGCAAGTCTGCACAGTTGGACAGAGGAAGCGGGTCGCAATGAAACGCCAGTGCAGCCTTGTAAATCACTTCATCATACTCTTCGTATTGTATAAGGCTATTCATGGTGTGAGCAAACATACCCATGGCAGCAGACCTTGATTCGTAGACACGCTTGAGACGATTGTGGCGACGCCCAAAGCACGCCTCGTTGAACATGGACTCCCAATTCATCTGCATGACATACAGTGTCCAATCCAGCACAGCAGTCACGGCTGGGTTGATCTCTGCTGGATACATGGTTTGATTCATTCTACCAACGTGCTCTGACGCAATCATGGCGGCCGTGTGGACATACACTGTTGTTTTTGCGTCCTTGTCCGACAGTTTTCTGCTCTTGCATTCAAAGCGGTTCACGTGACCGCTGCCCAACTCTTTGCTTTTTGGATCGATAGGGACATAGATGGTTGCACCGGATGGCCTGCAATGCAACACTGCATACAGTGTCATGTACTGCTCTTGAATGGTGATTGATGATATTGCCACATTGGTGCATCTTACGAGGAGGCGTACTTGGCACATGTCAGGGAGTTGTATGCGAAATATCAAATCCCTGCTCCTCGAATTGGGATTTTCCATGGTGGTGGTGCTTATTTGGTCAGTCTTTGCGCCTCTTGGAAACACATGCATTATGAGAATCTTTAGTTGTTCTACAAAATCCCTGCATTCTGTAAGCACAGTGTAAACCCCATTCTGCCCTGGATCGGGGGTGGATATCACTTTACCGTTTACTACCTGTATAGCTGTTCGCAGCAGGATCGCAGTCTTCGAAAAATCAGTCTCGACAGCTATTGAAAATTTCCCCTCTTTGAGCATTTCGGTTAGCAGAGCAAGGTCCTCGTTAACCATAGTCACAGAGAAATCTTTGCCACACCCATTGGGGTTGTCCACTTTCATTACAGCAACATTCTTGGCCCCGGACAGGAATTCTCTCGCTGAGCCATTGCACGGAGCAATATCGATCCCCCTGCCGAATGGGGTGATGGACTTATTTTCTGAACCCATGTTGTAGGCCACCATGGAAATGAAGACATCCAACTTGGTCCCCAAATTAATTGAGTTGAGAAGTTGACCCCCATTGTTTGTATTAATCAATGAAGCCAGGATGACCCGCTTAGCAAAATCGTAAGGATTTACTAGGATATCCCCCGGTGTTTTGGGAATGATTTCAGACTGAAACTGAAACAGTGTCGCGTGAAACGGATTCTCACCACTTGAATTTGGTAGGTAAAGTTTCTTGAGCATTTTTAGAGACTGTGTCAGTTGATCGCTCATGAAGGATCCACCATTGACCATGGCCACATACAATCCCCAGCAGAGCTCAAAGTGTCGGTTCAGTACTTGAATTGCATTGTATGGAGACACAGATCCGTCTTTCACTCCAGATTTGATGTAGGAGATCAGATCACGGTACGACTTCATGTTGCACCCAGCCGACGCCAAATGATGGGCTCTCTTGGAATCAGATCCATGGAACATGTCATGGAGCATTCCTAGATTCCATTTGACATCAAGGTCTTCCAGATAGATTTTATCAAGTCTTGCCGTATCGATCCCGGCGCGCCCGTGAAACAGGAATGCTCGAAAAAGGCATTGGAGGATCATCGGGGGTCCACCAAAATTCACCTGAAAGCAGGTATATGACTCCCTAGAGTCTGGTACTTTCAAGTACCTCACGTCCATAAAGATAGGTGCATAAGACGTTATGCACCCATAGAAGCGCGGAGACGGATCGAGTCGCGCTGGAAGACCGTAGAATACAGGCAGCGAAAACTCTGTGGCACTTTCTTCTGAATCCCCGCTCGTCTCTGCCGCCTGTGACTGTCTGCGCTTCCTCCTCGATGGGTTTCCCGTGGGTGAATTGTTGAACTTTTTACAAGCAGTTTGGATCTGACTGCACCAGTCCACCATGTGTGCTGTGTAGCCATTGGCATAATTGATGTAATTTTTCAAGTCATTGTCTTCTTCTGGCACCCTGGGATCTCCTTGCCAGTCAATGTTGGGGTAGCCGATGATTCGTACAGAAGTAGCGTCCCTTCCTAAAGCCTTGACTATTTTGAACGGCTCCCAGAATGGATTGCATAAATTGTGCGCGCCGAGATTCCCAGTGGGATTATCGAGAAAATCCAACGGATTTGCGTCGGTCCCCCCAGTGACATCCTGCGCCTGATTGACAAGTAGCGAAATAAAGGTGTCAAAGAGCGTATTGCGGGCCCTGTTGACATTTTCAAAGTTTGATGTCTTTGCGCTTGGTACAGCCAAGATAGTTTTCTGTATTCGAAACACACCATTTATCAGGGGAGGTTACAGTCTACAAGGGTAAAGACACGCTTACCAGCATCAGCTGCATGAAGTCAACATTGAGCAGCCAATGCACGTAGAGAATGCCAAAAAGCTTGCGCTTCTCTTTTCCGTCTGCCCGGTAGAGCGCCCCAGTGATCCCAATATTCATCCGGAGTAGCGGCAGAGACCTATAGACCATCCCCGTAGAGCTATTCTCGCTCGCCTGAAGCAAATCATTCAGATTTACAGAGCCGCCCATGCGCATGGGTGTGGGCTCGGCGTCATCGGTGCATTTTCCCTCGAGCACGCCGTGAATGTCCTTGAAATTATACTTTGGAAAGAGATTTCGCTTGAGATTGTTCGTCTGCACCACACAATTATTCCAGTTGTGGTGTGTCGACAACGATTCAATCATGGTGAAAAAGTAAATCGCTTTTATCATCTGCTCTGGCAGCCCGAAGCCCTCAAACGGGAATACAAGCGACCAGGTGATCCCATAGGCTCCGGATTTCTCTTGGTTCTTTGCAAGACCCATGCTCTTGGCCTGTGAATAGAGTAGTTGTATATGCTCATCGGGACAAACCAACGACCCATCTGAATTCCAAAAGCGCCTGAGTAGAAACGGAAACTTATGGCTGTCGTATATTGAGTCTGAGCTGTACCAATTATTCTCCCCGCGCCGCTGGTCGCCTCTCCCGGGCGCTTGGCTCGAGCCAAACGCGCCGGATGCATCACTAAACGCATCAGTAATTCGCGAGCCTTCGCTATGATTCGAGCCCATGGAATCCTGTGAAGCCAATGCCGGGTCGTCTTCTGGTCCACAAAACACATCGCCTGGATCGCTCCGGACAATAGAAGCCAATCGCGAAGGAGGACGAGGGACATCAGGCGTGAGATCACGGTTTTGTGATATTACATTTGATTTTTGACTGCCGCTTGGCAATGAATTCTCCATTTGCTGCGAAAGTGCTTCAATGTCAGATGCATCGTTATTCGATTCGTTGCCATTGGGGCTGTTAGGGCGTGATGCATCCTCCATTGCATTCATTTAATTAAATTCACGTTCCGATTTTTTTTGGAGGGAAATGTCGAATTTAATTGTTTTTTTTTAATCTAGTCAAAGTTGTCAATAATTTAATTAAATTCGTGAAAGTTAATAAAACCCCACTGTTTGCAAGCGCAAGCACAAACGCAATGGAATCGAGAAGGAGCAAAGCCTTCTTATATGATTTGTCAGAAAACGCTGGTTTCAAGACCCCACCACGTAATTCGACACTTAATTCTAAGAAATCACCCACGGTGGAGACGAGACACGACCGCTCAAAGAGAAATCGCGAGGACAGATATGAAACTCAGCCTTTCTACCCTTTTCCAGGGAAAGGTCAAAGCTCTCTCGAAGTGGTGCCAGAGTCTATACCGAATTCCCAGGAAGAACCAGGGGCCACTGGAAGCTCGCCTATTTTGGGCGAAGTATCCAAGAAGCGTCGAGTCGCGTCTAAACTCACCTACAAAGAAAGCCCACTGAATGAAGGAGGCGGGAAAACGAGCGGGGCTGATGGGAACCATATTGATCTCCAAATTCAAATGTACAAATCAAACATTCGCGAGAACAAGCGGCGAATTGAAGAAATCGAGCTTAAGTGCCACGAGTCGACTGGATGGATTAAGTTTCACGAAGATCAAGTCAAAGCCCTCAAAGATCAAATCAAGGATCACGAGGATAAAATCAAGATGCACAAGGACAAACTGTATTCTGACGAGACCCTAATTATGAATGTCAAGCGCACAATCGCACAATTGAAGAATAGGAAGGAGGACATCCTCGTTCGCGAATTCGAGCGCAAACACGACTAGCATAGAGGTACACCCATTACTTTGTTCATTTATTAATATACATTAAACCCCCGCGCCCTTCCCAGTGACCGCATGAATCTGACAGTGATGCCGCGCGCCTTTCTTTACCACACTGATTTCCTTTAGCGTTTTATTTACGGCCGCCAACCCCGTTGCCGAATTCTGCAGGTCCACGGCGTATCCGAGGGAGAGCTCGTTGCAAATGCCATTGCGGACAAACTCACTCCCGATGGACCCCTCGAGGACGCGCTCGTCGAGCTCTAGAACGCACTGGAGCGTATCCCGATGCGCCCACGCCGTCACCACATGTCCAACGGCGACGCCCTTGTGCTCGAGATGCACCGGGATTTTCTCCGCCCGCCGATTGGCATCTTCCACTTGCCTTACCATGCTCTTGATGTCTTCCTTGTTGAGAAATATCCCTTGGTAGTCGTTTTCCATCCCCTCGGGGTTTGCCGTGCCCCAAAGCAACATTCGCGCCATGGTGCGAAATGTTTCAAGTGCCGCGCTCCGAGGTTTAAATACAGTGAGTCCTTTCGAACCCGGCTGATGTGTTATATAAGTTCAGGCGCGTGTAAAGTGCGTATGGGTGGGTTACTTGGAATTGGTGCTGCCAACATGCTTGCAGACCTTCTATCTCCTTTATCACTCACTACCTATGTGTTTCTCACATTATTAACTATAGTAATTTGCTTTATCGTGATTCCCGATATAGCGACAGAGTGGGCGTACCCTCTGCTGGTTATCTTTACTATTCTTGCAATCGGCCCAGACAGAGAGGGAGAGATGTAGTCGTTGACTCTACGAAATAAAGTAATTGTACAAAACCAGGTTCTGGTCTCTGTCCTCAGTCATGAGGACCATGATAGCTATGGTTGATATGACAAACCTCGTGATCCACTCGTACGTGTACAGAGACTCGAATGCAACGAGAAAGCTTCCATTGTTCCCGGTATTGGAGTAAATTTTAGATGTCATCATTGCCAGAATTGATAATCGCACAAGTTCTGGAAAGATTAGCAACACAATCAGCGCTGCAATCCGGATAGAGTGGGCAGAAACTCCCGAGGACAGCACCTCTGACGCAACCTTGGAAAAGTCAAAGGTGGACATGTAGTCCACAGACACTGCAATCACACAGAATAAACTGGCGGCATAATTCATAATGGCAGAGAGGACGATACCTGCTCTGGATTCGTCTACTTCACCCTTGACATCCTCAAGGAATCCCTTGTGAACTTCATACGAAAATGCCAACTGAAACAGCCTGGCAGCGACGATGCCCACAAACACCCTCACTACAGACTCGTTTGTGATAAAGGCCTGCGGGGTCAAGAGGCCCACGAAAATTAGACCATCCACAAAGACCCAGGTCCAGGAATAGGCCTGCATCATCTGGGACATGACGTGCTTTGGTGCAACGTCGTTTTCCTCTACATTATCGTACAGCTTCACCCCCACATACTGCCCTTTGTTCCACCCAACTACATATGGGAGTCTGCGTGTCAATGCACTCGCCGAATGGTAGTAGGACCTGAGGCCTTGTCGACGCCTGTTATTCCCGTGATACATGGAAGCTGCTTTGCTTTCAGGATTGACAAATCCCACCTCTGCCTCAGCTGCATCACCTTGTGCCCCGCCAGCCGAGCTCGAGTACAGCCTATACTCTCCAGCATAGAAATACTCGAACAGATATGACAAGTAGAACGCAGTGGCCAATGCAAGCACACCAATACTCAGCGCGCAGGTCCACAGCGTCATTGGGAACCGCTTGGAATGATCCTCTGAATTGGTTACACCCGTGTTGCTAAACGAAAGCATGATGAGTGTGACCAAAAAGGCGAAATTCCACACAAAGGCAATCAAGATGCGAATAATGGAAAACGGGGAAAACCAACCGCTGATATGCCGATCCTTTCCAGCGACTTGCACAAAATAGCCGGTGTGAAACCAACCCCCTGAAGTCACGAGGACAAAACTAGCCATGACCACGAGTCCGACTACCAGCAGCACAGCATAGTTGTAAGCCCCCAAAAACACCTCGCTGTCAATATTCTGAAAGGTATGGTACGTGGCAGACTGTGACAGGTCCAAACACTCCAGATATGAATTGGTCATCTGTGCAGTGATGAGTGTGTCATTTTGAATACACTTCAGCATACCCATGTCGGCACCAGTCACAAAGGAGTCGCAAGCGCTACGAAATGGTCGGCTCCGAACGCACGCCTGAAAATCCTTGACGCTCTCCGCTTGGTCACATTCGCCATCCTGCCTGTAAATGCCAGCATCCATCAGGCACCCATAGACTCGCACGTATGCATCGTTTCCTGGAAAGGAAACTGGAAAGAGGTTGGGATGATATACACTGTGCGTCCTTAAACCAGTGTAGACTATGAATTGATTGGAAAATTCACTCTTTTGAATAAAAACCACGGAAAAAACAACGGCGGAACCAATGACTGCCAGTGCTGAGAAAAATAGAGAGAGACCACGTATAGTAGAATTCAACATGCTATCTGGATCGTGAATGGCCATCCTCTTGGCATTGCCATTGAACTCCCTAAATAGTGCACACAAGCAATGATTTTCCAACTCTCATTAACTCTTTTTTACCCTATTCACTTGTCCGTGTAGGAACATTGGGTATCGCCTGAGAAAAGGCCCCTGTTGGCTTAAACCTCCCTGCGACTCCCCTGCTTTTCTCTTCATCATGGTGGCAGGAATCTGCATATCTTGCCCGATACGACCGCGAAGCAGCCTGATTCTGGCCTGTGAATCCACTTTACTGGGCTTCCATTGCTTTATCCCTAACATCTCACTACCATAAAGTGTGAGTGCCTCAGCCCCCAGACTGAGCCACGACACTACAGATAAGAGCAGAAACAAAAGAAGTAGAGGCAGTGAAAGGCTTTTGCCAACCACGGATGCAGTCGCCAATGAATACAACAATCCAAACGTCACTCCAGTGGCCAGTATAGCACTGCGTAGAATGCGATGCATTCTTTGCTGCTCCTCGTCGCGTGTGTCTTTCCATTTATCATCCACGTTTTTCATGTATCTCAATTCCATGATCCAATCCAAGTCCACCCCAACGAGTACACTCATCGCTAATCCAACCAGGATCGTGATTGCAGGAAACACTGGGTCAGCATTGCAGACTGGAAGGCCAGCTAAAAACATCCCAAGATGTGTAGTTACCAAAGACGTAATGCTTAGCCACGAGGCCCATACGAACCAATCCTTGGACAATTGAGTGCACACTCTGGCCTGGGCTCCCGCGACTAAGACAAGGACTGTGAGATAGGCTACAGTGATGACTGATGGCACTTGGTGTATGGCAAGCCCACCAAAAAAGGCAGATGCATAGGTAGGGCCAATAGTGTATGTATTACCCTGATAACCAGCTGAATCCACGCAGCACAGAGTATTTGCGTCTGTGCGCATCGACTCTGCAAGTCCATAAACGTAAAAAACCCACAGCACCACACAATGGCTAAAATATGCACATGCAAATGGCGCAAACGCCCCCGAGTCTACAAACACGACTGCCAAGGCCATATTGAGAAGGGATGTCACCAAGACTGAAATAATCACTACAACATCCAAGACTGGCGTTTTCCCAATGTATTCCCTGATTGCCAACCACCCCCAACCCACAAAGGCAAAGATAAAGAGCTCCACTGCGTAGAAAATATGTTTTGACAAATCTTGGTCCACTTCGTCTGGTGATTCACTGACTGGTAATGCAGCAGCATCGGGCGAGTATGGCTGCGGATGGTCATTTGATCTGACCAAAACTGCTCTCTCGGGCTCATCCGCCTTCTGCATAATGTCCGATGTACCAGACACAATCTATGCTTATATAGAAGTCTGCTATATAAAACCCCTTCTGCTTACACAAAACCAGCTGGAAGCAATGGAGAGCCCACCTAGGATCCCCTCCACCATCCAGATTAGCATGTCGGAACCTGCGCTTCAGGGAGTCAAACAAGAGGATAGAACGCTTGTCCGCAACGTCATTTACCTCTTACACGTCTGCAAACACCCGGAGCGGCTTTGCGTGTCGTGGAACGTGGCCAACACGCGCAATGGCTATGAGGTGACTGGCTTTATGGACACGTCAAAGGACTTTGAGATCCTCAAGGAGCACCTTGACATGATCACACTTGCAGACCCACTCCGCATCCAGTCGATAGCCATTCGTAAGACTGGGGAGACTACACAAATTCTCATACGCATACTGTCAAGATCAGAGCCAGTCATGATGACTGAGTTAGAGGTTGTGACTGTGCAAAAGAAACGCAGGCTGCTCTAGCGACACGGCACGGCACGCACACGGACACGCGGGACTCTGAAAACGCCCTGATGCATGACTTTATTTCATTCTCTGTATCACATATGACCTTATTGGAGACCCCAAGACAATTCAGGTATGTCTCAGATGGTAAGAGGTAATTAATGTGTGGCACTGCAGCGAGGTGAAAGGCACTGCCAGCATTGAGTCCAGAGCGAGTCATGTACAGCATGCCAATAACTATGCTGTGAAATTTGACCCCCTGGCAGATTTTCTTGTAACCCATGGCGTAGATCTGATGAATTGCCCCAGTGATGCTCGCAGCGCTCTGCAGAATCAGCATATTCGTGTCTGGACTAGTGAAAGTAGTCATCGAGCCAACAAGAGAGTGGGGGGTTGGCTCCTGTCGCGCAACCTCGGCCACCACCTGGCAAATATCGGGCAGCGCATATGGGTTGTCGCGCTTGCACTGCCGGAGGACACGCCAAAAGGCCTGCCGCTTTTTCTGAACATACTTTTTCTGTTCCTGCTCACGGCAAGCAGCAGTGTGGGGAGAGAGAATAAACGCATTAACCACACAAAAAACTTTATCATAGACATTATCATCGTCGCCTTCTTGTTGGGACTTATTATCAAATGACACGTGCTCCACATATTCATCAAAGGACGACCGGACTTCAGGGATGCAAAGGCCAGTTATGAGGCACACATGCCCCCCTTCATCCGTCTCTGCGAGCGGGCAGGTGCACCCAGCTATACCCGCCGGACAACGGTGTAGCTTTCCACACAAAAGACACCCGGCGCAATCAGCATCGTACCGCTCCCATTTGCACTCGTGTCCGATTTGCGGAAAGAGAAAGGGCTGCCGCAGACGCAGCCACACCTCGTCAAACTTTGTGTGGTGTTGCGGTGATTTGCCCTTGGGTGTCTTGAGCATGCCTGAGCTCTTCTTGAATTGTTCAAGACGTGTGAGATGCGAGACTTTTTTATAATCACGCCTCACTCCACCACCTCCACCTCAGACCCCTCGTCTGAATCCTCGGCCGTCATGTGCTGCGCAGCCTTTGCCTCCATCTCGGCAGTTTCAAGATCCCATCCGTCATCTGATGGTGCTAGACAGTCGGGGCCATTGTGATAGACGCTGACAATCTGGCACGCGAGTGAAATCTGATCCTCTCCCGACAGGCGAAGGTATTCTCCATCAATCTCAATCCACAGTGGCACATTGACCAGTGGATTCGTGCTGCGAAGCGATGGACTGGAAATTAGCATGCTGTGTATCTCCTCTGGCATGTACCTCCTCTCAGACGAGAGCTTGATTGGTGTCTTGGACCACCCGAAGCAAATCCTCATTGGGAGCACAGTGGCACTCGGGGGCGTTTTGTTTAAATAATACCTCGTCGAATGTTTGGCTCTCAGAGTCGGGTGGCAGCATCCTCTGGTCTAAAACTCGGTGTTCCAATGCATAGTGCATGAGCACATCAATGGTTTTCCCCACATGACAATGACTCCTCGAAAATACACCATGAAGCTGTCTGCAGTACTCCTCTGTTTCGTCCTTGAATTTCTCACAGAGCTCTTTGAAACTCTTTTCCTCCCTGTCAATCTGCCGCTCGAGCCAGGCCTTGGCACAGGAGCGCACAACGTACTCGAGCTTACTGCAGAACCACAGCATCAGGAAGAAGTGACTGAAACGGGCGTGAATGTGAACGTGCTGCGAGTTCTTTGCAGGGCGGGTTAAGTCTATGCAAGTGTTGCAGGAAACGCCACTCAGGCTGCACGTCGTGTAGCCAGCATACATGCGAATGGGGGGCTGTGCCCCGACCATGACGTCTTTGCAGAGCTGGTGCAGGAGCGCGTTGCGCGGCCTAGGAATCTGGCCTATCCTCGCCTGCAGGGCACGCACGACCTGTTGTACACGATTCACACTTGCATTCATCTCGACAGCCCATGGATCACCAGCCTCTTTGCACTTGCACACGTGACGACGAAAGCTGCCCATGCCTATCACATCGTAGCTCTTGGCCAAGTAGAAGAGCCTAAAGTCATCCAAAGACACGGTGCTGGCCATATTTTTTGTATACGCCAGGAGTCATACAAAGCCTCGCGTGTGTTTCGAACCCGTTTTTACATATAGTATGTGTGAAGCAACATAGGGTGGTAGATCAATGCTCTCGCGTATGACTACCCTGTGAAAACTCGAGGCAACAGGCATCCGCTTGGAACGCCTAGTCAACCAGCAACACATTCCAGTGAGCAGCGCAACGGCGACGACGCTCGACACTACCGATATTACAATCACGTCAGTGTTGGACTTTGCGGGAATTGGTGTAGTTGATGGGCTGGGTGGTGCGGGGAGGTCTGCCTCTTTATAACACGTGCCATTGACGCAGAGGACAGTGTTATTAAACTTGGTGCTTTTCAAAACTGGTCTGCTAAAAAGTAATGGAATTTCTGTGCCATTTACTATAATGAGTGGGTTAAATTCTGCAACGGCCTCTTCGAATTTCGTCGTGTTGTATTTTTCAGAATCGGCATCAAGAATAATGAATTCAATGTCTAGCTCGGTATAACACTGTGGTATCAAACACAAGAAGAGTTTGATGAAAAGAAATATCTCTTTCTTCATTAAATCCTCATACTCTGCCACTCACTTAAATGCATTACTCTTTCGCTGTTTTGACCACTCTCACAAATTGTTCGTCTATAGAAGAAAACATTCAATAAATACACACATTTATTACTTTACACAAACAATCCAACTCTTCGCGCCAGCGGCTGGCTCGAGACGCGGTGCGCCTCGGCCCACACATGCCCCTGGTAAAGGTAAGGATCGTGCTTGGCCAAGTGGTGATGAAGGTTGCGCAGCCCATCAGCCCCATTCACCACCATGCGCACGTCAATGAGATGTGTGCCTTCCAACGCCTCGAGCAGCCGACGTCCGCTGGTCTTGGGAGCAACATTCTTGATGACGACCTGAGACGGGTTGACCCCGGCAGCGGCTGCCACCTGGGTCTTAAAGGCAGTCTGGACACCGCCCACGTCGCTGGTAAAGCTCGTGAAACTCGTGTTGAGCGTAACAGTGGCCGTAATCTGCTTCGTGTAGGAGCACTGGAAGCCCTCCACACAACGGCAGTTAAGGAGTGAGGAGCTACCCTGCACAGAAGTGGTATGGGTGGGACACACCTGGATCGTGGTTGGATTGACACAGAATCTATCTGCAACACAGAGGGGGCAGTCAGTAGGGCTACCAACTGTGAGAGAGTACTTACCCGTATCACAGACAATACAGTCAGTGATATTCGACTTTCCGGGTAATGGATTGTATGTGCCGGCCAGACATGCAGTAGGAGTGGTAGAGGCCAATGGGCAGTAATCGCCAGCTGGGCATGAATTACATGAAGCCGAGCTTTCTTGGCCTGTTGCAGAGTTATACGTTCCAGCGCTGCAATTGACTGGATTAATTGAAGCAAGAGGGCAATAGTTTCCTGTAGGGCACGTTGTGCAGCTGCTCTGGGCGACCCCACCATCAGTGCCCCTGTATGAACCAGCAGAACAATTGGTAGGGTTGATAGATGCAAGAGGGCAGAAATTACCAGCAGGACACGAGGTGCAGCTGCTCTGGGCGACACCACCATCAGTGCCCCTGTAAGAACCAGCAGAGCAATTGGTAGGGTCGATTGACGCAATAGGGCAGAAATTACCAGCAGGACACGAGGTGCAGCTGCTCTGGGCGACACCGCCATCAGTGCCGCGATATGAGCCTGCAGAGCAATTGGTGGGGTCGATAGACGCAATAGGACAGAAATTACCAGCAGGGCAAGAGGCGCAGGCGACACCGCCATCAGTACCACGATACGAACCAGCCGAACAATTGGTCGGGTCAATAGACGCAAGAGGACAGAAATTACCAGCAGGGCACGAGGTACAGCTGCTCTGAGCGACACCGCCATCAGTGCCCCTGTATGATCCAGCAGAACAATTGGTAGGGTTGATTGACGCAATAGGACAGAAATTACCAGCAGGGCATGTTGTACAGCTGCTCTGAGCGACACCGCCATCAGTGCCCCTGTATGAACCAGCAGAGCAATTGGTAGGGTCGATTGACGCAAGAGGGCAGAAATTGCCAGCAGGGCACGAGGTACAGCTGCTTTGGGCAACGCCTCCATTGGTACCACGATATGAGCCTGCAGAACAATTGGTAGGGTCAATAGACGCAATAGGGCAGAAATTGCCAGCAGGGCACGAGGCGCAGCTGCTTTGGGCAACGCCTCCATTTGTACCACGATATGAACCAGCAGAACAATTGGTGGGGTCGATAGACGCAAGAGGACAGAAATTGCCAGCAGGGCACGAGGTGCAGCTGCTTTGAGCAACGCCTCCATTGGTACCACGATATGAGCCTGCAGAGCAATTGGTAGGGTCAATAGACGCAAGAGGACAGAAATTACCAGAAGGGCACGAGGCACAGCTGCTTTGGGCAACGCCTCCATTGGTACCACGATATGAGCCTGCAGAGCAATTGGTAGGATCGATAGACGCAAGAGGACAGAAATTACCAGCAGGGCAAGAGGCACAGCTGCTTTGGGCGACACCGCCATCAGTGCCCCTGTATGAACCAGCAGAGCAATTGGTAGGGTCAATAGACGCAAGAGGACAGAAATTACCAGCAGGGCACGAGGTACAGCTGCTCTGAGCGACACCGCCATCAGTTCCACGATACGAACCAGCAGAGCAATTCGTAGGGTTGACAGATGCAAGAGGGCAGAAATTGCCAGGAGGGCATGATGTACAGCTTTCTTGGTCTACCCCCCCTACAGCACCTCTATAAGTCCCAGCTCTGCAGGCAGTCGGAGTAACAGTGGCGGCAAGAGGACAAAAATTACCAGCGAGGCAGGCAAGACAGTCGGAAATGTCGTCGCCACCAGTGGAAGGGTTATAAGTGCCGACAGTGCAGTTCTCTGGAGTGATGGACTTGATTGGACAATAGTTTCCAGCAGGGCAAACTGTGCAATCAGCCTGCTTGGTGGCACCTTCAACGATTCTGTAACTACCAGCAGCACAGTCAACCGGAAGAGTAGAATTAATAGTACAGTATTGACCTACAGGGCAAACAACACAGTCTCCAACTGCAACCTTGTTGGTGAAATTATTGTACGTCCCTGCTGGGCAGGGGATAGGGGTGGTTGTATCAGCAGGGCAGTAGTAGCCAGTGGGGCACACACGCTGAGCTGAAACAATCACATCAACGTATGAATCAACCACAATATTGCTTGGTAGAGCATTCTGGAACTGAGACTGGCTAAGAGTGGGGTCAGCGCCATTGACTTCGAAATTGACAGTGATTGAGTTGACTTCACACTGGGAGACAGAGGTTGACCCTGGTTGTGACACCTTGTTGGCATCGCATTGAATAGGAGCAGTGGAACTGACGGGGCAGTAGTGATTGGCAGGGCATTGCACCTGCAACTCTGGCGTTGCGCAATAAAAACCTGCCTGACACTGATTCAATGATGTTGCTCCCACCATGCAATAGCTTCCAACAGATGAACACCTAATGCATACACTGCCCTGCATAAAAAAGCCAACTCTGCATTTACAGTCACTAAAACTGATAGAGCCAGCAGCAGACGTCGAATTTCCTGGGCATGTAGCACAAGTGGTGCTGCTTGAGCGGTAGCTGTTTGCATCACAATCTTTACAAGTCATCACTGGAACGTCACCTGCTGCTGGGGCTGAAATGATTTGCAGGGCTACATCTGCTCTTGTTCCAGCATAGTTATTATAGTAGGCGTCCGCCCAAATATTAGGGGTTTTCGGAGGAAAGCTGTTCATTTGCAGAGCAGCACTTGCAGATTTAAATGTGGCAATGCAGTTGCCGCTACCCGACACATCATACCAACCCAAGCTCATAGACAAGGCTGAACCCAGCACATTCCCTCCCCTTACAGTAGGAATAGTCCATGGAAAGGTGTAGGTACCAGCAGCAGGTATAACAACAGGGTGTGTAACTTTATCAATGTAATAATTTTGCTGACCACCAGAAGGATTATCCCAAAAGTAATCACTGCCAGCAACAGTAAAGAAAGGCTGGATAGTGCAAGCCTTGACTGTGGTCACTGTCCAAGAAGTTATGACTGTGCCCACTTTGGGAGAAAATTTAGGAAAAATGTAATTTAAGATAATAAAGATTCTGGGTGATCCTCCATAATTGACAGAATCAGTTCCAAGATTGCCTGATTTCCCAAATATGATACTATACGCTGAAAGGTACTTCGGAGTGGTGCAGGTGCAAGCACTATAAACAGTGGAGCCTGCAGGGCTAGTAGAATTAGCAGGGCAATCGTAACAGGAACCAGAATTGGAATAGCTATTGGCACTGCATGTCTGCAACAAATGACGTCCTTGCCTCAGTTGTAGACTTGCACTTTGAGCCAGCTGTGTTGAATGTTTCTTCTCTATTATGAAAGAAGATTCTAAAACACTTCTGACAACACAAAAATAAAAACTCATGTAAATGAACAAGAGTGGTCTAACCATTGATGTGATTATCTGTTCACATGAAATCCACATATATAGTTCACATGTGTAAGTGAAATCTCAATTCAAAAATCACACACATCCCTGATAATATATAGGCTTGCTGACTCAACTAACAGCATGTCCACTCCAACCCCCATGATTTGCTTCGCCCCAAAGGGCTTCTTCTGTTCCGACCTCCACAGCCTCGAGCAGTGCCCCGAAAACTGGTACTGCAGGGGGGGTCTCCTACCGCCCGCGCGATGCCCCGACGGCAAGTGGTCCGCCGTGGGGTCTGCGTATCTGGCAGACTGCGGCAACAGCTTCGAGGCCAATGTGGCTGTGCTCATTACAATCATAATTGTCTTTGCAGGTTTATCCCTGTGTGTGTGGGCCTACTGCGACTGCACCAGCATGCTCTGCATGAACATGACACCCGCGCCACGGGGGGTCTATGTTGTGCACGACGACTGCTTTAAAAGGAGTTGCGGAAGCAATCAAGCACAAGGAGCAGCTACCACGTTTCACCCTGGTCGACCGCCCACGCGTTATTTCTTGATTCCAGGGACAATCCCACCCGTGTAAACAATAATAAAAAAAACTCCCAATCCACACATCCTACACAGTCTAATCTGTCTTTACTGCCAAAGCATGGACTCTGCCCCCTCCCACCCCGAGTATCAAGCAATGCTCCTGCGCGTCATGGACAGCTCAAACGCCTGTGTCCTGCTACGCCCTTGCCAATCCGTCGTGCACATCGAGCTAAACCATCCATTGTCCCCGCGATCTCACGTCAACTCCAAGTGTATCAACGCACTCTCAGCAGTCCCCGCCACGGTCCGACTAGGGCCCTACTCCACCACCCAGCATCGCTTCACCTCGTGCTCCTTGGAGGTGGAGCTTCCAGTGCCCAACTACAGCCGTGTCGCCTACACGCGGCGAGTCTAACCATTTAGATTAAAGGCATTGCCTCCATGCGCATGAGCCGCGCGACGGCCACATTCTGCCTTAGAACAGGCGCACATGACTCGGATCGAGTCCTGGGACGCTGCAGTCGTGAAAAGCTAGGGTGAAGCACGTCAATTTCATTTGACTTTATAGTCTGCCCTCCCTCCAACGCATCTTGCTTTGTCGTGGCGAAAAACGCCAAGAGCGGGACAAACAAGACCAAAATAACTAGAGACAGGGAGAGGGCATCCATAATACACTACACGATAACACACCTTGACCTATATAATACCCACCCACTCTAGATGCCCAGAGCCCACATCAATGATACGCGAGGCAAAAAACGACTTGTTTCAGTCAACGTTTATTGAACTCCACCAAGAGGCGCCCACCGAACTCTTAAGAAGCCTCAGGGAGAGGCTGGGGCACATCCGCGACAACAATCCGCAGAGTGCCCAGACGGCAGAGGCGTGCCTCAGGGGGATAGCACCAGACAATAGCACGCTCCTCCATGTGCTGACTGCTGCATACTTGATCAATGGCGGAGTGATGCTCAAGCACAATGCAATCGACACAGAGGCAACAGAGGAATATGAGGAAAAAGAAAGGGACTTTGACTTTAGGGAACTAGAAGAGGAATTGAAAAACTTTTCCAGTCCAGTTGAAAGGGTTGCAGAGCCCATCAGCAAAGCCCAGGATGCGCTCAAAACCCCCAGAAAAAATCTGCTGTCCACAGATTAATCTTATAAAAACTACGGATTGGCATTCTTGAAGTCCAAGGCATCAGAGTATGCTTCCTTGGCGACAGTTATGGTCTCAACGACAATCTCCTTGAAAAACTTGAGGTCAGCTCCCATGTGATTAATCATTCTGCCCACGCGCTCTTTCTCATCGTCGACGTTTCCAAAACGGAAAAGCTGCTGGAGCCTTTCCTCCGAGAGCATATTCACAATGACTCGAGCGACATCGAACTTGTCAGGTGGATCCTCACCACTGAACTGGGAATTCTGACTGTAGGTCACTTGATCAGAACTCTGGGAGCCAACCGGAGATCGCTCGCACATTTCATAGCGCTCTGCCCTCTTTCTATCACCTTCTTTAATGCTGTCTTCGATATACTTCAGGGCATTCTCCAGCATTTTGATGTCATACGACCCAGTTGAACTGTTCTGGGAGTTGGGAGGAGAGTCTGGCCGAGGCTCGAAAAAAAACGCTGGAAGCTGCCTGTGCAGAGCAAGCGGTGACAGCAGCGAAGAAGCGGGGGGCGGCGGAGAACGCTGCCTGGTCTTCTTCACGGCTCCAGTCTCACCAAAAAGTGCATTAGCAGTCAATTCTACTAAGGGCATCTCATTAATATCTTCCCGCAAGGCGGCAAAGCTCACAGACAGATTGCGCTTACGAGTAGTGGGAACACTGGGAGGATCAAAGATGCTGTGCGTTGGGGTCGATGGAGGAGTGGACATGACAAGTACGTGAATGCCAAGCCTTCAATTTAATTTATCAAACTATTTTTTTTTTGTCGGGTCAAATGACATAATTAAATTGTTCTGTCAAGTTTTGATGTTTTTTTTAATTTAATTCACAAACTCAATTTAATCAAGCATACCGCCTTCACCAAACTGAAATGGATCGGAAAACAGTTGAACAGTTTGCAGAGTTTCTGGCCAAAGACTATGGGTCAAACATACTCGTGTCCCAAGGCTTTTGCCCCAAATGCTTTACTGACAAACATTCTGAGAAAAATATTATCAAAACTTTTCAGAAATCTGTACAAAGTAGCCCAACCTCAAACAGTCAAGTGACGCGAAATCGGTTTAATCTATGGATGGAGCTCTTTACAAATGGTGGCGTGGACCCAATTCAAGTTATCAATGCATACATGCCAACAGCAAGGGACGAGAAAGGCAAAGTCGTTCGAGAAGCACGCTTTCGCAGGTCCATTCTCAACCTGAAAAAGCCTGGCAAAACCTGCGAAAAAGAGTGTGAAGCAAAGTGCCTCATTTGCGATAGTCATCTGGGGCACTTGCCAACCTACTCCGTTGATGGCTGGACTGTGCATGATATCTGTTCTTCAAAGTGTGGATTCATCCCCTGTGGTGCTGCAAAGAGCGCTTGCTGCAAGAGACGTACACTGGCGATTCCTCTGTTCTTTGAAGACAATCTAAAGATGCGCATCCTTTGCTCAGACCATCGCATCCAGGACAAGCAGCCACAATCCAGTCTTCCAGTGGCTACCAAGCATTCCGAGCCCTCCCCGCCAGCGCCAATCCACAAGGACCCCCCCAAGCACGTGCTTAAACCCCCTGCCAAACGCAAACTCCTCAAAATTGAGCGTGTGAGGGAGTCGGGCAACCATGACATTGCCAAAATGATGTTTCCCGAACAGTATGACAAGCCCGAGCCAAAGAAACCCAGACAAGACGCAAAGCCACAGACTGTCGTGGAAATTCCCGGGTCGTCCTCTGGGCGTCTGGGCGCCTCATTCTTGTACGGCAAGAGCCACGGCTTCGACTTCACCCCTCCAATGCACATCCAGCAGCCGTCATCGGACAACCATGCGCATCAGACAAATGATGATAAAGCAAGTGCCGGCACTTCCGACGGCGAGCACTGAGCTGCCCTGCTGATCAGAGGTAATGCCGCTCTTCACTGCCAGAACAAGCAGAAATGCTGTGATAAACTCCGTTGTGTATCCCATGACCACACTAGACACGAGGATGTGGATGCACCATGCTGCAATAATTGGGGTCAAGGCCAAGAGACCGCACATGTAGAAGCGATGTTCCGCTTCCTTTTCCCAGGCGACTCGAGTTGCAGTCTTTGTGTGATTGAAATGAAACCCCGAATGTGTCTCCACAAACTGCTTCTCCGCAAGCCCACTTGTATCATTCCATTGCGCTACCCGCCGCCCAGTTGCACCAGCAGACTGCAGCTCTTCCCATCGCCGACTCTCAGTCATGTAGCTACCAGTCAAAACACAGATGGATATCAGCAGCATAAAGGGCAGGGCTAGCTCACACAGTCGCCAGACATCTCGTGTCACGACTCGCACAGACGACCGAATGGAAAAGAAAATAAACGGTGACATGACTGGGAGAACAGTGCTCAGAATGACTATACCAATGTTCTCTTCCCTCGCACTCTCACCGCCAGACAACCACCAAATTGTGACTACCGACATTCCAAGCAGACTGCCAATAGTTATCACCCACATCCGCCTTGCATCGCGCATAATGAGTTCGTCAAAGCACAATGGAAACATCCCTAGTGCCCACCAGCACGAGCTGCTCTCATGCAGCCCTGCCATGCAGTACAGACTCCCAAAGAGAAGCAACCCCCACCCGTAGACATACACATAGACGTGCGTAGCCGTCATTTGCTGTCCATTTCGCCCCCCACTGGCATCCGACACTGACGGGGTCTGGGGCACATCCGTATACACTGTCTGCTCCATCAGGACGTCTCCTACATCAGCCCCTCCGCGCTGCCGCCGACGGCACCTGCACCAGATGTTCAGTTGGAGGTAGTAGAAGCCGGCGATGAGAGTCACCACAGCCGCCCATCGCGCCGCGTCTGCGCAGCTGTCCAGGCTCAGCACATACATACCACGCAGGCTGAAACGGCTGGACCCCATGAGGAGGACGAGGCTGACCACGGAGCGGGCGAGAGTTTTCAATGATTCAGAATCAGACATATTTCAAAGGAAAAGGAATATGCTGCACTAAAACAAGATCAATGCCACTAAAGTTTAAATACTTATTTTATCCACCCCTGACACAACACTTGCTATGGGACCTAACACCCATCCTAAAACGTCAACCCCCAACACAGCCATGAGATGTGCCGACAACCCACACTGACTTTGCCACCCGCTGCGCCATGATATGAGCCCTACCTGAGGTCCCACCTGCCACGCAAAGGCGCAGATTGCAGCTACTCCCGCGACCATGAGCCATCGATGGCTCAGGGGCATGAGCAACACCCGTCTCGACGGAGCCCACGCAGTCAGTGTGTGGACCGCAGAATGAATCGCCCAGACATAACCCCACACGCGCTGACGAGAAAATAGGATATAGGCCAAGATAACATTCAACCAGAACAGCAGCAACTGCCACAGGCACGAGCGCACCCCCAATGTCTTCCGCCTGCTTTGCAAGAGCATCGTCGGCAACGAGGCAACAAACCAGACACACACTCCCATTGACAAGGGGGCCATTGCATGCCAAAGCGACACGCCAAGGTTATTCGTGGCACACGACGACGGACACACGTTTTCATCGTAGTGGACGCGTGGTGGGGCACTGGGTGTGGTAGATATGCCCCACGCAGACAGATTAAAGCCATTCACTTCCCACACCCTCAAGTCACTTTCCCCCGCCATGGTGCATGACAATATAACAGCAAGCTTGGACCACACCAGATTCATTCGAAACAGCACATCAGACACCAAGTGTCGAGGCTATATACGGCTTGCATTGCATTCGAGAAGGCTACGTACGCTTGAGGCAGCTAAAAGCCACACAAGACTTACTGGGCCTTGTAGATCTCGAGAGGATTGTAGACTGCACTTTTCATCGAGGCGGTAGAAGGAAGTTTGTGCGTAAGCATCTCCCTGTGAGAGTCTCTCGCAAACATAGCCTTGACATTCGCGTTTCCTGCATCCATGAGCTTAAAAGCAGCACACTCGCGAGTAAGGCCCAGCTCGCCAAGCATTTTGTCAATCATCATGTCGTCGAGTGCGTTACGAGCGTCGCAGTCGCGCTTAAGAGTCTCCATGGGCAGGGGGGTGACAGTCAAGCAGCATCCAGGAAAGGGCAAGATCCCCTCGTGCCACTCGTCGTCAACGTGGCCCTTCTTAAGGGGCTTTCCATCCACCCCGATGACTTCTCCATCCATCGAAAGCGTATGAATTTTGATGTCTGGAAACGGAGTTGAGGCAGAAAAATGGGCGTGAAACTCCTTGCTCCACTCAATGACCTGACCCACAAAACTGCAAAAAGAAGTTAGAAATAGATACACACATACATAGAACTACACACAAGGTAAAGAAAAACAACTCACCCGGTGCACCTAGCCCCGTACAATACAGTTCTAAGCATACACGCAACATAGAGCTGTATCTTGGACTTGATTTCCTCCCTTAACCCTTCGACAACTTTCACTACAGTTTCCTCATTGTTCAAATCCCCGAGTGATTTCCTGATGTTGAAAATGTATGCCATGACTGGGATAAGCACATCCAGCTCATGCGCTTTGGGGTACAGGGCAGTAAATGCATCGCCCCTGTTTTCGTCCAGCCACTTGAGCGTCTCCAGTACGACAGGGTCTGCAGCGAATCCCGACAACTTCTGCAAGAAATCCAACTGCCTCTTTTTCCAGAAACACCCTTCCTCTACGTATAATCCAGGTCCAGCCGATAGGAAGGCGACAACGTTGCCGATCGTCTGACGGGAAACGACGTTGAGCGCAGCAGGCTGCGTCTTTCCAATAATGTCTGAAAAATAAACGGCAAGCTTGGCCAATGCTCCCTCAAGATTGAGCGCACGACGCCAGACCTCCGTGAAACAGGCTTTCTTCATAACTACAGACTCCGACTCAGGCATGGGGATGTCATAGGTCAACTCTTGAGAGTCAACAGTCATGTACAGGGTATAAATCCCCTGCCACGACGACGGCGAGATGAGCCGTTCAAGCCCCATCAAAGACTCTAAATGCTGGGAAGACAATTTTCCAAGGAAACAGTCCCTGCCCTTTGACGTCTTGAAAAATGGAGGGAACATCATCTGGATGAGCTTCATTGCAGACGGCATCGTATTGAAAGCCCTCCGCTCATCCTTGTATTTCTGGTACATGCTTCCGCCAGGTGCTGGCTCCACGAGAGCAGGAAGAGGTTTGAACACCGGGGTCTTTCCAGTCCCTATTAAGAAGTCATGAAGCATCTTTTTAATCTCCTTCTCATCCAGCATTTGAAAGAAACGCGCAGTGTTGTCAGCCTCCTTTGCCTGAGCGCCAGAGCCATCCGATGAATCGCATTCCTTTGTCCCAGCATGGTCGAATACCGCCACTAGCTTTGTCTGCTTCATCATCCCATCCCCAACACGAACGGCCGGATATGAATCACCCAAGACAATCTTTTTCGTTGGAGTTTGCATATCATCTGACCCGTCATCAACCCCTCGCTTGCATCCAGCCCCGCCATCGAAATTAATAAACTTGGCCCGCTTCAGGCACGCGGAAAAGTCCTTGATTTGTGCAAACTTGTCACTGTCTTTCATTGTCTCGGAAATATCAAACACCTTGTGCACAAAATCATTCCATTTGGTAAACTCAAACTGCTGTCCTGTCTTTGTGTATGCCAATAATTTGGTTTTGCTCTCTGCCACTGAGTTATAATACAACCGTCCAATGGTCAGAGGAGAGAAACGTGAAGACGGGTTTGCAGCCTTTTTTTGCTTGGCTGATTTCTCTTGATCACAGTTGAATGATTCAATCACTTCCTTCACTTCATTCTCATCGAATCTGTCACAGTATTCAAACGAAAAGCGGGTCGTGCGAGGCTTAGTCGACGTGCTCGCCATGACGGTGTATGCAAAATTATCAGACTTGATAATTTCAATTAAATATGCTCAGACATGTCACAATTAAATTGTTTTTTTTTATCACAGTCATCAAAGTTAAATTATGTCATGCTAGTTTAATTCAGTCACGGTCATTTTTTATTTTTGATTTAATGTTTAAAATTGAATTAAACTATTCAGCATAAAACTACAGGAATCTCAATCGGACCAACCTTCCCATCCATCCATGCTGGAGCTGCTGAACAAAATTCCATCGGATATTCTCAAACAAATGCAAGCCCCGTCTTCCATGGGATGTCGCCTACCCAACTTTCCCACTGAAAAAATCAACGACATTGTCAAGAACATTTCGTCTATGGAATTTTCAAAGACGTCGGGGGTTTCAGAGACTATGCTCAGCAAGCTGTTTGATCTGGGCTTCTTCAAGGATCCTGAGAGCAACGTCCTCTACATCATGAGCAGTTTTCATGGCATTGCCATTGAACCGCCAACTCCGGAAAAGGATGGAGTCCTCCACTTGCCGAGTCGTCATCTCCTCATCTCCAACTTTACCAGAGGCTCAATCACAGTGACCATTGGAGAGGGTGATGATGCCATCACTGTTTGCTTTCCATGTCTCGAGGCCTCATTTCAGATCTTCAAGGCGATTTATGCCAATGACATGGATGCCATCCCCAAAATTTACCATTCAAGGACTCCCGGGGAATGCAAGGAGTTTGGCAACGAAGTGTGCTTCGCCGAAGACGACCTCAAGGAGTGGGACAATGCTTCCAAGCAGGTCATGACGGTGCTTTTGGAGACCAAGATCGCTCAAAACGACGACATCAAAGAGTTTCTCCTGTCTGTCAAGAGCCTTGCAGATGTCTTTGGCATCCCTGCGAAGAACATCAAATATCCTGAGGCAAACAACCATGGCGGCAAGTGGAGCACTGGCCTGGATATTGAAGAAACCCTTCAAGCCATTATTGCTGGAAAGGCATACGCCAATAAGAACATGTTTGAGGAGTGCTTTGGCAAAGCAGTCATGTCGACCGTATACGCCGAGGATCTCAACCCTCAGTCGTCCAAGAAGGCCAGGCTCTCTCCGACGCCTGTGCGCTCTGTCTCACTTGCTTCCGACGGTCAGACTCCGGAAGTCCAGGCTTCCAACGTTGGGCTCAATGCTGGAAGTGCCGCCGAAGATTCCTTCCACATAGTGAGGACTGACTCCGATCCCGTAGTTTTCGTCGATGCGGAAGATGGGGAAGTCCTTCTTGACTCTCCGCTCGTCGATGCCGGTCCCGCCGATACCGACTCCTTCACCCAAGAGCCTGCGAGTGCCAACCCGGCATCCGCCGAGTAAATCGCCTAATTAGGCGTTCCCCGCTCACACCCTGAAAAAAACAGGGTGCTTAGCAGACGGGAGGGCTGATGAAGCAGCTTCTGCGCATATTATCAGTAAAAAAATGCGCCCTACGTACTAGTATAAAGGCCCTAGACACTTTGCGCTTGTTTTACACTGTACATGATGAAGTGCATGGTCACAGCCCTAGCATCCATGGCACTAGCCTCACAACCCCGACCCAGCATGCCACTTGAGCAATCACTCCGCCTCTACCGCGCCGAGCAAGCCTACATGCGTGCCATACCCACGTCAAACGTTTATGGGGACAAGCTGATGAAGACTATAGTCAGCACACGCCCAAACACACTTAAGCAGCTCATGTCTATTCGGGGAATAGGCACGGCTAGGTTTCAAAATTATGGACGAGACATTTTGCGTTTGATCAATATTGACGCAAAGGCTCAAAAGGCAAAGGCGAAGACACACACGACAAGGACGCCAGGCACACCACGCAGAAAGCCTTTGAGCATACCTCGCCCACGCCCCAGACCACAACCCAGACCACGCCCCAAACCCAAGCCTACTAAGCCCAAACCAGGCACATCGCGCAAGAAACCAGCGGCGGCAGACACAGCTGCGATAGACTGCTCACCATCCACATTAACCCCGTCTGCCAGCTCTGTATACATAATAGAATTAGAGTGTGGTCGAGTATACGTGGGAAGCTCGAAGAACATTAAGCGACGCATCAATCAACACAATGCTGGACTGGGCAGCGCCTACACGCGCATCTACAAGCCCACGGGTGTGATCCTTCCACGACTCGGAAACGTACAAGGCGACGGAGACGCTGCAGAGCGGGACGAGACGCTGCGCTACATGTTTCTTCGGGGCATTCCGCTAGTCAGGGGGTGGAAGTTTACTCAGGTCAACATGTCGGCAGCCGACTTTGACGAGGCAGAAGCCAACATTCGCGAGCTCTACGACTTGTGTCGCCGCTGCGGAAGGAGTGGGCATTTCATGACGCACTGCTCGTCAGTTGTCGACCGGTGGGGCAGGGCGTGTAGGAAATGCATCCCGTAATGCAGCAAATCACCTCGCCCTTGTCTGTGCAAGATAGACCCCAAGGAGGCTAGTAACATCTGAGCTATACCACACTTTGCGCTTGGGATCCACGAGATACACCCTCCCCGCCACCACCATCCAGAACCACTCATTGTCCTGTATCCGTGCTGACTCGGACAGATCCACAAAGTCCTCTTCGTATCGCACTTTGATGGACGGATACAACTGCATGAGCGCAGGGAGCACATGCTCCACACCAGCTGTGCTGAGCGCCTCCAGTGCAGCGCGAGGCTTGCGCTGATATTCGCTATTGTGAAAGAAGACAACTTGCGAGACATGATTAAACATTCCCGGAAAGTCATGCTTGTAGTTGAGCTTGGCGGCCACTGGCAGCGTGAGGTGCATGCACAGGAGGTTGAACTCATCATTGCTCGCCTCGACGTGATACTTTGTAATCCCTGGGTCGCACCACTGACCCGGCACTGTCTTGCACACCGAAAGCAGATGGAGATGACGGTACAGGACCAGAAACGTGCAAACAGTCCTGCGAATGCACGCCAGTGTGACGCGGAGCCCAGACTCTGTCCCACTTACGGCTTCTATGGACCCTAGATCATCCAAGGCCTCTTCTCCATACACAGACAGACACAGCTGCCCAAAACGCCCGACACACTGATCAATGAGTTGCAAAACAGCATCTAGATTGGCCTGGGCGCACGGGTTGGCCTGGAGTCGCTGCAAGAATGCCGGCCACTCGATTTGAAGATTCTGCACAGTGTCCTTGAGCTCTCGCAGAGTCATGCTGCCTACTGGCTTCTCCATCAGAGTCAGTCGTTGCTGAGAGTCTAGGCCAGCTATCCCAGTGCTGTAATCTTGTTCCTCCATTCCTTTGGACAGACAGATTAGAAAACCCAACAACTGACAGCGGTTCAGAAGCACATCAGAAGCAAATGGCTCCTCTGGATCCGTCTTCCACAACCACTCGTCCCATATCTCACACGGAAGCTCACCCGTTTCTTTCATCACATTATATGCTGCCAGCAATGATTCAATTGGCATCGGGATGCACATACAGACAACCGTGTGTTATATAAAGCACATCAGCAGTCCTGTACAGCAATGCCTTTCTACACTTCAGACATTGAAAGCGGAACACGCGGTCCTTCACTCACACCCATGACTAATGCAAACCTCTGGTGCCCCCCGCAACCGTCAGAAGCCAGCCTTCAAACTACCAGTATTCAGGAATTCAAGGAATGCCAAGCGACAGAGCAAGCCGTCCTACCAACTCCCTTAACTCCAAAAAACACCCGCCCGCCAAAACCACCCCGTCAATACTTGGAATACACGCAACAGCCAGTGCCGTGGGAGGTGCATCTCAATGTACCAAGGGCGTTTTAATTTATTCCCCCTCCTTCATGGATTATAGGCCAAAGAGAACAGTGTTAAGCTTCTGCTGCACTTGACGTGAAATAGGCACGACGCTCTGCACGCGCTGCAGGATAATGTTGCACACACCCACGCGCACTCGGTGCTCCTCGTGAATATTCGAGGCAAGTATTCGGCTACAGACACCTTCCAGGACACACAGATGATCCAATCTGTCCATCAAACCTGACGCAGGGTGAAACACCACTGCATCATTGCACACGCAGTATGAGCTCCTCACACTCAAAGCATCCCTGAGAAAGTTTTTCTGCCTTTGATTCATCATGTGATATGGAAACACCATATCTGCCTTGCCACGAAAGGGACAGAGTCCTTCAGATGTCAAGCAAAACTGCAGTCGCCCAGTCAGCATATCCACGACAGTTGAAGTCACCGGGTCCCAATTTCCGGGAAGCCTGGCGTTGCACAAAAAGGTCAACATGCGCTGAATTCCATCAGTGTCAAAGAAGACTGATATCATGGAATCCTGCGACGAAATTCCTGTTGTGCCGCAGGCAGCATTGGCCATGGCTTTGCATAATGCTCATCAAACTACACACAACCCACAAATAAATTGAACCTCGTTTTTTACCTTGGGGATTCCTCGCCATTCTCTATACTCTTGTATAAAGGACACTGTGCATTTTTATCCCGCCCCCGAATGGCATCGAAATGTTGGCTGTGCCTCAACAGCTCAGACTCACACGCACAAAAGCTTCATTCTTTCATGCTGCAAAACATTTCAAACATTGGAGTGGATGCCATGACCGACATGATACAAACGCATCTGCAAGAGGTAGCCCCCGACGCAGAGGGAATCTCAAAACAAGACATTAAGGAGCACATTCAAAAGGGGCATCTACTCTCACCGTCACTGCAGATATCCCACATACTCCGTAGTCTACTGGAGCTGAGAGACACTTTGCATTCCATGCTAATTCACGAAGACGAGAACGGAGTAAAGACCGTTGACGCCAGAAACATGTCTGTTTATCTCAAAGTGATTGCTGAAATTATGCAGGTATACCGCACAGGAGACATGTCTAAAATGCTCTTTTCGTCGGAGGAAAAAAGTGGGAGCGGTAAATAATGCAGGCTATACAAACAAAAGTATAAATGCAGGCACTGATCAGTAAAACAGCAATGTTCAGTGTGCCACCCCATCTGGTTCTCTTTGGGTATACTTTTATTACGTTTATTACTCTGATAACAGTTGCTAGTCAGTTTTCATTTAGATGCGCATAGCATCTTCAAACTCAAAATCCATGCATGAGGGATAGTATTTAAACATGGGCATCCAACTGGCATAGGAATGTCGAGACCCCCGCAGACCGAAAACAGTGTTACAGCCAATCGCAGAGGCATCATTGATTTTGTAGGCGCCCCTGTGAACACGGCATATTACCCAGCAGATGAAGCCTTTATGCAGGCAGCCTACCCCGTAATGGGACCTCCAGTGGGCCCGCCCGTCGGTCCTGCAGTCTATACCATGGCTGCGGGATATCCTGCTGGCCCCGCACAGCCTTCTGCCTTCGTGCAGGCTCCATATACCCCCGCTCCTGGTGTCACCGCCTCTGTCCCTCCAGGGTATGTTCCAGCATATGCAGGTAGCCCGTACTACACATACCCCGTTGGTGCTGTTGGCTCAGCAGTCCTTCCTGACATCACGCAGCGTCAAGTGTCAGCACAAAGTCCAATCACGGAGGAGGCGCTTCAGCAGAAGGTCGACTCCAAGATTGAGGCAATCATGTCAGCACACAAGACTGATATGCTCAGCCAGCAAATCAGCAGGCTCACTGACAAGGTTCAGAAGCTCTCCAAGAATATCGAATCGCAACAGTTTGCCACGGACCGCGTCGGCTTGTCTGACGTCTCAGCAGCACCAGGCGATTCACAGGAGAATGAAATGTCGCGACGGCTCCGCAAGCTGGCGGCTGAAAGCAGCCGGCGAGCGTCTTCTGATGCGACACCGCATTTCTGAATGAAGCCTGGAAACCAGGGGAGGCATTATGTTACCCGGGTAATTATATAATTACCCGGGTAAAGTCTTAATTACCCGGGTATTATCTCAAAACCCGGGTAGTCTGAATCGATAATAAAAAAATGACTTTTCTTATGTGTCTCTGCGAATTAAACACACACGTAAACACGAAATGGACACGCAAGATTCAAAGGGGGGTAGAGTTAACAAAGCAAAGATACCAAGTCACATTCAAATCCCACGAGACACACTTGGCAATGCCCTTCCCTTTCCAGTACCCTCTGGCAAAATCTGTCGTATGAAGCCAGAAGAATGGGAGCGCATGTGGATACAAGAAGCACTGGGAACTCTTCCAAAGGAAGTGGATTGCTCAATTTGTGGAGATTATTTCCCATCTAAAGAAATTTTCCCACTCGACAGACAACTGATGCATCCGAATATTCAGAGACAGGCACTCAACACTACCTTACAAAACACGCGAATATGCAGAGGATGCAAGGCTCATTGCTCTAAATGCAAAAAGATAGTTCCTCGAGCTCAGAAGAAAAGAACGAATGACATGTGCCAGCCATGCGCAGATGAGGAGAGGTTGGCCCCAAGAGCCAGACGGCGATGAGTCACGACACTAATGGGACTGTATAAATGCACATCGAACCCACACTAGAGAACTGCATGAAGCATTCACACAGGATGCTAACCCTGGCCTTTGTCAGACCAGGAGAAAACGACCCCACATTCAACCACATTGTTGCTCGAATGTGCAAGCACGGCATCTGCCACTCGGAACTTGTTTTCGAGGACAACATGGCCTTTTCCATTTACGCAGGGCAAAAGGTATTCTTCAAGCCCAGGACGTTCAGCAACCCCGACTACGAGCTCATATCGTTGGCAGTCTCCCAGTCAGAGTATCAAAACGCCTATGGCTTCTGCAAGCAATCAGCAGAAAATGAAATTGGTTTTACCGATATCGGGATGCTAGCTGCCTATTTTCAGCCTAAAGGCTGTCCGTGCATCAACACCAGTGCATCCGTAGTCACTGGTCACACGTTTTGTAGTAAGATAGTGACAGAGGCTCTGCAGTTTGCAGGCGTCCAAGAGGCAGATTTCCTGACACCGTGTACCACCACCCCATCCTGTTTATACGACGCAGTCAAAGACTCACAGCGCAAGCTTTTGGGGTCTGTACCGTACAAGTGTGAGCAGCTCAGACACTCTGGGGTGATATCAAATAGGCAAATTCTAACACACACCACTTGAGCTCATCCATTCATTCATACAACTCAAGCCTTTTGGCGCATGAAAACACGCACAGTAGGCCACAGCTTGCGCCACCCTTCATGCACATCCTCTACGGTCTTGCCACCTGTAATTACAACCTTGCCAGAGTAGAAGCATAACAAGACCACAGGGGACGCCTCTGGTCGATATATCAAGCCAGGAAACATCTGGCGTTGATATAGACAGTTCAACTCCAGTTTGCCGTACATACTCTGCAAGTCTAACATCCCCCCTTCCCCAATTGGCAGCTCTACATGACCTACAATATTCTGCACTTCACAATTCACCAGCTTGAATACCCGAGACGGAAAGGCGTCGCGCAAGATACGGCACACGCACAGACTTGCCAAGACACACTCGAACCAATCTCTGCCGCCAGTTACTACCAACTTGCCACTGCTAAATAGCAAAGTGGTACAATTCGGTGTCTCTATCCTGATTGTAATTGCAGCGAATCTGTTGCGATCGTAAAATGAGTACGGAAGCAACCGCGACAAGGCGACTAGATCGATGGGAGCACTAGACTCTATCAAAGACGTGCTCACTATATTATGAACTGTAGGACTAGGACACAAGTCAGCCTCATCACACACACTCTTCAATGCAGACTGGTTGCTGCCTTCCTCCGCGGCAGAGGGCAGATCCACAGTCAATTCACGAACAAACTGCTCGTGAGACACGGATCCACTTGCAAAAACTTTATCGCGGCCTCGCCCGGATGACACGGAGCTCAGCGCCACGTACTTGCGCTTCTTCATCCGGAAAAAAATCACAACACCCACGCTCCTGCAGCACGTCCAATAAAGTATTACACTTTTTTTTAATATCATGCAATAAAGAAAATATTTCACCTCTGACTAACTTGCCCGTCAATTAACTCCCCGAAAACGAGTCGGAGCCTGCGAATGCCGGCCGCTCCTTGTGTCGCTCCAGTTTCGCACAACTTCAGCCGGCGAACCAACGTCCTCGAAGCTGCCAACATACAGATTCAGTGGAAACACCCGAAATTAATTTGACAGCGAGATACATTTCACCTGTCTTCTTCCTGCTCCCCGTACTGAACAGATCCTATGGCACGGCGCGGTCGACTAGATGCTCGACTTGCAAGGTCAACCAGAGCATAGGGCCTACTGAATGATGTGTCCTCCGCGTCGTGGTAGTAATAACCAGAAGGACTTTCGCAAGTTGCCCTACAGAGGGTATAGTGGTGCCTCAAATCAGGCACTGCCTCCAGCAAAATACCATAATCACCCTCGTCAAAAAACGAAACATACAGGCCTTGACCATGCAATCTCTCGCCAGCCCCATGACAATACTTCATCCCACCCCGTTCCAAAGGCTCAATCCTCGAAAGTCTACCATCAATGAAAATAAACCTCTCAATCTGATGTGCATCAGGAACGCGGAAGCATCTTTCATTGCTCGGGACCAACTGAGGAAAAACTTCGATCCCAGAAGTGGCAGGCACAAGACCAGTGACATCGGTTGACCAATTAATAGGGTCCAATGGAATAGCCAATTCACGACGCCTGAACAATCCGTTTCTCACATAAATGTCCAAATGTGCCAATCTTTGATGGAGATTTGTAAACTGGCTGCGAATCCACATTTTAAAGTAACCTCCATGTGTAATGCTGTAACTCCACCCAGGACACGGGCCCCCGTAACACCCAAGTTTAAAAACATCCTCGATCCTGACAATTTGAGGTCTGCTAGGCGGGGGTCTCTCTGGAAGAAGCGGAACATTCAAACCAATGGCAGCCATGCTCTCCTGATTCTGACGAATAGTCTCACGCCGCCTCAACTCATACTCTGAAAGCTGTTGCTCATCACGAGAAGGCAAATCTGGTAAGGGCATACGCAGAGCAGGCACTGCAGCCGTATTCACATTGCCTCGAGCATTGCTGTGGGCTGCGCCTCGAGCATTGCCACGGGCTGCGCCTCGAGCATTGCCACGGGCTGCGCCTCGAGCACCACGACTTGGTGCACGAGACTGACGTCCTCCTCCGCCATGCGATGTCTTCGGCCCTGGCTTAACATGATAGTTTTTAGTAAGGGCTCCTCGTGGCCGACCGGGGCCCCTCCTCTGGATCGGCGAAAGAGAGCGCGAAGGCGAAAAAGTTGTATCTTGACCTGTCGAACCAACACTCTGTCCCTGAGCAGGCGAATTAGCCACACCATCTTGCAATGCCCTACCAATAGTAGACAGACTCTGGACAATCATTGACGTTGATTCAGGAGAAAACGGAACCTCAACAGCCGCTTCATTCACAGACGACCGACCAGCAGGGTTCATGATAAGACGGCGCGGGGAAAGATCTTCACCTTGAGAAATTTCACTGTTCCTGGAATCATTCCAATAGACACGTTGTCTATCGCGCCTCGGCATTCCCCGCCCACCACGCTCGGGTTCACAAACATTCCGCGACCCAACGGAATCACGCTGAGACCCTGCAACATTACTACCAATGGAAACTGGAGCGAGGGAAAATGGGTTTGTACCATAACTGACATTGTGATTATCTAAATGCTCAGCAATTACTGGCATGTCCAGTCGAGGCGGAGGAAGAAGAGGTTGCAACCGAACTGCTGACAAATCAGGGGCAATCTCTTCCAAATCCACAGACTCTGGAGTGGAAAACCGAAGCAAAGCATGGGCAGAAATGTTTGGCTCGCAGCTCGCTCGTGGTGTATCATATCCATGCGGAGTAATTGACCTATGCTGGGAAATATGACCATGCGAACTCACTGATACTCGTCCAAGAGCAATAGCAATATCTCGATCCATGCCATACTCCTGATGCTCTGCACAGTTGCCTTCAATTAAAGATGGAGACCCATTCCTACTATGCTGATCCCCCACTAACGAATTAATGTTCACACGAACCGAGGTATCACTCTGTTCGTCCACCCCCCTTGGCCTATTACCAAACTGAGTGCGAACCATTCCCCATCCATCAATACCTCCATAAGCCGGGACAGGACGTTCGACTTCGAGAGCGAGAGACTGGGTATTGCCATTGTCCACCGCATCAGTCATGCCACTTTCGACCCAAGAGCTCTCTCGATCACTAGCAGCGGGTGCTGGAGTAAATGGAGAACCGGGATGGAAAGAAATCGTATCAACCTCCATGTCTCCAAAATGTTGTGCATGATTTGATAAGTTGTCAATAGCATCCAGCAATGTGTGAGAGACAGTCGCATGTGGAAGAGCACTTTCCACTGCCAAAGCAGACGACACAGTCTCTGTTTGCATGGGAAATGATGCGTACATATCCGTGGCACGTTGCATGACAATGGCGCGAGCGGGTGACTGAGGGAGGGTACCGCTGATTGGCGATTGCAGAGAAGAAGCTGAAGCTTGCCTGGCAGGAGAGGGTACAGGCGTCCGTAGAGCTGAAGCTTGGAGCAGCCGAGCAGGTGATGGTAGTGGCGTCCGAAAAGCAGGAGCTCTCACAGGCGTAGATGGGGTAGGCGTAAGCGGGCGTGGAGCAGGCGATGGTTCTTGTGGCGGCGCAACAGAGGCACTAGGCGGCTGTGAAGGAGCCCGCGCCGGTGGAGACGGAGTAGAAGCGCGCGGTGGCAGAGAGGAAGATAGCTGCGGAGAGGAAGCGCGAGGCGACAGAGAGGGAGCTCGCACCGATGGAGAGGAAGCGCGCTGCGGCAGAGGAGGCTCAGACACCGACGGAGGCGGAGGGGAAGGGCAAGGCGGCTGAGAAGGCGCGGGCGCCGGCGTCGGTGGAGAAGAAGCACGTGCAGGCGCCAGAGGAGAAGAAGGAGCTTGCGCCGACGGCCGAGCTGAGTTTGTTTCCGCTGCGCGCTGTCTTTCCAGGTTAAGTCTTATAGTCTCAGCAGCCAAACCTTTCTGATAAGGACTAAACTTTGCCAATCGATTATTGTAAGGAATTCTGCCAGCTAGAAACAAAGCCTCCCGCTCTTGAGGATTTTTCCCAACGAAATCCTCCAGGAAAACTACAGAATCCCATGTAGTTTCATCGGTATCTCCCCTGCCTGAACGCCAGTAACAGATAGCTGCTGTATCTCTCTGGAGAGCGTGAAACGCCCTGTGATATTCTTCAGAAGTCTCTGCTGTGCGCAATCTCTGTGTGTATTTATCTATACTTGCTTGGATCTGAACACGGTCTCGGACATCTGAAAGAAGCAAAAAGAGAGGCACACGTCTCAATTAAATCATGTCACCAGTTTTTTTGAACAAACGGCTGATTTGATACAAGAAAATTATAAAGAACAAACGCTTGTTTAAACTCACAAATATAAGTATTAATCAGACATAACAACTATTTTTAACCTGTAATGGTGGCTGGCACTTTGAACATGGGCGCTCCTACAAGAACAGAACAAATGCACATTGAGAAGGCATTTTTTCAATCGTAGAAAAATCAAACAAGTACACAAGAAAACATTCTGAATCTACCATAGAAATACGTAGAACACTTAGACGTTTCGAACGGTGTGCTCAAAACCCTTGTGTGACCATTGAAAGCAAAGATATTGAAATTCTAGCGAGTGGCTCACCTGAGCTGAAAATAGACATTTTCCAGACTCGGAAGATAAACTTGAAGCAGTGACGCAAAAATCACCTGCAGTCAGAGCAAGAAATCACTAAGAAGACAACGCGGCGGCCCGCGCGGGCCCGCATACTGCGCAGTGACCCAGCTTTCCGCCCGGGCCGGCGGGCGGCACGTGCTCAAGTCAAGCACGTGACTAAAAGCCTGACTTGAGCCCGTGGGGCGACACCCGCCCCGGCCGCGCCGCGCCGCGCTGCACCCGGCCG